>Ga0209541_10006247_pt1 | contig 20420 bp, 26 predicted proteins | sample RifCSPlowO2_01_FD_184027 | JGI IMG/M metagenome (GOLD analysis project Ga0209541, IMG submission 184027) | Groundwater microbial communities from Rifle, Colorado - Rifle CSP2_plank lowO2_0.1 (SPAdes) (version 2) | ecosystem: Environmental > Aquatic > Deep subsurface > Groundwater | place... | reverse complement strand
GTTAACGTCAACCTTGGGTTTGAGGGAAATATAGTTTCTCATATACTACTATATTACCCATTCTAAATTAATTCTTCAAGAGGATTTGATATTATTCCTTTGTTTTTTATAAAATCTAAAACATTGATCGTATCTTCAAATAACGAAGCTTGTTTGAATAATTCTTTTACAGCAGAAAAATAGGCTTGAGTAAATTCTTCTGTTTTTTCTGGCATTCCTAAAGACTTACAAATATCTAGTTCTTTCTTTCCAAAGCAATTTTGAACTATTATTCTTTCATCCCACTTAAATCCTAATTTTTGCAGTGCTTGATCGTAGGCCTTAACGTAGTAAGGAAGTGTATTTGCTAATGTTCCATCAAAATCAAATAGAATTGCTTTAATCATAAGGAAAAAAAGTTAAAAATATCTAATATTCCATTTTCATCAACTGCTTTGCCGATAAAAAATTGCTCTCCTTTTTTGTGAACTAAATCTTTTAACTCTTCACTTGCATTACCCATTGCTCCCGCATAGCCACACTGTTCTATAAATTGCCAATCGCTTACGCTGTCGCCGATACCAAGCATTTCATCGGGTTTAATATTGATTGTATTTCCTATTTCGATTACTGCTTGTTTTTTGGAAATACCTTTGGCAGTAATAATTCCAAATAAATGAGGAAATGCAACCGGATGAACTCCCCAACTTAAAGTCAGATCATTCTTAAAAGGTTCAAACAAACTAACGAGTCTTTTCTTATCTTCTTCGTTTTTAGCTATCGGCATGATTTTCACAATCTCTTGTTTTTTAACTTCTTTAATTAGTGAAGTTACAATATGTGGTTCTCTTTGCAGAATATGGGTATGAGTTTTTGTTAAATCCGACTTTTGATTTTCCTGAATGAAATATTCTTCTAGCGAATAAAATTCCGTATAAACATCGTTGCTTAAATATTTTTCAATAACTTTCAAAGCATCTGAGGATTTAATGATATGTTTTTTTAGAATAATGTTGTCAATGGGGTCAATAATTACTCCTCCGCCGTTGGTGATATGAAGATTGTTTAATCCAACATCCTCAATTATTTTTTGAACGGAATAATGAGGTTTTGCAGTACACAAACTTATCGTGATTCCTTTTTCACGAATCGATTTTAATCGTCTAATCACTTCCGGATGGGGATAAGGAGAATTAAACCCTATTTTTTCACCGACAATAACACCATCTACATCAATAATAATTGCTTTAATCATTTTAAGATTGTTTTAATCCAGTAATCTACTTTTTGATAATTAATAATCCAATTACCCTCCTTTTTATCACAACAGGGAGTTTTTAGACCATAAACAGGTCCTTCTGAATTTCCTTTCGTATTAAACCTGAAAAGTAAGCCCTGATAATTGAGTTTTGTTTTTTCTATTTCTGATCGGGATATTATCTTATTCTTTATTTCTTCAAAGTTATATTCTTCACCTTCTTGCCAGAGTTCAACCGGACCAACGCTTAACCAGTAATTAAATACACTTAGATTTATGTTTTCCGGCTTACTTTGAAATAAGTGTGATTGACCGATTATCTCCGAATCAAATTTTTCAATAAAATTATTGCAATCGGAATATTGATAAAAAAAGTCTAAAGCCAAATCAATAAATTTTCTTTTGTCCTGTAATTGACAATTTTTATCCTGAAATACTGTTAAAACGAAGCGGTTATCATTATCTTCTGAATTCCAGATATATTCGACAATCAATAGATCAAATTTTTCTTTATTCAAATAGCTTTCTATTATCTAATTGGCAGGTCTGACACTTTTGATTGGGATTATCCAAGCTTCTTCGTATTTTCGATCTTTAGCAAACTGAATTACATCCGGTTTTGAAGTGATGATCGTGGATAATTTATCTTTAAGCATAAATGTATCTTTATGTCCCAAAAGCAGGCTGGTTGACAACTATAATTTTAAATGTTCCGGACATAATATATCGAGTGTCTTTTTTAACAAAACAGCTATCACCTTCTTCCAAAATTACTTTTTCATCATCAAAGATGAGAGTTAATTTTCCTTTCAGCACAAAATAAATACGATCGTATTTTGCTTTTTCTTCCTCAGAAAAATTTTCACCTCCTGTAATTGCCAGGGAAACATTGGGTGAAATATCCTTGGTAATAAAATTGAACGATCTTTTATTTGCAGTGATTACTCTTAATTTCGCTTCTGATTTTTTAACTACTTTATACATATTTAAGGTTTTTTCCAGGTTCCGAATCCGTAATCACCCGGATAAAGAACAATTTCTGTTTTTCTGTTTTTGTCTTTGATAATCTCAATTAATTTATTTGCCACCCATTCCGTAGTAAAATAAGCAGCTCCCTTTTGATGCGCTTTTACTTTTTCTTCGAGAGTTAATGCTTTTCCGATTCCGAAAGGAGTCAATGTGCTTCCTAAAGTAATCAGACAAAACTTAGGATTTCTATCTTTGAATTCTTCAGCCAGACTTAAAGTCATTCCTCTCATTGCAAATTTGGTTGAACAGTAAAGTGAACGATTTTTCATCGGAATCACTCCCGCACCTGATCCGATATTTACTACTAGAGAATCCGAACTTTTTTGTAAAAGAGGCAACAACTCTTTTGTCAAAATAAAAGGAGCAGTTACATTTACAGAGAAAGATTCATCCCATTCAGCAATAGTCGCTTCTTCGATTGATTTATAAACGCCGATACCGGCAATATTAATCAGCAGATCTATACTTGTAAAGTTTTCCTTAAGTTTTTTTGTTAAATTCAATATTTCTTTCCTATTTGCTAAATCACATTCAAAATATTTATGCCTTTTATTTTCCTTTTCAAACTTTTTATTTATCAGAATTAACTCTGTCTTTTCTTTTTCCAAAAGGCTAACTAATGTCTCACCTATTCCCCCCTTTGCCCCGGTGATTGCTATTACTTTATTCTTTAATTCCATTGAAAAGATTATATCAGAAGGTTATTACCGATCAGTAGTTTTTTTAAACTAACTTATTTAAACACTATAATGGTAACACCCAGGGGGTTAAATATGTTGCCACAACAATCTAAAATTAGGGTTGTCAAATTCATTTTAGACTTATTTAAAGATCTTTCACGTGTGGAGTTAGTTTAGATTGTTGTAAAAAGCTTATTGGCTGGCACTATTAAACTTTGTCTGCAACTTCTATAAAAAACAAATCCAAAAACAATTTGTCATAACTCAGCACTTTTATTTTACATAAATAATCTTACTTATTGCGATATTAATGTGTTTTTTGAGAATAATAAAAAAAGGAATTGTGAATTTTGCAAATGATAAATAACTGAAAGGGAGAATTAAAATAAAATATCTTGAGAAAGGCGCTTGAACTCCCAGATAAACAAGATATGAAAATGGGATTGCTGAGACTAGCAGAACAGGAATAAATTTTTTGCTTAATAAAAGTTTTAACCCGACAATCAATGAGGTTAATAAGCTCACCGGCCAAATAATAGACCAAGGTTGAGTCCTCAAAATCTCGTGATTATCCCACCAGCTTTTGAAAAATCCAGTTGTGAAAAGTATTAAAGAGGCAAATGGAATATTGGTAATTGAGTGGGTTAACCAGTATTTGAGAATCTTCAGTTGCAAAAAAACAATGTTGAACTGAAAATTCCTTAGGATATAGGACTGAAAATAAACAATGGAAAAAGTTATGAATCCAGTTATCAGGGATAAAATAAAAATTCGTAATTTGAAATTTCTGGTTAGAATTTTATAAGCATTGAAAAACATCACAAAAAAAAGTGCAGCTCCCCAAAATTTGGAAGTAGCGATTAATCCCAAAGTTATTCCCCGCAATAAGAAATTTTTTTCGTGAAAAATAATAAAATAAAAATATAAAAGAATTAAAACCGCCTGCCCCAATTCATATGAAGCTTGTGAGGATAAATCCAAAAATAACGGGTCGATTAAAAATAATAAACAGGCTATTATTGAAACTTTTTCGGATTTATAAATTTTTATTCCAAGTAAATAAACCAGACTTAGGAACAAAAGCCCAAATATAATTTCAACGTAATAAGGATTGTTAAAAGCTAGAACAGAGAATCCGTAAAAATATGCAATAAGTGGCATATGCTGAAAATCAATCTCCGCCGGGTCACTGCCTGTTGAGTATAAATATCCGGCAGCAATATGGAGTTCTTCATCCGACAGCCATTCTCTTGGGCAGTTTGGCTCGTAGGGGATGTCTTGAGAACAAAAGTATCGGTTAATTAATTTATGGTCAAATTGATAAGTAAAAATTTGCTGCTTGAAGAAAAAAAGTATTAGCAAATATATTCCGATAATTATTGACAAATTTACAAAATGCTTTTTCTCCATAAGATATAATTTTACTATGGATTTGTTTAAAAGAAGGTATTGGAAGGATTATATTTCAACTATCCTCAAATCTTGAAGCTAACTAAAGACATTTACAAAGTTCGCTCGAACCTGATAGAAGTTGATTTTACGCTCTAGAGTTGCTGAAATTTTTATTTGTCAAACCGGGCTGGCGGTTTACGAAAAATGTCGAACTTCATTTGATTAGCTCCAGCGCGGCGCCCCCACCCGCCGCGCCTCCGCTATTTTTTGCGCGCGCGATTTTGCGATTGCGTAAAAATCGCTTAATTTTTAATTTTTTTCTAGGTAGGCTTTAATATTGTCTACAACTTTTGTACTTAGCCTTTCTCTGGCTTCCGCTGTCAATCCTGCTATCACATCATCTGTATAGATAAATCTTTCCAAATCACCAAGTTTTTCTTTTATTTCAGGTTGATAATCCCTTATAAGAAAATTGTTTTCCTTTCCGAGCCATAACCGAACGGCATTTATATCTTTGTAAATATTTCCTAAACAAGTATCAGTTATTACCTTGCCATTACCGATTTTCTCTAGTTCATCTTTTCCAATAATCTTGGTATTTTTAAGAACGTGCAAGGAAACGATATCGCTCTTTTTGAATAAATTACCAATGGGTGAATATTGAACACCCTTTCCTTCCCACTCTATTTTTCTAGATTTACTGTAATATAAAACTTTCATTTTAAAACCTAAAGCCACTCTGGCAACTTGTTGTCCCGTCGCTCCTAGACCAACAATTCCAATCGTTTTTGAATTAAGCTCGCTAACTTCGTCTCTCCACTTATATTTGCCAAATCCTCTGAAAAGATTAAGTAATTGAGCAAAAATATACTCTGCTACTCCTTCATCACCATAGTCCGTTACGTTTTTAAGGACTATGTTTTGTTTTTTTACTGCTTCGAGATCAATATTCGCTAAACTTGTTCCGCAAATTCCAATATATTTAAGATTCGGGGTATGTTTCAAGATTGAAGCATTTATCGTAGACTGCCAATTACCCAGAATCGCATCAGCACGACCAATTCTTTTATAAGTTTCGGTTTCATCTTTTGCATCGGATTCAGGATAAATAACAAGCTCATTTGAATAATCTTGAATGGCCCTTTTCGCCACCTCGGTAATTTTAACAGTATCAATAATGGCTATTTTTCTAAATCTTTTCATGCTTGAATTATACATTTTTCTGGAGATTTTGAGAAGACCAATTACTATTGTTTTCTTTTTGAAAAGTTTGTATATTGTAAGTGGACTCAACTTTTACCGATTGCTATTTTTAATGGCGTATTCGGACAATTCGAGCAATCGGGTTGAGTCCACCGGATACGCCATTTGAAATTTATAAAAGTTCTTTAAAATTTTTGCGTTTTTTCTTTTGATCCCGATTTCCTCGAGATTGTTTGAGCCGACAGTTTCGGAGGCGCGGCGGGTGGGCGCCGCGCCGGAGCTAATCAAATGAAGTTCGACATTTTTCGTAAACCGCCAGCCAGTAAAGAGAAGAAAGAGGTATTTGCACCTTTCAGGTGTAACAGACTATTATGAAGCTCTAATTATCACTTTTAGAAATTTTGCTGCCGAACCGTGATACGTCCTGTAGCCTCATTATCCAGGATGCTTTAAAGCTCAAATTTATAAACAAATACGACTTGCAAATCGTCTAATAATCGTCTATAATACGTCCATAAGCCTTATGTTTCAACCTCAATATACCATTACGGATCGACTTTTAGCAAATATTAAGAGGATTAGTAGCTTAGTTCACGAACTTAATAATAAGCGTTTTCCAAATGTAGTGCTTTTAGAACTGGAAAGAAGTGCTCGTGAAGTGTCAAGCTTCGCTTCTACAAGCATCGAAGGCAACCCTCTTCCCCTAACCGAGGTCAAAAGGATTCTTAAATCTGAACCTGTCCATATAAGAGATAGCGAAAAAGAGATATTAAATTATAATCAGTCATTACAGGATTTGAATCAGCAACTTAAAGAGGGTGAGGTAAAACTATCTATTCATCTTATTTTAAATATCCAGAAACAAGTTATTGACGGTTTACTTCCAAAATTTGAGACAGGATTTTTACGAGAAAAACCAGTTATCGTTAATGATCCAAGAATAGGACAACCTGTGTATCTTCCCCCTGATGTTACAGATGTAAAACCACTTATCGAAGATCTAGTCGAATTTACTAACAATAATAAAGAAAGCATTGACCCACTTATTCTTGCTGGTATCTTTCATAAACAAATGGTAATTATCCATCCGTTTATGGATGGTAACGGCAGAACTACTAGGCTTGTTACAAAAGCATTACTTGCTGCCATGGGACTCAATACATTTAACTTATTCAGCTTTGAAAATTACTACAATAACAATGTCACGAAATATTTTCAAACAGTTGGAGAGTTTGGTAATTATTATGAACTTGTAGAGAAAATTGACTTTACCAATTGGCTTGAGTATTTTACCGAAGGTATCATTGATGAGCTTTTACGAGTACAAAAACTTCTCCCAGAAATTGCACTAAGTCCTGAAAGTGAGTTACAACCATATCATCTAAAAATTCTTGAATTTATTCAAAAGAAAGGCTTCATTAGTGACAGTGATTATGTAAACTTAACAGGTCGAGCAAAAGCGACAAGAGCACTTGATTTTCAAAAGCTCACTGAACTTGGGCTAATCGAAAGACGGGGCAAAGGAAGAGCGACATATTACGTGTTGAAGGAAAAATAAAATAATCAATATTTCTATGGCAAAAGTGATCTCTTTAACAATTTTTCTTTTAAAAATTCCGCCGAAGTTATTGAAACTATGATAAATTCCTTTTAAACCCGAACCGTAGCCTAAACCTCCAGAGAAATATTTTATCCGAATTTTCGCTTTTTGGCACCTGAAACACAAGGCTGCGGTTGCTCAATCCGTGCTGCCAGGGAAAACTTTTATTCTCACCCTGACCTCATTCTTCAGCTTTTCAAGGGTTTTCGACGGTTCGAATTTAGAAAGAAAAAAGCGGGAGTTAAGCAAGCCAATTCGGGCTATTTAGGCACCCCGGTCATATAGGGGTGCCCGTGCTTGCTGGGGGGCAGGGATTCGAACCCCGATAATTTCCTCCAAAGGGAAATGTCCTACCGTTAGACGACCCCCCAAATAAAATAATTAAATAAACAAATCCGACAAATTAACAAATAAAAATGTAAAGGTGCGTATATATTTTACCAAACATTTGTTCTCGACAAGCTCGAACAATAAAAATAGATTCCCGCCTTCACAAGAATGAAAAAAAATAATTATGGGGTTGGGGAAGGTGTGAGGGTTGGAGTAGACGTGGGAGTTAACGTAAGAGTCGGAGCAGAAGAAGGAGCAGACGTTAAGGTTGGTCCAACCGTAACAGATACTCCGGCTTTAGTTGGTTTGGGTGGAAGAGCATAATCTTTAACCTGAACAGTTTCTGTAATTTGATTCAATGTTTTGTCCCATAATCCCTTAACTCGTACTCTATGGCCAACTTGCAGATCAGCATAGGTCATCGCTTGTTCGTTTCTTTTTATAAATTTAGTCGAACCGGTAAAGAAAACTGTTTGACTGCCTCTTTGCTTTGAATCAATAACAAAATTGTCACTGTTTTTTGCAGTTACATCTCCATGAAATACTCCGTGTCTTTTCATGATCGACAAATTTCTGATCATTCTGGCTAAAATTGTGGTTTTTGCTTCATCGGTAAATTTTCCGCGGACATTGACTTTATTTCCGACTGAAAATTCATCTAAAGAAGATTTTCCCCAATAGTGTCTTTGAAAGTGTGTATTTGAATCCGTATTAACAGTGTAAATTTTTCCGTCTTTGCTGACGGTTAGAGTTGTACCGGATATAGCAGTTATTTCGCCTCCGGCAATCTTACCTGCCTGAGATTTTATACCTTCTAGCTTTTGCTTAATTCCTTCTCTTAAATCTTTTATCTTGTCTTTAACTTCTTCTCTTAATTCTTTTCTCTCGGCTCTTATCGTAGTCTTTATACCACTGGGATCAGCGGCGCAAATAAATGAAGGACTCAAAAAAACAAATGATAACAAACTTAGAACTAAAATGGATTTTTTAGACTTCATAATAGTAAATATGCAAAGAAAATAAAAAAGTTTCAACTAGCCGGTTCATAAGTAACTGTTACGGTTTTCTCTGCATAATTACCTTCATCGTCGCTTGCCGTAACCACAATAATATTTTCTCCCTCTTCTAATGTCAACGCTGCAGAAAAATTACCTTGCAGATCTGCCTTAAGTTCGTTTTCGTTGATAAATATTTCTACATTTGCTTCGGTTTTTCCGCTAACGGTTATTGACGAATTTGAAACGCTGCTGACATCTACCGGACTAATCACTTCTAAGTAAAGCCCTTCTTCAATTGGTTGTTCTTGCTCGGATACCGCTTGTTGATCTGTTTGAATAGTTGATTCTATTTGTTCTGTAGATGTAGGCTTTGCCGGATTATTAATTTTTTTTGAAAAAAGTAATACAATAATCAAAACCGTCACAATAATTCCAATAAGTAGAATCTTGTTATCCGGGTTTCTTTTTTTCATAAAAAAATAGTAATACTTTTTAACGGGCAAACCAGAATTTAATTAACGAGTTTAATTTATTTTTTATTTTAACAAAGTTTACTATAAATTTCACAATCAAATAAACCGATATAACCAAAGTACCTATGGCAAGCATAATTTCGAGTATAGGAGATTCCTCTGTAAAAATTCCGATAACTTCCCAAAAATTTTCCCTGATAATCATTAAGTCTTCTCTAAAAATTTCAAAAATATCCAAAGTCTGCTGATAAATAAGCTCTTGAACTATATAGTAAATCCATATAATTCCTGCTAAAAAAAAACTGACCATGGCTAAAATACGGAGAAAGAGCTGTAAAAAAGTTTGTTGCGTTTCAAAAAAATAAATTTTCTTTAGAATTTTCTTCTCAAGCTGTTTCATTCTTTTTTGATTTAATCAATTTTAATCTGCCTCTCCTAATAATCGTCCTGATCGTGTTAAGTGGCTTATTCAAAAATTTTGCAATCTCTTTGTATGAATATCCCTGACTGACTAATTTTACTGCTTTTTTTTGCTCCTTGGGAAGTTTCTCTATTTGCTTTTCTACGATTTCTTTTTCCAGATTCTCTTCTTTCTCGTCGGTTGCTATTTTTTCATCCAAAGACACAGTCGCTTTTTGCCTTCGCCAGAACATCTTCATCTCATTTCTCACTATTTGAAATAAATAAGGCAAAACCGGTTTTTCCAGATCGAGTCTTCCTACGGATTTATAAAGTTGAAGAAATGAAATCTGAACTATGTCTTCAACATCTTCCCTATTTTTGATTTTTTTAAAGGTAAAATTATAAATCTGTCTGGTATATTTTTTTACGATATAGGTGAAATAGTCAATTTCACCCTTTTTGATTTTAATAATTATTTCCTTATCGGATAAGCTTTTCATTTTATTCGTTTACTGATAAATATTTTCTCTTTCCAAAAAATAGAAAAAGTTTCACTAGGTTAGTTAATCCGATGGAAAAAATGTCTTTAAACTTCAGCTGATGATATTTTAAATCTTTATAAAACCCCCACTTCCAATGAGTATTAATTCCAGAATGTGGAAACCAAAATACGTCTTTTTTATTAGTGTACATATATAAATTTATTTTTGATTCAAGTTGCCATCCTTTTGCATATTTTTCTAAGACTTCCTGTAAAAGAAATCTCTTTACAATCCTCTCTCCTGTGCTTAAAACATCTCCGCGTGTTAATTTGACAAAAAGAGGAGCTTTTATTCTTCGCAAAATAAGCATATCGATATTCCGGTTTTTTTGAATAACACTTATTGCATTATCTATTTCCAGATGGTTGACGTTACGGAGATCAGCATCGATTAATAAAATGCGGTCTCCTTCACTATGTTTTAATCCTTTAAGTATTGCCCCAGACTTACCTAAATTTTTATTCAAGCGCATATACTTAGTTGAAGGAGAATATTTTTTAATCTCGCTTGAAAAATTCGTATCAGAGTAATCATCCACACAAATTATTTCATTTATATTTTTACACTTAACTATTTCATCTAAAACGTTAAATAAGCGTTGCCCCTCATTCCAAAATGGAATAATACATGAGACTTTAGGCTTTTGGAGAATACTTTTATTCATGCCTTAATTTTACTATTAAATGATAGAATTAGCTTATGAAGACATACTGTTTTATAGATGCTGCCAATCTATTTTATGGTGGAGAAAAAAGTCTGGGGTGGAAAATCGATTACAAAAAGTTAATCAAGTATATTAAAGAAAAATATAAAGTAAAGAAAGTATTTTATTATGCCGGCGTTGAGCTACACGGATTTTCTTATTCTGTCTTAGATAAAAAACCTTTGGACTTAAAAAAACTTTTGCTATTCCTAAATAAGAAAAAAATTTCTGAACTAAAAACAATAAAACGAGTAAAGTTTTATCTAAAGCTGGGGTCTTTCGAATATATTTTAAAGTTAAAGCCGGTCAAGATATTCCATGATGGTAAACAAATAGTTAAAAAAGCAAACTGTGATGTCGATATGACCTTTGACCTCATGCGTTATATTAAACAATATTCTTCTGTTCTAATCCTTTCAGGTGATGGAGATTTTGTAGTAGTTTTAAAATATTTAAAAGATATAAATAAAAAAATTACAATTTTAGCCCGCGGAGAAAGAACTGCAAAAGAGCTTAAACAATTGGTAGGAAGCGATTTTCGTGATTTCAGCAGGCTAAAAAGCTATTTGGAGTTCATCAAAAAATAAAAAAAGGAGAGGACATGCGAAATATCCTCTCCACGTTTAGTAACTAAATTATAAACCCTTAATCAATCTATGTCAACATTTAAACAGGGAAAAGTTCTTCTTATCGGAAGACCAAATGTCGGTAAATCCACATTTTTGAATAATCTGATCGGACAAAAAGTCGCCATCACCTCACCCAAACCCCAGACTACCCGATTTCCCATCAAAGCTCTTTATGAAGATGAACGGGGAAAAATTATCTTTGTCGATACTCCCGGAATTTTTTCCCAAAGAGGCACACCTGCAGCCGGCTGGAGTCTTTCACAGAATATAAATCAATCGTCCCTTAAGGAAATTAATGATGAAGTAAATCTTGTAATATATATGATTGATCACACCCGCAGAAGGGATTTTGAAGAGGCAAAAGTCATAGGAATTGTCAGAAAAATAAATAAACCAAAAATATTGGTTATCAATAAAGTTGATCTGCAGGAAAAGACCTATCTTCCCCAGTACAAATTTTTAGAAGATGAAATACCCCTAGTTTTTCAAATTTCAGCTCTAAAAAAACTTCATATTAAACCATTAATTCAGAAAGTTTTTGACCTCCTTCCGGAAGTTCCCACTAATAATGACGAAAGTAAGAAAAATACCACTGATGAAATGGAAAATAAAGCCGGTTATCCACTTTTAAATATGGATAGTAAAACATTCATTGCCGAACTGATCCGGGAAAAAGTCTTTATTATGATGGGTCAGGAAATTCCCTACACCACGACCGCCATAGTCGATGATATAAAAGAAAAAGGTAAGCAAATTATTGTTATCAAAGCCAGAATTTTGACAACCAACACCCGTCATAAAAAAATGCTTATCGGTGCAGCCGGTAGAAAAATTAAAGAAATCGGCAGCTATGCCAGAAAAGAAATTGCCCTCGCTACCGGAAAAATTGTTTACTTGGATTTAATAGTTGAAACCGATCCCCACTGGCAAGAGGTTTATTATGGCTAAAATTAAAAAACGTCAAATTGGCAAAATATAAACATATTTGATATTATTCTTTATATGCAAGAATCAAATGCTCTACCCGAAGTTTCACAAATTCAACATTATGAAGCTCAACACCCTAAAGAAGCTGAAAGAATTAGGAAGTTTTTGGAGACTCCTGTTCCAAGGTTTAGGGGTAGAATTTTCGGGGAGAAAAATATGAATATTCGGTCAGAGGAAACTTTAGAATATGTAATAAGCTTATGTAATATAGATCTAAGCCAAGGCCTAATAGATGATGATATTCCCGTTGTACTTGGACCAACGTATTGGGATGCGCCTGAAATTGATTTTGCATCTAAAACTAGAGACGATATTTATTTAAAATTTGCTGGATTAGAATCTATCGGATTTGGGGAAATTGATGAGTTAATACGAAATCCAGAACAAATGACCTTAACCAAGGTTGCAGAATCTAAAATTCAAGAACGCAGACAAGAATTCGAAAAATTAGCTACTCCAATTAAACGGACAAATAAACCGTCACCAATCAATACCTTTCAATAAGCTGCTAAAATGAAATAATTATATTTCTCTCTTTTGGACCATCCAATTCAACTAGAACAACTAATTGCCATTGACCTAAGATGAGTACTCCGTTTTCAACTAACAGAGTTAAGGACGTTCCGATCAATGAAGACAATATATGACTTGGCATATGTTCAGGATTATGAGGATGATGATAGTTTAATTTTGGGACAACTTTTTCCAGTGCCATAAAAAGATCCTCATCCACTCCCGGATCCTCATCGATAGTTGTTAACGCGGCGGTTGTATGAGTAAGAAAAAGAGTGATTAAACCTTCCTTAAATTTATTTTTCTTAATAATTTCATTTATTTCATCCGTTATATCAACCAACTCTTTTTCTTTTTTTGTATTTATTATTAATTTTTCCATTTCTTAATATTTTATAATATTCGAGTGGACAAAAAAATAATTGAGCATTTTAAAAAAGCCGATCTTATTCTTTATTCTATTATCGAAAAAGTTGGAATTTCAGGTCCCAAAGTTTCCGACGATTATTTTTACGATCTTTGCGAAATAATCATCAATCAACAACTATCAGATAAAGCTGCTGCAACCATATTTGGACGCTTTAAAAAATTGTTTCTTCAAGAAAAAATCACTCCGAAGATGCTCCTTAAATTATCTGATAAAAAGATCCGTTCCTGTGGGACTTCCAACTCCAAAGTTTCATTTCTCAAAGATTTAGCGGCGAAAGTATTAAAAAACGACTTGAAACTTAACAAACTTGATAAACTTTCGGATGATTTAGTGATAAAAGAACTAACAAAAGTTAAAGGAATTGGACCCTGGACAGCAGAAATGTTCCTGATGTTCACATTAGGAAGAGAGGATATTTTTTCCCACGGTGATTTGGGATTAAAAAATGCTATCAAAAAACTATATAAATTTAAAAAGGAGCCAACCCGAAAACAAATTGAAAAAATTGTCGAAATATGGAAACCCTATCGTACTTATGCCAGTAGAATTCTGTGGAAAAGTTTGGAAATAAAGTAGAACAGACGTCATTCTGGTAAGCGATGATTTTTGAAGCGCATCCAGAATCGTTGTTTAAAAGAAACTACGATTCCGGACAAGCCGGAATGACTTTCCTTAAACGATTTTTTCTATTTTTGCAGCTAAAATAAAGTCGTTCTCCGAAAGACCTCCAACCGAATGGGTCGATAAGACTATTTTTATCTTATTATAAAGAATGTGGATATTAGGGTGGTGATTTTCTGATTCGGCTAAGTCAGCCACTTTATTAATAAAAGATATTGCCTCCTTAAAAGTCTTGAATTTAAAAGTGTAGTTTATCTTCTTTTCTTCAATCACTTCCCACTGGTTTTTTAATTGAGAAAGATACTTATCTATATCCTCTTTAACCATAGACTTTACACCAATGCGCTCAACGCATTTTTTGTCAAATAATTTTTTTGCCATAACTATATTCTATATAATTAAATATTACCCAGAGTGATTAGTTTATAATTATTCACATGATTAATTTCGCTTATAAATTTTTTCCACCCCTACTTTTTGATCAGCATGAACCTATAAAAATTGGTTACTCTATTTATGCGGCAAAGTCCCCTGCAGATAACTATCAATCCCCAACATTTCCTCGCCCGCTTTACTTTATTAAAGAATTATTAGAAACGGAATCTGACGCCGACACAATCATCGAATATAGCCTTCTATATGAGGCAGATATTTCACATCTATATGAACTTGAACATTTATGGGTATATCTTTATGAGAATAAAATAATAAAGATTGAAGGTAGTAGACATGGTCTTATTACAAATCTAAAACCAGAAATGCAGATATTCGTCGAGCCGGGTAAACATGGTCATTTTCAAAAACCATTAACCGATAGACTTAAAAACTTTCTTATAAATTTTTGTTCTAAACCGGGCAGCGAAGGATTTAATACTGATAGAATTATGGCTCCTGAACTTTTAATGTTTAAAACAAAACTAATTTTAGAATATAAAAACAATTGGATTATCCAAAAATCAAAAACTATTTAGCTAAATATAAAATGAACCCCTCATTTAGATTTTCTAAAAAATTCAAGCTAGAGCCTAATCTTCTTATACCATGGGGGAGTTTTAAAACTTATGTTGAAACCTATCTTAAAAATCAACTCAACTTGCTTAAATAAAGTCCAATTCTAAAACCAGACCCTGAAATAAATTCAGGATGACAAAAAACTCATCCCCATATGGACATATAAAATATTATTTTTTCTCCCTTACTTGAACAAGCTGGAAATAATTTCCGTCGATATCGGAAAAAGTTGCTATATATCCGTATCCTTCTACATGGTATACATTTTGTGTTTTTTTAACACCTGCTTTGTCTAATCTTTTTACTTCTTTTTCTATATCATCAACTTCCAGATTAAACATCATTCTTTCCGGTTGTTTGTTTTTTCCTTTGACTTTTGAGTGATGAATGACATATAACGGACTACCGTTTTTCATCTTAAACTCATACATATCATCAGTTTCTCCCATCACAGCCTCAAATGTTATTTTAAGTCCAACTTTTTCTTTATAAAAATAAGCTAATTTTTTTGCATCCTCGCTGAAAAGCAATATACCCTCGATTCCTCTAATCATATATAAATCACATCCCTTCTATTTTCATTATATGTGATTTAAATCACAAAGTAAATGCAACTTTATTAAAGAAGTTTTTTCAACCTGGTCAAACATTCCTCTTTCCCTAAGATTTCCATAGAATCATTGAGCGGTGGAGAAATTTTTTTACCGGCCATTGCAACTCGCAGAATCATGAAAAATTCACCCGCCTTAACCTCTTCTTTTTTAGTTAGGTCCTGCATTGTTTTTCCAATTTCATCCGCTTTCCAGTCTACAACTTTCGACAAGGATTCATGCATTTTTTTTAATAAATCTTTTTTTCCTGATAAATCGATTTCATATCCTTCCGGTTTGTTAAAAAAGAATTCACATAAAAACATATAATCAGATAGCTTCTTCATTCGTTCTTGAACAAGCGAAGAGGTTTTCGCTATTAAATCTCTGTCTAATTTATTGCCGTAAAAATTATTAATTAGTAATTGGAAATTAGAAATTGGTAATTTTCTAATATACTGTCCGTTCATCCACTCCAGCTTAACAATATCAAATGCCGGTCCGCTACTTTTTATATCTTTAAGATCAAAAACTTTTACAAACTCATCTAAGCTAAAAATTTCTTTTTGCTCCGGATGCGACCAGCCCATCAATGCGAGATAATTAAGAACAGCTTCCGGCAGATAGCCTTGTTTTAGATACCAAGATGCCCAAACCGGATTTTTTCTTTTAGATAATTTTGAACGGTCGGGATTTCTAAGAATAGGCACATGAGCAAAGATAGGCAGATCCCAGCCAAAAGCTTCAAATAAAAGTATATGCTTTGGCGTTGAAGACAGCCATTCCTCTGCCCGTATTATGTGACTTATCTTCATTAGGTAGTCATCAACAACAACAGCTAGATGATAGGTGGGAAACCCATCTGACTTCATTAACACCTGATCATCTAAGTTATCACTCATAATTTTTATCTCACCTCTGATTAAATCGTTGAACTTTATTTCCCTATTGTTTGGCACATTAAGTCTTACTACGTATGATTTTCCCTTTTTGATTTCTTCCTTAACCTCTTTTTGTTTAGTTAAACAATGCTTGTCATATTTAGGAATTTGTTTTTGTTTTTGCTGAGCGGCTCTTAGCTCAGCCAATCTTTCTTTTGTACATGTACAATAATAGGCGGCTTTTTTCTTAATTAATTCATCAGCGTATTTTTTATAAACAGAAAGTCTTTCCGATTGCCGGTAAGATCCGTATTGTCCGCCTATATCAGTTGACTCATCATAATTTAAGCCATATTCTTTAATTGTCTGAAGAATTTTTTCTTCGGAGCCTTTTACCAGACGCTCCTGGTCCGTATCCTCAATCCTGATAATAAATTTACCTTTGTGTTTTTTTGCCCAAGCCCAGTTAATTAAAGCAGTATAAAGATTGCCTATATGAATGTCTTCGCCGGTCGGCGAAGGAGCAATGCGCGTTCTTACCATGAAGAAATTATATAATAAACTAGCACTCAATAAGTCCTGTTGTAATAATTAGACAAATCTTGAAGATATTTTTGTTCGCAACTTGACAGCATTTTATTTATTAATTCTATTTTTGTCACATGCATCGTTCTAATTGTTTGAGTGTATCCGCACGGAGATTTAATGCATATAATCTCTGGAGGTTTATATGTTTTTGACTTTACGTTAACTTTCCCCCAAACTTTTACGGGCTTAAAAATATAATTGTTTAAATCAGCATTCTCTATTTGAAGCGTATACTTCCAAGGTGATTGATTTATAGGAGGATTTTCTAAATCAGAACAATGAGGTAAGTCATGCAATGTAGGAGTTTGTCCGAATTGATAAAAAATGTAGCCAGTATCAGATATTTGACCAACAGATGTAAAGTCTTTGAGAGGTAGGCGTATAATCCAACTCTGAAGAAAAATTAAAATTACTATTAATATTAATACTGACAGTATAATAATAGAAAATCTTTTCATCATATTTTAAATATAATATATAAATTATAAACAAATGAACTATTTATTCTGTCTTCGTTGTTCAAAAAGAATAACCAAGAAATCTGAGAGCCTTTACATCTGTAACAGCTGTGATTTTCATCTGTACGAAAATCCAAGACCAACCAATGGACTGATTGCGGAAAATAAAAAAGGCGAAATTCTTTTGGTAAGAAGAAAGAGTGATCCTAAAAAAGGATTTTGGGATGTGCCCGGCGGATTTGTTGATATCGGAGAAACTTTGGAAGAATCTTTTCTGCGGGAGATTCAGGAAGAACTAGGAGTCGAAGTGCAAAATCTTCAATACCTTACTTCAACTGCAGATAGATACTTATATAAAGAAACTAATTATCACACTATTTGTTTTCTTTTTACCGGGAATGTTGACCAAAAAAAAATTGTGGCTCATGATGATATATCAGAAATTAAATTTTTTCCTAAAAATAAAATTCCCTACGACAGAATTGCTTTTGCAGGAATAAAAACAGGATTGAAACTATATTTATACTCCTTCGCTCAAAACAAGAAATAAAAAAACTGATGAGCTTCGGAAGTATACACCTACATTGATAATGTCGACCGGAAAATGCCTCGAAGCTATTTAGTATCTGATTAATAGCGAAGTGGCATTATCTTCTCCTAATCAATCTGAAAGCTCCCCAAATACTGAATAACACAGGCAAGAGAAGAATATTGATATACTTAAACGCATCTTTTTGAGTATTTTGCAGATCAGGTAAAGGATAAAAAGAAACCGCCCGTGATCGAATACCGGACAATGCCCCTCCGGATGCCAGATTACTTACAAAATTTAAAACTAATTCCAGATTATCCGATCCTGCTCCCAAATATCTTTCCAATACAAATCTTGAAGAAGAAATAACTACAATTTGTCCGGAGTTTTTCTTAGAAGATTCTGCGGCTACTAAAAATTCTCCCAGATCTTTATCGCCCGGAGGTTCAATTGCCTGTGGATTTAACATAAAATTATCCTTTTGTTGCCAAGATCTGTTTGTTGTTTTTACCAACTCTTTAGTTTCTATATCAGTTTTTTTCTCCAATTTAATAGAAGATCCCCAAGGAAATGTAAGTTGGTTTACATTAGAGAAATATGAAACTTGCGGATTAAAATTATTAGTTTTAAACCAAAAAGGATAGGGTACTAGTAAGGAAACCTGACCACCACCAAAATTGACTAACTCAGAGGAGGTTGAAAGAATTAGATTTTTTTCAATAATTATTCCGTACTCCTGAAGCAGTGAAAATAAATTATGCTTTGCCGGGGTTGTTTCAAGTTGTTCCGAAGTCCATACTCCATCGGCAAAAACAATTATTTTTCCTTTTTTATTCAGATATTCCCTCAATAATTTTAGCTCTTGGCTTGAATACTCTTTTTGATTATTATCAAAAACAAAGACCGTTTGGTAAGATTGATCAATTGTCTTTACTATCGATTCGGAAGAAATATCAATATTTTCCAAACTGAATTGTTGTCCTAGAATTTTCTTGAAACTTGCCAAACTATCCTCGCTGGGATTTGCCGAAGGAATTTCTCCGATAATCCCAACCTTTGGTAAATCTTTTTTAACCAGCTTATAGATTGAAGAGGTTAAATTATATTCTAAATTTTCAAAATCGGTAACTTGAGGGATAATTTCATTTCTTCCTCCATAAGACAAAAAAATACCAAAATATGCCGTAGTTACTGCATATTTATCCTGTTCTAGCTGGGAAAACTGAAGTTCCGGAATACCCGACTCCCTTGCTTCTTTTCCCGTATTTTCGTCCTTTTTCGGATCGACAATTTTTAGAGCGACTTTATTTTTTCCTTCTTTTTTAAATTCCGCTAGCGTATCTGTCACGTCGGTTTTCAGGGGAACCAACTTGGCTGGTAAATCCGAAGAGACAAAAAATTTAACATTTACCAAGTCATCCAGATTATGCAAAATTTTTTTAGTTGACTCTGACAGAGTATAAGCTTTACCGGATGAAGCATCATAACGTAAAGAAATTCCCGAAATCAAATAATTAACCAGTAAAAAAAGGACAACCACAACAGTAAAAATTATTTGTCCTTCTTTACCTTGAATATTAAAAAATTTGATTAGTTTTAAGTTTTTTAGATTTTTAAACATATTATTTATTGTCATTCCGGTCGCGCGGTAACGCGGGATTGTAACCCGTCCGGAATCGTTATTTTTAACCATGATTCTGGAGTCGCTCGAAAAATCATCGCTCCCCAGAATGACATTTAATTTCTTTTTTCCAAATCGACAATTGTTAAAAACAAAAACATAACAATAAAACTGACAAAGTAAAATATCGAGCGGAGATCAATGAGTCCTTTAACAAAGTTACTCAGATGATTAAAGGGGCTAAAATAAATTAAGAAATCATGTATAACTCTTGGCAAAACATTGGCTGTAAAATCTGTTCCTAACACGAGCAGAAAAAAAATCGTCAGAGCAGATCCTAAAAATGCTACTACCTGATTTTTAGTTTGTGATGAAAAAAACATTGATAAACTGATATAGAAACCGGCAAGTAAAATACCGCCGGTATAACCGGCTAAAATTTCAGGCAAATATACTTTCGTTATAACCGATAAAGAAATAGGCAGTCCGATTGTCAATAAGAGTCCTATTCCCGAAACCGTCACAAGAGCCAAAAATTTAGAAATAACTATTTGAGTCTCGGATATCGGTAATGTTAATAAAATTTCAATAGTATTAGTTCTTTTTTCTTCGGATAAAATCCGCATTGTTAAAGCCGGAATAAAAATCAATAAAAGCCAGGGTAAAAAATTGAAAAAAGGCCGCATGGATGCTGATCCAACTATAAAAATATCTTTTACAAAAAGAAGGTTGGCAAAGACGGCAAATAATATTACAACTATATAACCGATGGGATTATTAAGATAATAATTTAATTCTTTTTTGTATAAATGTTTCATAAAAATTTATAATATCTAATTACTAATTTCTAATGAATTTCTAATTTAAAAATTATTAATTTATTGGAAATTGAATATTGGATATTGGAAATTAGCTTTTTACTAGTTTTTTAAAAAGCTTCTCCACCGCTCCCTTTCCTTTTGGTTTTTTT
>Ga0209541_10006246_pt1 | contig 20420 bp, 21 predicted proteins | sample RifCSPlowO2_01_FD_184027 | JGI IMG/M metagenome (GOLD analysis project Ga0209541, IMG submission 184027) | Groundwater microbial communities from Rifle, Colorado - Rifle CSP2_plank lowO2_0.1 (SPAdes) (version 2) | ecosystem: Environmental > Aquatic > Deep subsurface > Groundwater | place... | reverse complement strand
CTTGAATTTAGATTCCGGGTTTTTAAAGTGCACGGGCAAGGGAGGAAAGGAACGAATCATTCCGTTGGGTCGTAAGGCCAAAGAGGCGATCGAACACTACCGCGAAAAAGTGTCTCGGTTGGGAATCAAAAGAGACGAACTTTTTGTGAGCTTCCATCGGTCGGCCTGGTTGACAGCGGAGGATACCCCGAGCAAGCTCGGGGTATCCGAAGCAGTACCTGTCCGCGGTTTCAGACCGCGGGCAGGTGGCGGCGACGCGAAGCAGAGCCGTCCCTTGACACGCCAAGCAGTTTGGCAAATGATTCGTAAATACGCGCGTGAAACCCGAATTCGGAAGCACATTACACCTCATACGTTTCGGCATTCATTTGCGACCCATTTATTGGAACGCGGTGCGGATCTTCGAGTCGTTCAGGAATTGTTGGGGCATGCAGACATTTCAACCACACAGATTTATACGCACGTGACGCGCGACCGGTTGAAGTCCGTTCACGCACGTTTTCACCCAAGGGCATAATCGATGAAAGGAAGTGTCATGAAAATTTCCATTTTTATTTTGTGTCTGTGTTTGATCGGATGGCAGATTCCGGGGTTTGCTCTGGCAAACATCGAAGCGCAAGAAAATCAAACGGTGAGTGACGCCAGATTCGAAAGCATGGATCAAACCCAGTTGCAAAGAGTCCTCAATGAACTTTCGCGCTCTCTCGATCAGCTCCGGCGCAAGGTGGATCATCTTGAGGATCATATTGATAATTTAGAGGGTGACGTTCGTGAGCTTAAGAGAAAGCGCTGAAACAGACTGGAGAAGCACAGTTTAAAATAAGCTGTTACCACAAGAGCTTCTTAGCGGTTGACGAGACCTACTATATTTTGTATACTAACGGCTCTCGAAGTTCCAATCAATCCTCCAAAACTATGTGAGACAAAAGGGTTACGGTAGTGCTGGTGGATTGGTGTGTTTCCGATTGCGGCGCTATCGTCTAGGTTGGTCCAGGACGTCAGATTCTCATTCTGAAAACAGGGGTTCAAATCCCCTTAGCGCTAAAAAAACCGCGAAAAAAACGCGAAATAACCGCGAAAGGAATGGGTAACATGATTGAGCGTTACACACGGCCTGAAATGGGCCGCATATGGTCTGAGGAATCTAAACTTGAAAAGTGGCTTCAAGTAGAGATCGCCGCACTTGAAGCACTCGCTCATTACCGCTATATCCCCAAAGATATTCCCACCCAGATTCGCAAAAAAGCAAATTTTAACATTAAGCGCATTCACGAAATCGAAAAAACCGTTCAGCACGACGTCATTGCTTTTCTCACCAACCTTTCTGAATCCGTCGGTTCTGCAGGCCGCTACGTCCATTTTGGTTTGACATCTTCCGACATTTTAGACACGGGGCTCGCATTGCAGCTGAAGGAAGCATGCCAAATTTTGTTGCGTGATTTAGCGGAGTTAATTGCAGTCCTCAAAAAAACGGCCGTCGAGCATCAACGCACTTTAATGGTTGGCCGGAGTCACGGGGTCCATGCGGAGCCCATGACCTTTGGGTTGAAAATGGCGCTTTTTTATGCGGAGTTCAAACGGAATCAAATACGGCTCGAACGTGCCGCGGACGTTGTTTCCTATGGAAAAATTTCAGGTGCGGTAGGAACTTTTGCCAACGTACCGCCTCGAGTCGAGGCATACGTGTGTGAAAATCTCGGATTGAAACCCGCTCCTGTTTCCACGCAAGTGCTCCAGCGAGATCGCCATGCCGAATTGATGACGACGATCGCCGTAATCGGCGGATCGCTTGAAAAACTTGCCACCGAGTTCCGAAATTTACAAAGAACGGAAATCTTGGAAGTTGAGGAATCCTTTGGAAAAGGACAAAAAGGATCGTCGGCCATGCCGCACAAGCGAAATCCGATCACAAGCGAGCGTGTTGCTGGTCTTTCCCGCGTCCTCCGCGGAAATGCACTCGCCGCATTGGAGAATATGGCTTTGTGGCACGAACGGGACATCACTCATTCTTCCGTGGAACGCATCATCATCCCCGACAGCATGATCCTATTGGATTATATGCTCACGACCATGGCGCAGGTGGTCAAGTCACTTCAAGTACGGAAGGATCAAATGCGTGCCAATCTAGAAAAAAGCCGCGGCATGGTTTTTTCCCAAGGATTGTTGCTCCAATTGATTGAAAAAGGATGTTCGCGCGAGCAAGCGTATTCGTACGTCCAAGACGCAGCCAAAAAAGTTTGGGACGACGGTGCAACACTTAAAGAAGCAGTGCTCAAAGACAAACGTGTCCTCAAGTATTTAAGCACGAAGGAAATTAATTCCACGTTTGATTACGACTATCACACCAAACATGTGGGCGAAATTTTCAAGCGGTTGGGATTAACCAAATGAAAACACTCTGGGAATCGCATTTATCGCTTCCGCTCGTAGGACGAGGCAAAGTTCGGGATATCTATGCCGTCGGAGACGATCAATTGCTGATCGTGACTTCGGATCGGTTGAGCGCTTTTGATCATATTCTCCCCAATCCCATTCCGTATAAGGGAAAGGTGCTGACGCAGACGTCTGTATTTTGGTTTCACTTTTTGAAAGATGTGGTACCGAACCATTTGGTGACGGCCGACGTTTCGAAAATGCACCTTCCGAAAACGGTCCATGAGGAGCACGGAGATTTTCTTGAGGGACGGTCCATGTTGGTGAAGCGCGCCAAACCGTATTTGATTGAATGCGTCGTCCGCGGATACCTGACTGGAAGCGGTTGGAACGATTATATCCAAACCAGTTCTGTATGTGGGCATAAGCTTCCCAAGGGCCTCAAACAGTGTGCGAAATTACCGGAACCTATCTTTACTCCGGCGACCAAGGCAGTTTCCGGTCACGATGAAAACATTTCGTTTGAAGAAGCCGCTCGCGTCATTCCACGGCGCACGCTTGAAAAACTTCGCTCTCTTTCCATCGAGCTTTATCGAAAAGGTTCGGCTCATGCCGAGTCGAAGGGCATCATCGTTGCGGACACTAAGTTCGAATTCGGCGAACTCAACGGCAAAATCATTTTGATCGACGAAGTGCTAACGCCCGATAGCTCACGCTTTTGGCTTAAAGCGGGATACGAGCCCGGTCACGATCAACCCAGTTTTGATAAACAAATTGTGAGAAACTATTGTTTGAAGCTTCACTGGAATCGGTTGCCTCCGGCACCGGAACTTTCAAAGGAAGTGATTCAGAAAACAAGTTCCGCGTACCGGGATGTGTATAAACGGTTGGTCGGAAAAGAAATCGAATAATAATGAATGTAGAGGCGCACCCGTGTGTGCGCCCGAAAACTAAGGGCAGACACATGGGTCTGCCCCTGCGTATGAAAATCAAAATTGACAGAGGTTGCAATGTTTAAAGCAAAAATTGACGTCACGTTGAAAAAATCGGTTTTAGATCCGCAAGGTCAAACGGTGTTGCAAGCCCTGCACTCGCTCGGCTATGGCACGGTGGACGCGTTGCGCGTCGGCAAACACTTTGAGATGACTCTCCAGTCGGAAGATCGGAAACGGGCGGAAAGCGAAATCAAGTTGATGTGCGAACGGCTTTTGGTGAATCCGGTCATTGAGCAATATACAGTGGAACTTGAGGAATTAAGGTGAAAGCAGCAGTGATTGTTTTTCCGGGATCCAATTGCGATACGGATTGCTGGCACGTTCTGCGGGATGTTTTGAATATCCAAGTCGATTTTGTGTGGCACAAAGAAACCAACGTGGGCGGTGTTGACTTGGTCGTTTTGCCCGGCGGTTTTAGTTACGGCGATTACCTTCGCACGGGAGCGATTGCCCGATTTTCACCGGTGATGCAAGCCGTTCAGGAACACGCCCGACAGGGCCGTGCCGTGATTGGCATTTGCAATGGGTTCCAAGTCTTGCTCGAAACTGGACTTCTTCCGGGCGCCATGCTCCGGAATCGGTCTCTGAGATTTGTCTGCAAGCATATTTATGTAAAGACGGAAAACGTCACCTCATTATTTACGAACCGATTAAAACACGGCGAGATCTTAAAGATTCCGATCGCGCACGGCGAAGGAAACTACTTTTGTGATGAACAGACGCTTGAGACGCTTGAGCAAAACAACCGTATTGCGTTTCGATATTGTTCGGAACAGGGAACTCTGGGTGATGAATTTAATCCGAACGGCTCCCTTGCTCACATTGCCGGAATTCTCAATGAGCGCGGGAACATACTCGGCATGATGCCTCATCCGGAACGGTCGAGCGAGTCGATGTTAGGTTCCGGTGACGGCAGGAAAATTTGGGAATCCATTTTGTCGGCGGCAAACGTCTAATGGCCACTATGTTGGAAGAACCGAAGGTGACGAAAGAACTTGCTTTGGTTTTGGGTCTGACGGAAGAGGAGTATGCCAAAATTTGGCAGATTCTGGGCCGCGAACCCAATTACACGGAACTCGGGATTTATTCGGTGATGTGGAGCGAACATTGTTCCTACAAGAACTCAAAGAAATGGCTGAAACGACTGCCGCGCGAGGGAAACCGGTTGTTGGTCAAAGCAGGTGAGGAAAACGCAGGAGTTCTGGACATTGGAGACGGTCTCGTGGTCGTATTTAAAATTGAAAGCCACAATCATCCCTCTGCGGTGGAGCCGTTTCAAGGTGCCGCAACGGGACTGGGCGGGATCATCCGGGATATATTTACGATGGGCGCGCGTCCGATTCTGGGGATGAATTCACTCCGATTCGGAAGTTTGGATAAAGTCCAAAATCAAAATTACCTGCGCGGCGTTGTGGGCGGAATTGCCCATTATGGAAACTGCATCGGAATTCCGACGATCGGCGGCGAAATTTATTTTGACGACTTTTACGAAGGGAATCCTCTTGTGAATGCGTTTTGTCTTGGGCTGATGCGCAAAGAGGATTTAATCAGAGGGTCGGCTTCCGGCGTGGGAAACCCCGTTTATTATGTGGGGGCCGCAACGGGGCGCGACGGTCTCGGCGGAGCTTCTTTTGCTTCGCGCGAACTGACAGACGCTTCGGGAGAAGATCGGCCCGCCGTTCAAGTGGGTGATCCCTTTATGGAGAAACTGTTGCTTGAGGCCTGTCTTGAGTTGAATCGGTCGGGGGCGATTGTCGGGATGCAGGATATGGGCGCTGCGGGGCTGACGTGTTCGACGTGCGAGACTGCGTCGCGCGGCCATTCGGGAATTGAAATTGACTTAGCGAAGGTGCCGCGTCGGGAAACGGGAATGATTCCGTTTGAAGTCATGCTTTCGGAATCTCAAGAACGGATGCTTGTGATTGCCAAAAAGGGAAAAGAAAAAGTGGTGGAAGATATTTTTGCGAAATGGGACCTTCATTCGGTCAAACTCGGGGAAGTGAAAGAAGGCAATCTCATGAGGGTGCTTGAAAACGGGAAAGTGGTTGCCCAAATTCCGGCGAAATCACTGACGGACGAAGCCCCGGAGTATGAGCGCGAGAGTGCCGAGCCGCAGTATTTAAAGAAAATGAGGGAACTCAATCTCGACCGCATTCCAGAACCGAACGATTTCAATCAAACGCTTCTTCGATTGCTCGATACCCCTACGATTGCTTCGAAAGCTTGGATTTATGAACAGTACGATCACATGGTCCGAACCGATACGGTTTTTCTTCCCGGCCACGATGCTGCTCTTGTGCGTCTTAAGGGAACTCGGAAAGGAATCGCGATCTCAACCGACTGCAACGGGCTTTATTGTTACTTGGACCCTTGCGAAGGAGCAAAAATTGCAGTGGCGGAAACAGCTCGTAATGTGGTGTGTTCTGGGGCGAAACCGCTTGCGATTACGAACTGCCTGAACTTCGGAAATCCGATGAAGCCCGAAATTTTTTGGCAGTTTCGCAAAACCATTCAAGGAATCTCAGAAGCCTGTGAAGCGCTTGGAACGCCCGTGACCGGCGGGAACGTGAGCTTTTACAACGAGAATCCGCAAGGTGCCATTTATCCGACGCCGACGATTGGAATGGTCGGAATTTTAGAAGATATCGACGATCGAATCCCGTCGTTCTTTCAACGGGAAGGCGACTGCATTTATCTAGTGGGCGATACGGCTGATGAATTGGGCGGGAGTCAATATATGCTGACGGTGCATGGGTTTCGCGCCGCAAAGCCGCCGACGTTGGATTTGAAAAAGGAACTCGCGCTTCACAAATTCATTTTAGATTGTGCGAAATCGAAACTCTTGTCTTCGTGTCATGATTTGTCCGAAGGCGGATTTGCCGTCGCTTTAACCGAATGTTTGCTCGATCCCTTCAAAGGTACCTTGGGTGCTCGCGTTGAGTTGGGCTTAACCAGTGGCGTACGGACGGATTCCCTTTTGTTCGGAGAAGGCCAATCTCGCGCGATCGTGAGCGTTGCGAAAGGGAAAAACGGCAAGTTGGAATCTAAAGCAAGAGCCAACGGCGTTCCGTGTCGCTTGATCGGAGAGGTCACTCGGACGGGTCTCAAGATAAATCATTGGGTTGATCTAAGTTCTGAACTACTCGAACAAACTTATCGCGGTGCGATACCTCGGAGAATGGAGCTGGGTGAGTCATGGGCGGTGAAGGAATAAGAGATCATTGCGGTGTGTTTGGAATTTTCGGACACGAACAAGCGGCGGAGCTTACCTATTTGGGCCTTTTTGCCCTTCAACATCGGGGAGAGGAAAGTGCCGGCATTGCCGTGACGGACGGAAATCAAATGAACCTTCACAAGCAATTGGGGTTGGTCGGTGACGCGTTTCCCAAATCGGTGCTCCGGAGTCTTAAAGGGAATGCCGCCATTGGTCACGTTCGATATTCGACAACGGGATCCACGACCTTATCGAATGCACAGCCTTATATGGTGGACTATTCGCGCGGCAAAGTGGCCATTGCGCACAACGGCAATTTGGTCAACGCACACATTCTGCGTTCGGAATTAGAAGCGTACGGGTCGATTTTCGGAAGCACGAGTGATTCTGAGATTTTTGTTCACCTGATGGCAAAACCGTCCTACCGAAACATATCAGAAGCTATTGTGGGATCGGTGAAACGTGTGGAGGGAGCATACTCCATGACGCTTTTGACGGAGGGTGAATTGGTGGGCATCCGAGACCCTTACGGTTTTCGGCCGTTGTGTTTGGGGAAAATTGGGGAGGCGTATGTGATTGCTTCCGAGACCTGTGCGTTTGACTTAATTGACGCCCAATTCGTGAGGGAGATCGAGCCCGGTGAAGTGGTGATCATCGACCGGAAAGGGCTTAAAAGTTATCGTCCGTTTCAAGGCCGCCCGCGCAAATGGGCGCAATGTATTTTTGAACACGTTTACTTTTCGCGGCCGGACTCAAAGGTGTTTGGTGAAAATGTCGGCCTTGTGCGGGAACGGTTAGGGAAAATTTTAGCCCAGGAGCAGCCGGCCGATGCGGATATTGTCGTCCCGATTCCGGATTCCGGAAACTTTGCGGCCATGGGTTATTCCAAACAGTCGGGAATTCCTCTTGCCCACGGTTTTACGAGGAACCATTACATCGGCCGCACGTTTATTAATCCCGTCAAGGAGATGCGCTCCTTTAAGGTCAAAATTAAGTTGAATCCCATTCCCGAAATTGTGGGCGGCAAGCGGGTCGTGGTGGTTGATGATTCCATTGTTCGGGGGAACACCTCTAAGTCCCGAGTGAAGCTGCTCAGGCGTGCCGGCGCTAAGGAAGTTCATTTAAGGATCAGCTGTCCTCCGCATATTTCGCCCTGCTATTATGGAATCGATTTTCCCTCGCGCGAAGAGCTCATTGCCTACGGAAATTCACTCGAGCAAATTAAAGAATTCTTGGGAGTGGACAGTCTCGGATATCTGAGTCACGAAGGCCTTTTGAAAGCAATCTCGTTTCCAAAAGAAAATTATTGCACCGCTTGCTTTACGGGGTCTTATCCGACCAAAATATTTGATCAGATGAATAAATTTAAGTTGGAAACGGGTCTAAACCCAAAGCAGAAAGTCGATGCTTGAATTTTATGCGGGTGTGCCGCACCTCAAGAGCGATCGCGCGTTTAACGGCGCGCTGGCTCGATTGGCGCGGCGAACGCAAAACCGATCACCTTTGCCGTTCGGCGGATTTTCGGCTCTTTTTGATCTCAAACGGTTGAAGGTTCGAGATCCGTTACTGGTTGCGACGACCGACGGTGTGGGTACCAAACTGGATTTGGCACGACTGACGGGAACCCACAATACGATCGGCATCGATTTGGTCGCCATGTCCGTTAACGACTTGATTACGTGCGGAGCCAGGCCGATTTTTTTTCTGGATTATTTTGCGGCCGGAGCGTTTGACCGAAAGCGAACTCTCGAAGTCATTCGGGGAATTGCGAAGGGTTGTGTGGAAGCCGGTTGTTCACTTGTGGGCGGCGAGACCGCGATCATGCCCGGTTTTTATGCGGATTCGACCTACGATTTAGCGGGGTTTGCGGTCGGTGTTGTGGAACGTTCACGCGCGATTTCGGGTGATCGTATTCAAGCGGGAGATTCGTTACTGGGACTCGAGTCATCGGGATTTCACAGCAACGGATTCTCGCTGGTTCGGAAGTTGTTTACCGAGAAAGAACTTTCCGGGCAAACGGGCAGACGGTTTCTTAAGCCGACGCAAATTTATGTGAAGCCCGTTTTGAATTTGATCTCTAAAGTCCGAATCAATGGGATCGCCCATATTACGGGGGGAGGGTTTTATGATAATCTCCCGCGCATTGTACCGAAAGGATTGTCGGTTGAGATTGATCGGGGAACGTGGCCGGTCGATCCGCTTTTTAGGGAAGTTGCGAAACGGGCTCGGTCGACAGAGCGCGAAATGTATCATACGTTTAATATGGGAATCGGGATGGTCCTCGTTCTTTCCAAGAGGGTCGTTCGCCGCGCGCAGCACATTTTAAAACGGTTCGGCATTTCTTCTTGGGAAATCGGGGCCGTCGTCAAAGGACACGGTGTTACTTTGAAATGAAAAAGGCGGTAAGGAAATGAAGGTACTCGTCATCGGTTCGGGAGGTCGGGAGCACGCGCTCGTGTGGAAAATCCGGCAAAGTTCGCTCGTCGACAAAATTTTTGCCTGTCCCGGCAACGCCGGCATTGCGGAACTCGCCGAATGCGTTCCGATCGAGGCGGAAAATCTAGAAGGGCTCTTGACGTTCGCGCTAGATCAAAAGGTGGATCTGACCGTTGTCGGGCCCGAAGCCCCGCTCGTGAAAGGCGTGGTCAATTTATTTCAGTCGAAGGGTTTGAATGTTTTTGGGCCGTCGCAAGAAGCCGCTCGACTCGAAGGAAGCAAGGCTTTTTCCAAAGAGCTCATGGCGCGGGTCGGAGTTCCCACAGCCGCGTTTCAGACGTTTACCCATGTGGCGGGAGCGAAACACTTCATCGTAGAAAAAGAGCCGCCTTTTGTCATTAAAGCCGACGGCTTGGCAGGAGGGAAAGGGGTCATTATCGCGAATTCGTGTGAGGACGGCATTCGCGTTGTAAACGATATGATCGAAAATAAACTTTTTGGTGAATCCGGTGAATTGGTCGTCATCGAAGAGTGCCTCACCGGGGACGAACTTTCGGTACTGCTTTTTACGGATGGTACCTCGATTATTCCACTGGCGAGTTCTCAAGATCATAAACGGGTTTATGACGATGACCGGGGTCCCAATACCGGCGGCATGGGAGCTTATTCACCGTGTCCCATTGTTTCGGATGAGGACGTACATAAAATTATTGAACGTACGGCCCGTCCCGTGATTAACGAGCTCAAACGTCTCGGGACTCCGTATCGAGGTCTTCTCTATGTGGGGTTGATGATGACGGAAAAAGGACCTTATGTGTTGGAGTTTAACGTCCGATTTGGCGATCCGGAAACGCAAGCTGTGCTGCCGCGTTTGAAGACTGATATCGTTCCGATCATGTCAGACATCGCGCGCGGAACTTTAAAGACGAGGACTCTCGAATGGGATCCGCGGGCTTGTTTGACCGTGGTGATGGCTTCGGGGGGTTATCCCGGCGCTTATGAGAAGGGACACGAAATCAAAGGATTAGAAACCATCCGCGAAGAGAGTGTGGTTGTATTTCACGCGGGAACCACAAGGAACAAGACGGGCGCTGTCGTTACCGCGGGCGGCCGCGTTTTAGCGGTTTCTGCTTTGGGCGCTACATTGAAAGACGCTCACGATGAGGCGTATCGCGCGATCGAACGGATTACGTTTACCGGCGGTTTTTACCGCAGAGATATTGGAAAACGCGTCTTTGAAAAAATGGGGGTAGGCGGAACATGACCAAACCACAAGTGTCGATTGTGATGGGAAGTGACAGTGATCTTGAAATCATGCAAGAAGCTCAAAAAGTTCTTGCTGATTTTCATATTGCAAACGAGGTGCAAATTCTCTCCGCGCACCGGAGTCCGAATCAAGTCGCCTCATTTTCCAAACGCTTAAGGAAACGAGGCGTCGAAGTGGTTATTGCCGGAGCGGGCGGAGCGGCTCATTTGGCAGGCGTGATCGCATCCCATACGACCGTACCGGTGATCGGCGTGCCTATTCCTTCCGTTCTGGATGGTATGGATTCGCTTTTGGCGACCGTTCAAATGCCGAAGGGGGTTCCGGTAGCGACCGTTACCATCGGAAAAGCCGGAGCTGCTAATGCGGGGATTTTGGCGGCGCAAATCCTTGCCGTTCGGTCCAAGTCACTTCAAGGAAAACTTAGCCGGCATAAAGTCAAGTTGACTCAATCCGTCATTGAAAAGAATAAAAAACTAAAGCAGCGGTTTTGTTCCTGAAATGAGTTTCAAAGCGTGTGACCGTAGGGTTGATTCATGATGGCGAAAGTCGTCAAACTGAATCCCAAACAGCCCAATGTGGACGAACTTCGTGCGATCAGTGCCGAGCTTTTGCGAGGCCGGATTATTGCGTTTCCCACAGAAACGGTGTACGGCCTGGCAGTCTGTGCTCATATTTCGCGCTCCGTTGAGCGGCTGTACGATCTGAAAAAACGAGATCGCGCGAAACCGATTTCGTATCATATCGGCCATTTAGAAGCGCTTGAACGGTTGAACATCATTCAAAATCATGTGTTTCGTTTTTTGACCAAGGAATTCTGGCCGGGACCCGTTACGTTCTTGGCGCTCAATCGAAAAGACGAAAAGGTAGGGCTCCGATATCCGGATCATCCGATTGCATCGAGACTTCTGGAGCAGTGCAGTGAGCCGGTGATTGCGACAAGTGCCAATCGGTCGGGCCGTCCGGCGCCGAAAACAGTCGATCAAGTTCTGGAGGATTTTGCAGGCGACATCGATTTTGTCATTGACGGCGGCCCGTGCGCATGGGGCCAAGAGTCCACCGTGGTGGATGCGGTGCCCATGCCGCCTGTCATTGTCCGAAGCGGTGTTTATTCGGAACGCGTGGAAGCTGCGATCAAAAAAATTGAGTTGGGCCAGTACACTCGGAAAAAAGTTCTGATTGTGTGTACGGGAAACATTTGCCGGTCGCCCATGGCGGAGGGGTGGCTCAAGTCTGAGCTCAAACGTAAAGGTTTGGGAGATCAGATTGAAGTGAGTTCTTGCGGGATTTGTGCACAGGAGGGCAGGGGCGCGTCGCCGGAGGCGTTGCTGACTCTTCAAAACGAGGAAATTTGGATCGAGAAATTCCGTTCGCATTTGTGCCGCCGCGAAGACGTCCGCCGCGCCGATCTCATTTTGGTCATGGGGGAGGAACACGAGCGGTTCGTCACCGAATTGTATCCCCCTGCGAAAGACCGCATTATCTCGTTGAATATTCCGGATCCCATTGGGCTGAGCATTGAGGTGTACCAGCAAAGTTACGAATTGATTAAAGAAAAACTTTCGCGAATTTGGTCGGAGATCATTAAATAATCCGGCTGAAAGGACATGGATGGACAAACGGAAACGGATCGCAGTAGGGAGTGACCATAGGGGAGTTGAACTTAAGACTGAAATGATTAAGTTCCTCCAAGCGCAAAATTGTGTGGTCACGGATTTGGGCACGCATTCAAGCGATCCGGTGGATTATCCGGATTACGCTATTAAGGTGGCTCAAGCCGTTGCGAATCAAAAGGTCGATTTGGGCGTGGTCATTTGCCATTCCGGAATCGGTGTTTCGGTAAGTGCCAATAAAGTAAAAGGGGTCCGGGCAGCGCTTTGTCAGACGGTGGATCAGGCAGAACTGGCTCGGAAACATACGGACGCCAATGTGCTTGCATTGCCCGCGGGGTTTGTAACGCCCCCATTGGCGAAGCAAATTGTTGCGAAGTGGCTTGGAACTTCGTTTGAGGGTGGACGGCATGAAAAACGAATCGGAAAAATTAAAACCTATGAGGAAGAAACTTCATGATGGTGCGAGAGAGATTGAAACAGCTTAAAGAAACAGACCCTGAGATTTATGAAGTCGTGCGGGCCGAAATCCGCAGGCAGCATGAAAACATCGAACTGATCGCAAGCGAAAATTTCACCTCGCTGGCAGTTTTGGAAGCAACGGGTACGGTGCTGACCAATAAGTATGCCGAGGGGTATCCGGGGAAGAGGTGGTATGGCGGCTGCGAACATGTGGATATTGCGGAACAGCTTGCCATTGATCGTGCCAAGCAATTATTTGGTGCCGAACACGCTAATGTTCAGCCCCATTCTGGAACGAATGCCAACATCGCGGTTTTCATGGCCCTTCTGAACCCGGGGGACAAGATTTTGGCGATGAACCTTGCACACGGCGGGCATCTGTCGCACGGCCATCCCATGAATTTTTCCGGAAAGTATTTTGAAATTATTCCGTATGGCGTGAACCAAAAAACGGAACGGATTGACTATGATGAACTTGAACGTTTGGCGGTCAAGCACAAGCCCAAAATGATTTTGCTCGGAGCTTCGGCGTATCCGAGAATCATTGATTTTAAACGCGGCCGCGAGATTGCGGATAAAGTGGGAGCTCTTTTGTTTGTGGATATGGCTCATTTTGCCGGTTTGGTGGCCGCAGGCGTTCATCCGTCGCCCGTTCCGTATGCCGATGTGGTGACAACCACGACGCATAAAACGCTTCGAGGTCCCCGAGCCGGAATTATCCTCTGCCGCGAACGGTATGCCAAAGCGATTGATTCAGCGGTGTTTCCCGGCGGGCAGGGCGGTCCCTTGATGCACGTGATTGCTGCAAAGGCGGTTGCGCTCAAGGAAGCCATGAGCGGGGAATTTAAATTATATGCCCAGCAGATCGTCAAAAACGCAAAACAATTGGCCTCGTCCCTTGCGCAGCTCGGCTTTCGGATTGTTTCCGGCGGAACCGATAATCATCTCATGCTCGTGGACGTCAAGGTGAAAGGGTTTACGGGGAAGGACGTGCAGAATCATTTGGATCGTGTGAAAATCACGGTGAATAAAAACATGATTCCGTTTGATCAGGAATCCGCTTTTAAAGCATCCGGCGTCCGTTTGGGAACACCAGCGGTCACAACCCGCGGCATGAAAGAGCCGGAAATGATCGAGATCGCGAAGTTGATTGATCAAACGCTCAAAGCACCACAAGATGAAACCAATTTAGAACGCGTTCGCGAAGGCGTGAACGTTTTAACCAAACGTTTCCCGTTGTATGCGGAATTATGGGAGGGGGATCAAACATGAAATGTCCCTATTGTCACTTGGAAGATGACAAAGTAGTTGATTCTCGATCCTCAAACGAAGGATCTATCATTCGCCGCCGCCGCGAGTGCATCAAATGCGGACGGCGGTATACTACCTACGAGCGGATCGAAGAAGTTCCGCTGTTTGTGATTAAAAAAGATTCTCGGCGGGAACAATACGATCGGCGGAAAGTGCTTGCGGGAATTCACCGCGCTTGTGAAAAACGGCCCGTACCCGCAGAGGCACAGGAGGCCATTGTGATCGAGCTTGAAAAAATGCTCGAAGAGAAATATGAGAAAGAAGTTCCGAGCACCATCATCGGCGAGTTCGTCATGGGGCAATTGTCTAAAATCGATCAAGTGGCCTATGTTCGGTTTGCTTCTGTGTACCGCCAATTTAGGGACATTTCTCATTTTATGAAGGAACTGAAAACCCTTCTCGCGAAAAACTAAACGACGTCCAATCAATGCCCAACATTCTCGGTCTTTCCTGTTTTTACCACGATTCCGCATATTTACACCTTATTTTAAGGGTGCTGAGTGTTTACTGAGGCCAAGCAATTTTTTCGAAAGTCTATCGAGCCGGCGGCGCTTTTGTTTGCCCGGCTCGGTTTTACTCCGAACGGACTTACGCTGCTCGGACTTTTCCTCGGACTTCTAAGCTGTGCGCTGTATGTATGGAATCGCAACACGGTCTTGTTTGGCTGTCTCATGATTTTTTGGGGTCTTTTTGATGTGATTGACGGTGCACTCGCCCGCGTCACGAATCGAGCGACGAAATTCGGTTCTTATTTAGACGCAGTGTGTGATCGGGTGTTTGAATCGTTCGCGCTTCTTGCCGTCGGCTGGGTCAGCGGCTACTGGAAAATGTGTTTTTTGCTGATGATCGGTGGTTTGTTGATCAGCTATGCGAAAGCGCGGGCAGCAATGGAAGTTCAGATTTCAAATGACGAATGGCCCGATTTCATGGAGCGAGCGGAGCGTGACGTTATTTTTGTATTTGGGCTCTTGGTGTGGGGCCTGTTTCCGTTGTTAAAAGTTTTTGGAAAAGATGTTTTGTTTTGGACGCTTCTAGGTTTAAGCATCGCCGTGTATGGGTCTTTTTTTCAACGGGTCTTGCGCGCAAGGCGCTTGATCCAGTCCCGCGGATAATCACGGAAGAACCAGATCACCACCCACACAAACGATCCAAACGGCACGAGCGGTCCCCATCGGGAAAACAGTGTCCTCGACCGGCTTGGGCTTATTTCTCCCGTGATGATTGCTTTCTCGTTCAGATTGCTTTGCTGAATCAAATTTCCATGAGGGTCGATCACGGCCGTGTATCCGTTGGGCGACACGCGAACCACAAAACGTCCGGTTTCGATGGCTCGGATCCGGTCGTGGAGAAGATGGTACCGGGCAAGCGGTGTGCCGGTGAAGTGACCGGTGTTGGAAAGCGCAAAAAGGATTTCTGCCCCTGCGCGGACCCACGCAAGTCCCTCGCTTGATTTTACGTCTTCATAGCACAAGAGCACTCCAATGGGGACAGTTCCAAGCATGAGCGGTCTGTGTGTTTGTCCTAGTACTTGACCGATTCTCCGAAATGGAGGAGGTGCGACCGCTTGGTATTCTTGGATGCTTTGGTTGGTTCCGAACAAAAGCGCGGAGTTCGTCCGTTCACCCTGATCGACACTCGCGCCCGCCGTTTTAGGTACGTAGGTTCCGAGCAGTATGGGGGAATTCGTTCTTTGCGGCAAAATTAGGAGCGAGTCAGGAGTCCGTAACGCATCAAACGGAAGTCCGTACTGGGGAAATACGATCAAGTCCGCATCCGGACTGTAGGCGAGTGCTGCGTTTTCGTACTCGGTCAGAATTTCTTCTTGATGAAGGGAACGCCACTCACTTGAAATCGGAAAATTGTGTTGAATCAATGCGACTTGGATCGGTTCCGTACCGAGTGCGATTTTCGGCTGAGTTCTAAACGACGCTGCCAGCAAAACGGTTATCACAAGAAGCCACAACCGATTCTTTTTGATCCAAAAACAATATGCGGCAAGCGAGTTGACATACCAAATGAGAAACGTGACTCCGGAAATTCCGGTGGTGTATACGAGAGCGGGAAGACTCGGCGCGGCAAAGATTGCCAGTTGATCTCCGAGCGTGTCGAGAGTGGTTTGAGAATAAATAAAACTTAAGGCACACCACGCAAGCGGCGGTGTGAGAATGATCGCAAGCGGCTTGGATGTTTTTTGCCAGAAGAAGCATGTCAACGCACCAAAACAAGCGAAGAAGAAAGCGGCGGCGGACAAAACGAGAAGGAAGATTCGGAGTTCGTATCGCGTGATCCAACCGAGAAAAATCGAAAAGAAAATCGCACCAACCGAAAATCCGGCCGCAAAACTTTTGAGGGGCTTCATCTGCCGAATCGCAAGTAAGAAAGGACAAAAGGCCACCCACAAAAGCGGGCTCAAAGAAGGAATTGTGACACCGACAACAGCCAAACCAATGGAGCTAATTAGTTGTGTGAGCTGGAGTAAAGACATGGACGCATTATACCAGAAAATGATTTTGTCATTTGTCGTAAATCTTGATACAATAACCCTTTACTATTAAGCTCCGAAGCAAAGGATGTTCGAAAAAGAGGCCTTTATGCAAGTGAATACGATCGAAGAACTGATTGAAGAGGTTGCCAAGGGCCGCTTTGTGATCATGGTCGATGATGAATCGCGCGAAAATGAAGGCGATCTTATCTTGGCCGCTCAGTTTGTTTCTCCCGAAAAGATTAATTTTATGATGAAGGAGGCGCGAGGGTTGATCTGTGCGCCGCTGCCCGACGAGCGGTTGTTTCGACTGGGTTTGAAAGACATGGTGACTCGGTCGGAAGATCCGATGAAAACGGCGTTCACCGTTTCTGTCGATGCCCGCGCAGGGATTACGACCGGCATTTCAGCTTATGATCGTTCCCGGACGATCGAAGTTCTTGCGGATCCCAAGACCACTCCGGCAGACTTGGTTACTCCCGGGCACATTTTCCCTCTTCGGGCAAAGACGGGAGGTGTGTTGATTCGAGCAGGACACACGGAAGCCACGGTGGACTTAATGCGTCTCAGCGGTTTGGTTCCTGCAGGTGTGATTTGTGAAATCATCAACGACGACGGAACTATGGCGCGCACGCCCGATTTAATGGCGTTTGCGAAGCGGCATGGAATTAAAATCGGGACTATCCAAGCCCTCATTGAGTACCGGAGGCAATTTGACAAGCTGGTCGACAAAGTGGCAGAAGCCAAGCTTCCGTCGGACACGGGACTGTGGGATTTAAAATTGTATCGGTCTCGCGTGGACGGATTGGAACACGTCGCTTTGGTGAAAGGGGAAATTTCAGAAGCGCCTACGATGGTCCGCGTTCACTCGGAATGTTTCACCGGCGAGGTATTCGGTTCGCTTCGGTGCGATTGCCGGGAACAATTGGTTGCTGCCATGAACATGATTGAAGCCGAGAAGTGCGGAGTGCTGCTCTACATCCGTCAGGAAGGCCGTGGAATCGGACTTGCCAACAAATTGAAAGCGTACCAGTTGCAGGACCGGGGGTTGGATACGGTGGAAGCAAATGAGGAACTCGGATTTAAGCCGGATTTGCGTGAATACGGGACCGGCGCACAGATTTTAAAGGATTTAGGGTTGCGTGAAATTCGTCTCCTAACGAACAATCCCAGAAAAATCGTAGGTTTGGAAGGACACGGTCTCAAAGTGGTGGAACGGATCCATTTGGAGGTTCAAGCCAATGAGCGGAACCGAAAATATTTGGAAGCAAAGCGGGAAAAATTAGGCCACCTGTTTCGTTATTTGGGGCATTCTTAGGTATGGCCAGAGTCATAGAAGGCAAAAATTCCGGAGCGGGGCTTAAAATCGGGATTGTGATTTCCCGCTTCAACGACTACGTTACACGATTGATGCTGGACGGAGCGCTCAACGAATTAAGGCGCGCCGAAGTAGCGGAGGCAGATCTTTCCGTGATTTGGGTGCCCGGCGCTTTCGAGATTCCGCTGGGAGTTCAAACCTTAATTGAATCGGAACATCCCGACGGAGTGGTTTCCATCGGCTGCATTATCCGCGGCGAGACCAGTCATTACGAACACATTGCCCAAGCGGTCAGTCAAGGGATTGAACGTCTTGCGCTCGAGCATCGGATCCCCATCGGTTTTGGTGTCTTAACGGTTGAAGATATTCATCAAGCCGTGGACCGCGCCGGCGGAAAATTTGGAAATCGCGGCCGCGATGCCGCCCGTTCCACTGTGGAAATGATTCATGTTCTTCGCGCGTTTCGGAATCCCTCGGAACGGGATTTAGAATTTTTACGGATCATGGGGCGCAAACCCTAAGCGGGTCGTTGCCTCCGTTTGTTTTTGGCTCTTGACTACCGGATGAACCGACCGAGCGTTCTGTGGTAGGGGAAAAACCGTTCTTTCTTTTAAACTTTTATGCGTAAACGGACACAAGCACGCGAGTGCGCATTGCAAATCCTATATCAGGCCGACATCACCGGATATCCGTTGGATGAGATACTGCCTTTTTTTTGGGACGCCCATCCGGTGCCGGACGACGTCCGTTTGTTTGCGGAGGAGCTGGCACGCGGCACCTTGCAAGGTTTGGCCGATATCGACCGTAAAATTGCTCACTATGCTGAAAATTGGGATCTCAAACGCATGGCGGTTGTGGACCGAAACATCCTGAGGTTTTCCGTTTACGAACTTCTGGATCGCCCCGATATTCCACCGAAAGTAACCATCAATGAGGCCGTTACGTTGGCGAAAAAATACTCGCAAGCGGAGTCGGGAAAGTTTGTCAACGGCATTCTGGATAAAATTTTTCACACGGACGAGGCGCTTCAGTTAAAGCAAAGTTCACAAAACATTCAGGAACACGAGGAATATGAAATTTGATTTATGTAGTTCCGAAATGAAAAATGGGTGCGCCTTCAATCAAGAGGAACGTTGGATGTTCCGTGCCCTTCGCCTGGCTCGGAAAGGCGAGGGATTCGTGAGTCCCAATCCGACGGTCGGCGCGTGTGTTGTAAAGAATGGGCGCCTCCTTGCGGAAGGGTATCACCAACGGTTCGGCGGTCCTCACGCTGAAGTGGTTGCTTTGCAAAAAGCGGGAAACCGCTCAAAGGGTGCGGCGTTATTTGTGACCTTAGAGCCCTGCTCGACGTTTTCCAAAACGCCGCCATGCGTCGATGCGATTTGCAATGCCGGAGTCAAACGCGTTGTCTTTGCGATGGAAGATCCCAATCCGGCACATCGAGGCCGAGCGGTTCGGCTTTTAAAACGAAAAGGGATCATCGTCACTGCCGGAGTTTTAAAAGCGCAAGCCGAGAAACAGATCGAAGCTTACTCCAAATGGATCACGACAAAAATCCCTTTTGTGACCTTAAAGATGGCTCAAAGCGTGGACGGAAAAATCGCTTCGCGTACGGGTTCTAGTCGATGGATTGCCGGGCCTGAGGCCCGCAAGTGGGTACACACCTTGCGTGCTTCTTGTGATGCCATTTTGGTTGGGAGAAATACCGTCCGCGTGGACAATCCCCGGTTAACGGCCAGAAACGGCAGACCCGTCCGGGAACCGTGGAGAGTGATTCTCGACCCTCTGGGACGTACGCCCCTCCGCGCGAACGTGTTCCAGGCCGGCGGGCCGATTCTGTTGGCGTGTCGGGAAAAGTCGTTTTCACATACCGCCAAAAAATTTCGTCATACCGCTGTTACCGTAATGCCAGTATCCGCAAAAGGACATCAATTGGATTTAGTTCAACTGGTGAAACGGCTGGGAGCGCTCGGCATCACGTCTCTGTTGGTCGAAGGCGGAGGAGAAGTCGCGTGGAGTTTTATCGAGAGCCGTTTAGTCGACAAGGCGCTCTGGATCATCGCTCCAAAAATCATCGGCGGACGTGAAACAATTACTTCCGTGGAAGGCCGCGGAATTGCTTCCTTGTCGGAAGCCCACGGGATTCGCTTGACGCAGATTCGGTCTTTGGGCAACGACGTACTGTTAGAAGGTTATTTGAGGTAAATATGTTTTCAGGCATGATTGAACGGCAGGGTCGGCTCGTTAAAAAGCAGCGCCAAGGTAAGCAGCTCACCCTGACTTTTTCTTCAAAGGGATGGGCAAAACCTTTGAAGCGCGGTGAAAGCATTGCGGTCAACGGAGTTTGTTTGACGGTGGCGGGACATCCCGTGCGTGATCGGTTCCAAGTGAATGTGGTTTCCGAAACGATTGAGCAGACCACGATCGGTTCGTTGCGGATTCGAGAGGCGGTTAATTTAGAACGATCTCTGAAATGGGGCGAGCGGATCGGCGGCCACTTTGTGCTTGGCCATGTCGACGGCGTGGGACGCATCGTTCGCCGAAAGGGACGCGGCCACAGTTTTAGTTTGGTGATTGAGGTTCCGAATGCAGTCGTGCAATTCTTGGTTCCAAAAGGATCGATTGCCGTGGATGGGGTCAGTTTAACTCTTCAGAAACTTTCAGACCGTACGCTCACGATCGCGGTCGTACCTCACACGGCGAAATACACAACCATCGGCAAGAAGAAACTAGGGGATCGAGTGAACTTGGAAGCGGATGTGATTGCCAAGCACCTTGCTCATATAGTCACTCCCGCGCATTCCCGCCTTTCCGAATATCAATGATCGCATTTTCCGTTCTGCGATTTTGTTTGAGATACACCCTTGACCGCTTTCTGGATCAAGCGAGGTTGGGAACATGAAATTGATTTTGATCAGACACGGAGAAACGGAATGGGTGCGCGAGGGCCGGTAT
>Ga0209541_10006245_pt1 | contig 20421 bp, 21 predicted proteins | sample RifCSPlowO2_01_FD_184027 | JGI IMG/M metagenome (GOLD analysis project Ga0209541, IMG submission 184027) | Groundwater microbial communities from Rifle, Colorado - Rifle CSP2_plank lowO2_0.1 (SPAdes) (version 2) | ecosystem: Environmental > Aquatic > Deep subsurface > Groundwater | place... | reverse complement strand
ATTTCGGAGTAGGACTTTCAAAACAGATATGTTCTGAACCACGTAGATCCCAAGTTTGAGGAGCATTGGATAATCCCCCACAACAACTATGTGTGGCTAAGAAAGGATTTATTGCTTCATCGGGTAATGGTGCTTTTGTAACTGGATCAATTTTTATTTTTTCATAAGGATAAGCGAAAGGATGGCTAGGATTTACGTGAGGAAAACAATTTACTCTATAAACGGTGGCCTGAGTAGATTTTTCAGAAGCGGTAGTGCCACAATAATTCATGTTATAGTTGAGTTGTAAATTTGCACGAGGAGATTGTTGCTGGTTGAATGGATTTAAAGGATAGATGGAAGTATCCATTATTTGTTTGATAGGATTATCACCAAAATAATAATCCATGTTTTCGGTTGGAGGTGTAGTTCCAGTAGGTAAACTATAAGTTAATGATTGCAGACCATAACTAAGTAAATAGTTAGATGAAATAAAAGGATAAGTAGTTCCATCAGCGGAATAAATGAAATTAATCTCCGGGATTAAATTAGTTACACTCGGGGCCGGAGTCGTTAAAGTAACAAAAATGGGATCTTCTTTAGAAACAAAATAATTAGTACCAGAGAAAATCTGATCGTAATTTTTAAGGGCATTTGTAGGATTACCTTCAGAAAAAGTATAAGGCACATATAACTTAAACCACATCTCAATCGGCCTATCCACCAACACCATAACATCCTGAAAATCGTCTAATTTTCCGTCGGTAGCTTTAGCATTAAATTTGTAAATTTTAGGAATAAATGAATTAACCATATCTTTAGTATAAGAATAACTATTAGAATTAGGAGTTGGAGCAAGAATCCCATTTTGTGACAAACTAGCATCTTTCTCAAAACTATAACTTACTGCTTCTTCGTCCGGATCAACTGCAAAAGCCACAAGATTAATATCACCCAATTTTTCATCATTCTTAATAACCAAATAATCATAACTGGTTGCAGGATCATCAGTAATACACTGCGACCTATTAATATAATCTAAAGCAGGAGGCCTATTCTGTCGTGCAATTCTAAATTGATATGGGGTAGGCGGAGTTACAATCGAACCCATTGCCGGAGTGAATGTAAACACCGTATCACCATTTACTTTCTCTGGTGGTGTTACCACAATCCCCAATGGTAAATATTTACTTAACAATAAACTCTGCACACAGGAATAATACTTTTTATCAGCAACCGGAGTACATCCACCAAATGTCTGTTCATTCATATAATTGAATTGGCCCGCAGCCAAAGTTTCAGCGTCATAATTGAAATCAACATATTTATAATCCATTTCTAAAGGAAATTGAACCGCAGAACTAAAAAGTTGCATGAATTTAGTGGGATAGAAGAAATCAAACGTAGTTAAATCAAAATAGTCTACGCTACCCACCTTAAACTTAACTGGATAATGTACCTCAACACCGATACCTTCGTCGATCATATTCAAACTTACTTTTATATCCGTCTGTTCCAATTCCGCGAAAGTAGAAATATTGGTTTTAACAAACTGAGTTACACATGCTACCGTCTGATTTTCTAAATAACGGGTCAAATCACTTTTAAGAAAGCTTTCTTTAAGTTGTAAGATTCCGAAATTGATGGAAGTATCAGGATAAATGTATTGACAAAACTGGGGAGGGTTATTATCATCAACACAAGGATAAGCATTTTGATATTGGGGATAATCGGAACGAGTGATACCATAGGCAACTCGTTCATCGGGAAGATAGGTTATTCCCGTTATTCCCTCTTCAAAGTGTTTCGTTCCGCCAGGCTGAACATCCCATATTCTGCCTTGCTTGCCAATAAGAATCAATCCCTGTTCCAAACTATCATGGAGACAATCTTGAACATAAAGCCGGATGGATTCTTTTCCAAATGATTTGGTGAATATTTTTTCCTGCTGTTGTTGTAATTCGTTTCTCTTAATACCATTGCTTAACGCAATTATAAACATGAAAACAAAAAGAATGACTATGCCCATAATGATGAAAACGGTAATCTGTCCTTTAGTACTACTACTAGCTCTATCATCCCTCTTTTTGTACATTAGGGAGAATAAAACAATTATATCTTATAAACGTTACCGAAATTTTGGGGATGGTTCTCGGGATTATGTTTTCTTAATTTAAACCAAAATATTTATATATACACACATATTTTAAGTATTTACACATAATAGGAGGTAATTGACATGACAACTTTGACTTTATCCGTACCAACAGAAATTAAACAAAAAATGGATTCTTTCCCAGAAATGAACTGGTCAGAAGTAGCCAGGCAAGCATTTATCCAGAAAATAGCTGATATGGAATTTCTGCGAACTTTCAAAGAGAAGAGTAAACTTACTGAAGTGGATGCTTTGAAATTGGGTAAAGAAGTGAGTAAAACAGTAAGTGATCGATTACGAAAAATGGCTAGATAAAAATGGATTTAGTAGTTGATGCAAATATCCTCTTTGCAGCTTTAATTAAAGATGGATTTGGATATTCTCTTTTATTTAACGGCAAATTTCAGTTGTTTACTCCAGAATATGTATTTACAGAATTTGAAAAACATAAAGAAGAAATTCTTGAAAAAACTGAAAGAACCACAGAAGAATTGTATAAACTTTTGGAAGTGTTAAAACGAAGAATAAATATTATTCCTCTGGAAGAATTGACGGAATTTGTTGAAAAAGCGGAGAAGATTTCTCCCGATCCCGGGGATATGGTTTATTTTGCACTAGCTTTGAAATTTAATTGTCCTATCTGGAGTAATGATAAGAAGCTAAAACAACAAGATAAAGTTTTGGTTTACCACACTCATGAATTGGCGGAATTATAATTCGCGCCTCCGTACGTATTAAGTCTTGAAGAGAAGAATGCTTGCCTGGCCGTTTAGAGTGGCAAAAATATTCATGTGATTTTGATGATTATTGAATGTTTATTAAGAGATTTTTGCATATTAATTTGTAGTAAGTAATAGGTCGGGTGGAAAAATACGAGCTAGACCAAGCTTTGCGGGTGAGGCACTACGAGTCGTAAGACTTATTGGTAGGCGATTTTCCTCATAAGAGCATATTTTCTACAGTGAATAAAACAGAGAAAAATCGACCGAACCCGCGGTCTGCTCGTATTTTTCTCAGGGAGACCTATTACTTACCTCAATCCAAACACTTAAATACTTTTAATTCTTCCATCCATACATGCGTCATAAAGATAAAAAGAGGTTGAACCCATTAAAAAAGAATTATAAGAGTATAATCTTCTTAGTTGTTCTGCTATTAGCTTTCTTTTCTTTAATCGCAGTTGGCTATTTTAACATCAAAGAACCAGAAAACCAAGCCGGAGCTGCTACTAATGCCGCTACTGATAACACCCCACCAATTACTCCCACAACTTCTACCCAAATGCAGGATTTCCCTAATACCGTTCAAGGTACTTTTACCGGAATATTAAACGCAAAATACATCAAAGAGGAACTTGATCCTATAATAGTATTGTATGTTTCATCTCGCCTTCCAGGTATGGCCATGATTTATTATCCTCAAGAAAAAAAGTTAGTTTGTGGAACTCCCCAGATGGTAATTAACGATATTTCTTTGTTTGATGGAGCTCAACACACTTTAACATATTCATTTCAAAATCCCGGCATACAATATTTTTCCTATGATAACAAGATTTTAAGCCAATCTGATTTCCATCTTAATATTCCTTCTCTTTTAACCGGGAATACTGTAGGTGTTTCTGAAAAGTTCATTAATCCCAATTTTGGTTCTGTTGAAATTAACTCAAACCCAAACACTTAAATACTTTTACTTCTTCCTTCTGAATATGAATTGGACCAAACTACTTTATGTCTTGATCATCGTTTTATTATATATCCCCATGGTATTCTTAGGTGCGAATGTCTTTTTTCCAGAATATACCGGAACTAATTCTTATTATCAAGGACCTGGTAGTGATTGTTATCAAAAATATCCTTATCCTCAAAATCCCGATACTTTAAGTACAGCTCAACGTACCGTAATAGATGATAATCAACGTAAATGTCAAGAAGAATATTTAGCTAATCAGAAAAAATGGGAAGCAGAAAAATTGGCTTATGAAGGGCAAAAATATGTTTTCATTGCTATATTTAATTTGTTGATCTTATTATTAGCGTTATTCTTACCAACCCTGCAAGATAGTGTTACTATGGGATTGTTCTTAGGGAGTATTGGAGCGACATTTGGTGCAACTCTGAGATATTTCGATACTCAAAGCAAGATAGGATTCATAATATTAGTGATTACTTTCTTTGCCATGTTATTTTTCATTAATAGGAAGAAGGATAGTTTTGTGGATTGGAAAGAAGGAAAAAAGAAGTAGGAAAAAGAGTTTTAAAATTCTACAATTAACTGTTGCTGCTCCTCCTAAATCTAACCAAAATGATTATATATTACACAGTTTACAAAGTAATAATGAAAGGATATAAAGAATTACTAAAAGAAAAAGCAGTTCAAAATTATCGTGAAGGAAAAATAACTTTTTCAGAAGCAGCTCATCGTGCCGGTTTAACCTTATGGGAGATGGAAAACCACTTTATAGAGAAAGGGTTTAAATCATCGTATTCTTTAGATGATTTAGAACAAGAGATGATCTCATTAAATAAGAGTAATAAGAAAATAAAAAATTAATCAATAATTCTGGGTATTTCATCGTAGTCAATAATTTCATACTTTGATTTTACTTTACTAAGACACTCTCCCATATTAGTAGGATTATGCAATTCTGCACAGCCAGCTAGTTCCTGCTTTATGCGGTTTTGTAGTGGTTTTATTCGTTCAACATATTTCTTTTCTTTTTCTAGCCTCTCTGCTTTCCGTTGGCGTTGTTTTTCCTGTGGAGACATATTTTCCTGCTGACGTTGATACTTATAACGTAGAGCCTCACACTTTGGTGGCACCCCTAAATCTGGTTTTATAGAATAAGTATGAGAATCATCTCTCATTGTCTTAGAAATATAACGTAAATCTTCCAGCAATTCTGATGCTTTTGTGGCACCGGCTACTGTTTTGAAATCAATATTAGTTCCCCCAATAATGACATCATCGTCATCCCACCAACCATCTCCTTGACGAATATTTACCATATCGGCATAGTTAAAACCAAATTTAACATTATAAATAGGTGCGCCTGCGCGTATACAGACAGACGGATTTGCAATTTTATGGCAGCACTCTCGCTCGTTTTTCCCCACACCGTGACATTCCTCTTTATCACTATAGGTCGTTGCTGCATATTCGAAACAAGGAGTACCCTCATAATCAAAACAAACAATCTCACTCCTACGAACGTTTAAACTATCACACTCATCCTGATCTTTCATAACTTTCTCTAATTCAGATACTTTTTTCTTTCTAATAGAATCCCAGGTATCTTCCGCTACCAAAGTTTCACAGGGTGTGCCCCCAATCATTTCCACCGTTTTTGATTCTAGAATATATCTTTGTTCCGGCAGGCGAACTTCTGATCTGGGGATGTAATCAGCGGCGATTACATTTGCAGCCAGCGCAACTATTGAAGCATACATTAAATTCATATTTTTACCTCCTATTTTAGTTTTGATTTAAAAATAAAGTTCACTTTTTGTAAACATGATTTCCTGCCGAGCCCGAGTTCGTTCTTCCTGACGTACTTCGTCAAGCTTTGCTTCTAAAGAACGTCTCACGACCTCAGAACTATCACCCGGATGGACCACTCTTACCACATTTGATTCAATCCGTCCATGGCATCCAATCTGATATCGTGATGTCGGTTTAGAAAAGAAAAAATTGGTTAAATTTGGCACATAAATCTCAGAACCGGGAATAATCATATCTTCCAGTACGTCAACGGGCATTTCTTCATTCTCGGCGATGTAAAATCGGCAAATACGCTCTTGGATGTTAGCACCTACTTCTTCCTGCAGTTGAATAGTAAGAGTATAATGCTTTTCGCCTTTCTTTTCGCTTTTCTGATCTGAACTGTGGGGAAGCATTACTTCTTCTTGTACTACACCCAGCGATACTTCGGAGTAAGGCGCAGCCGTCATTCTTAATCCGATGTATCCCGAGATTAATACCACCGGAATCCCCGTTAGGTAGGGATGTTTTTTGATGAAATTAAATAATCCTCTCTCAGAAGGCTGATTTTTCAAATCTAATTTTGGTTCAGTTTTAGCATTTTCTTCAGTCATGTTGATCACCATCTTTGAGAAGTGTTAAAAGGAATAATAAAATCTTCTAGTGAATCTTTTACGAAAACACATAAAATTTATATATTTCATCAACTTTCGTAAGAAATATGAGGATTAATAATTTTAGAGGGCAGAACAATTGGAAAGCTATGCCTTTGAAAATAGATTTGATAGATCGTAAAATCATGTATCTCCTTTGCAAAAATGCCCGCTTATCTAATACTGCCATTGGCAAAGCTCTTAACTTAAAACGAGAAGTGGTTTCATATCGCATCAAAAAGATGCAAGAAAATGGTTTCCTTAACGGTTTTATGTGTCGAATAAATCCTCGAAAAATAGGCCATCTTTCCCACGTAATTTACCTCAAATTAAAAACTCCCATTAACGAAAAAGAAATGGTTGAAAATTTAATAGGTTTAAAAGAGGTAACAAATTTAAAGAATCATGGGGGCAGGTTTGACCTTAAAATTGAAACCTCTACCAAAAGTTTACCGGAACTCGATGCGGTTTTAAAAAAAATCCTTAATAATTATCATAGTGTTATTCAAGAACATTATGTCCTTAATGTCTTAGAAGATAATTTTATGGGTTTAGACCTTCTTCTGGACAAAGAATCACTTCAGAAATTATCTAGTTTTAAAGAATTGAAAGGTTCTTCCTTCCAAAAAGACATTCAGGAGCAAATTGTTTCCAATGATGTTGTAACTTTAAGTGAATGGGATAAAAAGATTTTATCTACTATAAAGATGAATGCTCGTATAAGTTTAAAAGAAATAGCCCATGAAATTAAAAGCAATCCCTCCCTGGTTCAACAACGTCTGGCTAAAATGGTTCGCCAAGGAGTTATTACTCATTTCAGAACTCTTCCCACTATGTCTAATTTAGATTACCAGATGTATCCAGTATTATTCAACTTACGTAATTTAGATGAATTGAAATTTGTGACCTATTTGAAAACTCACCCGAATGTTAGTTGGTACTATAAATTTATAGGCAACTGGAATTATCAAGTAAATATTTTAGCCCGCAATAATGCTGAATTTCATGATGTGATTAATGATTTAAGGGAAAAGTTCTCCGATAATATTGTTTCTTTTGATGTGATGATGGTCTTTAATTCTTTTAAATCAGAACAACGAGTGGATTAACTCACTCTCTTTCTAGGAAGATTTCTTCGTATTATTTTTCTCCTTTGAGCAGCTAACCCTAACGCTACTATTGCGGCAGTGGGTAGAGCAGGATTACCTTCTTGAGGGACAGTAGTACATCCGGTTTGTCCTCGAATACTTGGGATATTAATAATAGTTCTTCCTGGAAGATTAAATCCAGTATTTAAACTAGAACGATAATCTTCTAAAGAAATCGCTCCGATTTGATTAGCAATTTCTTCTAAATCTGGGACAGGAGAGAATATCATAGGATTATCTCTATAATCTATAACCAACGTACCATCTTCTTTAGTAACCAAAGTTGCTTTTGAAGGATAAAATGGATCTGAATAATATGTAATCCTTTTCTCCAATGGGTTATAAGAAATATAACCAGAACCATGATTATTACTATAAAATTCAATGAAACTGGATTCATCAGAAAGACGTTGATGTCTTGTTCTTAATTCATCTAAGTTGGGACGTCTTTTGTTTAAATAAAGTTCTCTTATTCGTTCTGCTTTCGCTCTTTCTTTAAGGGCACTATCAAGAGGAGTCTCTCTTGAAGCCTCATCGCCAGTTGGACGTGAAAAATAATCTTCATCTTCACTTGACCTATTACCCCTACGATTTGAACCACTACTGGAATTGATTCTCTCCTCCATCAAACGATTATAGGAGTTATATAAATCTATTCTCTCCAATAGACTATTCTTTAACTCTCTAGTATTCGACAGACATTTATTTAATATATACTCCCCTGAATCATCGTCACTATATTTTCTCAAATAATCATTGCATTTCTCTTCTAGTTTTCTCCGCAAAGCAATCACTTTATCCACTTTTGATATACGATCTCGTAACTCTCTCTTCTTCAAATCTATTGCTACAAATATATCATGAGTTTTCTTCCTATTTAACCACTCCACTGCCTTTATTATGTTTGAATTTACTACTGGTTTAGGAGTCTCCTCAAATAGAGTGGGATCATAAGGATTAGCTGGTATAGGATCAATTGGTCCAAAGTAATAGGTGGGTGCTACCATGCCAGGTAATAAATAGTTAGAACGTGTTTGCGATCTAGCCATACTTTCATAACTTACTAGAGTTAAAACGGTTATAATTCCCATCCCTAAAGATTTTATTTTATTCATTTTCTGCTCCCCTCCTGCTCCGCTTTAACTCTAAAAAATTCTTTGATAGGCATTACTTGAGTTCTACCATGCATTACGCCCCAATCATTGTATAAACAAGTTCTCGCTCTTTGTTTATCTCCTATAAAATCTTGTGTGAACATCATTATTTCAGGAAAACGATACCCTGCTTCTTTTTGAAGATATTTTAACAAAGTATCATCGGGAATTAATTCTAATTCCATCTCGCCTTCAATTCTAGCCCTAGTTATAGTTCTTTCGATTCCTCCTTGAGAATATTCTTTTATAGCAATTCTATTTTGGAAAGGAAACCATCTGGGAAAATTGAAATTACGAGCCGCAGATTCAGTAAATCCTCTAAAAATGTGATTGTAATGACCATTATCATTTTTTCGACAACTACCAATAATAGGGATGGGACTCTCTTGATTCAACAAGGAATAAATCAAAATGATATCAACTAAAGCGTCATAGAACGGAACTTCTTTTCCATTCTGTAAATGTACTTTTTTCTTCACTAGCCATTCCATTTCATTACCCGATTCTTCCATTAAAGGAAATTCAACTGATAAAAAAGGAATTCTTCCTTCTGGTTGACGCATCATCAACATCGGAACTAATCCTCGAGGAATATCACCCTCAGAAGATTTTTCCCAAATACCTAATAAACGTACATTCTGATGGGCAGCATACAAATACAACTGAGCCAGATTACGTCTAAAATCAAAAAAACAATACCTGCTATCAGCATTCATAAAACTGTATAATTCATCAACATTTTGAGGAGGCCTAACTTCAAAATTGGATCTTTCAACCTCTAAATTCCAAGTTGTGCCTACTCGCGCAATTCGAGAATCTAATTGTGTAGTGAAGAATGTAGAACCTTCCACTATCGGATTATAATGGCCATGATCAATTTTTCGAAGATATCTAACTGAGATATAATCAATTAATGCTGGAATTAAATCTTCAAAAACTGAAGCAGTGGGAGAGTCTACTGTAGCTACTCCTTTCTTTCGATCATCCCTCAAGGTTATATAAAATTCTGTTCTTAAACGTTCTAAGTCTTGTTCCATTACAATATGTGCGTCGGATAAGCCCTGAAAAGAATTTCCTAATTGCGCTGATCTTCCTGTATTTAATGCTTCTCTTAAAGAATCTAATTTAGGTCTAAAATCAGCACCATCTTCTCTGGCAGAAACTTGTGTAAATACTTTCAAAACTAATGTATCTAAATCTCTTTGATAGTTAGAACTAATTCTTTCCGCAACAGATATGCCCCCCATAAATAGTACAGGAAGGGGAACTATTTAAAGATTGTCTTAAAATAAAACAAAAAATTAAATTAATCAAAATAAAGAATGATTTCTCCACATACATTTATATTCTCCCCATATTTCCAATTCCCATGAAACATCTCACCATCTCTCCTAAAGACTTCGCCAAAGAAGTTCAACAATATGGATACAAAATAGAAATAACCAAGAAAGATTTAGTGGAAGTTATTGAAAAAGATGTTGAGGATAAGAATAGTAAAATAGTTCTGATTAATAAACAGCCCGTATTCTTCTATTACCAACAAAAACTGATTCCAACACTAAAATATCTGCAGACGAATCAACTATTGAAAAGTATAACTATTGATATGGGAGCTATCAAATTTATTGTCAACGGTGCAGATATCATGCGCCCAGGTATAGTAGAAATAGAAGAGGGCATCAATAAAGAAGATTTAGTGGTTATCATTGATAAAAACAATAAAAAGCCCCTCGCGGTAGGAATAGCTCTGTTTAACAGCAATGAGATGGAAACAATAACTTCAGGTAAAGCTATCAAGAACATCCATTATGTGGGAGATGAGTTATGGAAGTTTGAATTGAAGTAATGATAAGAAGAAGACTACAAATTTGAAAATACAAAAATGAATCTAAATATGGTCTGTAAATACAGAAAGTTTAAAAACTAATTTTCCCAATATAACTGTAATTACCCACTATTTATGACACCCACAAACTATCTCGCCATTGACATTGGAGGAGGTTCAGGAATAAAATTAGCAGTATTTGATTCTGATTTACAAATTGTTGGTGAAGAGAAACGCACTCATATTAGTAAAGTTCCTCATGAATTTGCCAGATTTATGGGTTTACTAGAACAAAAAGTTATTGAAGCTACTGCCGAACATCCAGTCCAAGCCATAGGTATTAGTAGTACCGGAATCTTTACTCCTAATGGAAGATGTCTAAAAGCATCATCCCTACCTTTTTTAGAAGGAAAAAGAATTGCCACAGGAATACAAGAAAAGTTACGAGTACCAACCAGATTAGACAATGATGCCAATCTTGGCGGAATAGCCATCTGGCAAAGAGAGAAAAGAGAATTATTATATTGGACGTTTGGCGGAGGATGGGGAGGATCTTGGGTTTCCAATGAGGGTGAAATATTGTATTTCAATGGAAATCATAGGGGAATTCATCCCACCAATGAACCAGGATATATGGTTAGTTTCAATAGAGAATCATTAAAAACATTATTTGAAGAACATGATTTTGATTATGAATTTTTTGAAGATGATCTTGTAGATCATTATGACTATGATACTATTTTCATTTCCGCAGAGCAAATTAGGGCAGGAAGAGTAATCTCCGGAAAAGGGATTGAAAGAATGTATAATTCTACTAAAACAGATTGTCTAAAAGGAAGTGATATATTTGCTTTGGCAGAAGAAGGAAATGAAGAGGCATTAAGAGCGTATTCTCTTTTTGGAAAATTATTGGCAAGGGCAGGAAGAGAAGTAACTGCAAGTACCAGAAGGAACGATCTTCCCATTTATCTTGGAGGGCAGCCTAGCATGGCTTTAAAATATTTTGAAAGGGATTTATTAGAAGGATTACGAACTGCGGAGATTACCTCTACTGTCCAACGTTGTCCTTACAATGGAAATGGACAAAATGCTAATTTGTATGGAGCGGCTATGTTAGCGATGAGAGTGGATAAAGGGAGAAAGTAGTAGATTTATATTGGTTGAGGGTAAGTTGAGCGAAACGTTTTTATAAACAACACTCATTCTAAAAATATGAAAGAAGAGGAGATATTAAGACAACAACCGTTTAGAAATATAATGGGTAGGATTATTGATGCAATTTCTTTACAAAAAAAAGGAGCTATTTCTGGGGAGACTTTCAAAGTTATTTCCAAAACAGGAAAAAGTTACAAACTGCGTTATTGCACGGGTTTACTTAAAGCTAGAAAAATAGAAAGAAATGTAAAACTGTTTCCTAAAGCTTTTCCTCTATTTTATGGTAGAGAAGGACGTTATTTACTCTTTGATTGGATTGAAGGTAAATCGCTTGGAAAAGAAGTATCTTTAGATAGTTGTTATCAAATAGGTAAATTAGCTGGAGAAATTCATGCTAAAGAAGAATTAGATAGTACGCAGGACATAGATCAATTTTTCAACAGAATATTAGCCAACATTTCCAAATCAGAAATATTTGATAAAGAAACTTTGGCTAAAATAGAACTTAAATATAAAAAAATGAAGAAAGGATTGAAGATAGATTTAGTTTTAGAATTAGATGATCTTCACCCCGGAAATATGATTCTGGATGATAAAGGAAAAGTGTATTATGTTGACGAAGAAGGTTTTACTCATCGAATTAAAGGATTAGGACTTGCTAAACCTTTTTTAACTAGGGAATGGATGAAATCGAAAGAACAACAAGAAGCTTTCTGGAAAGGTTATCATGAACACCACAGTAGTGATTACTTTGATTTAGACTATCAACGATTTGTGGCTTTTTTACAATATCTTAGAGCCATTAGTACTAGAATTAAAACTGGTGAAGATTACTTACAAGAGAAAGAAATAATCTTAAAGATGATACAATGATCACCAACCAAACCAATCACCACACAATCTCTCCAAAAGAACTGATCTGCAAATCTATCTTCTCTCAAGCACGAGGATTGATGTTCAGAAGAAAACATAATTTAATTATGATCTTTCCGGAAGAAAGACAAATTAATTTACACATGTTTTTTGTCTTTTTCCCCATCGATGTTTTAGTATTAAATAAAAACAAGAAAATAGTAGAGATTAAGAGAAATTTTAGATCATTTACTTTTTGGAATTCTAAAGAAAAAGGGAAGTATTTAGTGGAGTTGGCTTATCCAAATAGGTATGAAGTGGGGAATAAACTTGTTTTCAAAAATTAGGTATTACTATAGAAGAATATTTGGCACGAGCTAATTCAAAATTACGTAGCTGTCCGGCTCTTCTTGCAGCTAGATATGCTCCTTGTAGTTCACAATAACCATAAAATCCTATCTCCCACATCTTCCTGACAGAGTGATTTGATATATCCCTATCTTAATTTACCATTCTCCTCAATGACTTGATTTGCTCGGTGATATTCTCTTAATGTACCCAAACCACCATTAGTTTGATAAATTAATATAAATCCAATTCCCATTGCAGGTATATTCACCCATTCATGATCGAATAAATGTGTAGACCCAGCAAAAAGTAGAGCAGAACCTAAAGCAGTTATTCTATTTCCTACTAAAGCAATATACAAATCCTCAACTATTTCTTTAAGTGACATTAAAGAGGTTATTTTAATAATTATTTAAAAAACTTGTTGAAATTATTTTTCCCACATCCCATCCTACTATCTCCCCCATTGCCCGTTCATTATAAAGTAGTAAAATTTAAAAGTAACCCCATTCTTTGAAAGCAATGGGAGACTTAGTTAAATTAGAAGGAATGACACTAGAGACTATTCTCTCAAATGTCAGAACAAATCATCTCGGAAGGGATACTAAAAGTATTGAACAGGAAGTCCGAGCAAATTTCTTAGCACATTCTGAAGCACGAGCCGGAGGCAATGTCAGAGAAATAGCAGAGGAATATGGTTTAGCGCACGGAAAGGTAAACTCTTGGAGATATTTAGGTACTTTTCCTTTAGTACTTAAACCATATTTAGATTCATATGAACCAGACACTAATGAAAAAAAACAAGCTTTTACATATCTGCTAGGAGCTCTCTCTCGAAGTTATGGTACACGAAGCACAGAAATGTTTGAAAGAACCTTTCATGATGCAGGAAGTATGGAGAGATTCTGTGATTCGCTTGAAACGGTCTTAGGAAAGAAAGCAATTCGTACTGCAAAAGATAGAAGAGGAACTCGTGACTCTGCTTTTGTTCAGTTTACATTATTTCATCTAACTAATTCATTTGATCGATATGTGGAAAATGATGCTGCCAGAATTGCCTTTTTACAAGGGTTCTTTGATGCATCTAAAACCAGTGTAGTTGATGCGGGAAGTAATAAAGGATATTTTGTAACTTGTTTAGACACCGTTACTATTGAACGAGTAGTTAAAACTCTTTTTGAAGTAGGGATATATACCTCAATAGATTCTAAACACACTCATTTTTATATTGAAGGACATGACAATCTCCATAAGGTATATGAGTTAAAATTAGATCAAAATAAAAACAATAGAACAGCACTTAAAAGGGTATTAGGAGATAAAGGACCGCAGCGCACTATTGAAAGATATTATGGTATTAGAAGAAAAGCAGCATTATTACAAGAGCAAAGGGAAAATATGTCACGAAGATCTTTGGGTAAGGAGTTTGAAGTTGAAGAAACTGTTGTAGGTACCTGGATTGCAGATATACTAACCAATGGAAAATATGCACGTCGAATACCAAATGCAGTACACAGATATGAAACATTGTTGGCTAAGTTTGGTTTTCAAAATGTACATACTGCACAGCAACCAGTACAGAGACATGAAAAAATCTTCTTTCCTATTAACGGAGAAGTATATAGTCTAGATCCTCAAGCGCGAGTTACATTTGAAAGAACATATGGGCTACTAGGAGAAAAAGAATTGCAAGAGATATATGGGGAATTACAACAACCTCAAACTGATTCAGCTGATCGAAAATATAAATTTACTTTGAAATCAGGAGTGATTTCAAAAGTATCTATGCGAAGAGCTCCAGTAGAATATACCCTGGAAACAGTTTCTAGAACAAATGGAAAAACAACTAATGACTCTGAACTTCCGACCATTGTTCTTAATGTGGGGAGTCAACAATATCCTTTCTCTCCTAGTGCGGTGAAAAGATATTTTGCTATTGCGGAAATTAAACCCCATCCACTAGATGCTGATGAACACGATCAACTTATTTTAAATTTACAAAGACAACTTGCAGGAAAGCATAGCGATCTTGAATTTACTTTACTAAATGGGAAAGTGGTGGGGATTAAATATTCCACCAAATCTGATAAAGAAAGTATGGGGAAATACAGAAAAGATTATAGCGGAATACTTAGAAATGATGGACCAAGTATTGTAGATAGATGGGATAGATCATAAAAAAAGATTAGGGGCATGCCCGCGGTCGAAACAATAATGCTATAGCAGTTTTACCCCAAGGTCTTCTCGGGCTTGCGACCCTGCGAACATAGTACATACGGGTTAAGGCTGCTGCCTTCCGGCTCTGACCTGATTCCCTGCATGGCCATCCCACAGGACAAACCGTCGTCAAAGATTCTCGGGACTACTACCACACTATTGATCCTTAGTTGGGCTTCGGCTCCGTGTAAAGTCCGTTCACGGTAACAACGCAGGACTAGCGCGCCAGCCTAGCTCTCCCTCAATTATAGCTATAGAAACACTATTATTTTTAAAGCTTTGTTTGAGAAGTGGTAAGTTCTTTTTTACTAATTTAATTTATTATCCAACATTCTTTCTTTTAGAACATCTGGATGAGGTGCTGGATCCCGACCAAAAAGACCAGAAGCAGTGCTTCTATAAACTGAAGGATCATAATCATTTAAAACTGAAGCCGAATTCAAAGAATATTCTACCAAACTTACTTCAGTCGTATCTCTTAACCGTTCAAATCTTCTTGGTTCAGAGAGGGCACCATATAATGAATGGACTATATTTTCTACAACTTGACGATTGTAACAAAAATTTCCAACATTAAATATTGGTGACCCATGGACTCCTTCTCTAACTAAAGATACAATTCTCTCTTTCTCTGGAAATTGTTTCGTATCATTATCAATTAAAATGCGAAAATTAAATCTTTGTCCCAATACTCTTTGCTGCAATTCGGGATCATCCATTGCTTCTTCATAAAAACGTCTATCTCTTGTTCTTTTGGCGATGATATCACCAGGTAAAAAGCCACAATCTACTACAACGTATCGCCTTCCTATAAAATATTTATTGGGATGAGGAGCAGGAGTATTTGCTTTTAACAAACTTACCACCCCCTCTCTTCCTAAAGTGATTCCTAATAATTTATCCTCAGACATTTCACCCATGATATTTTCCAATAACTGTCTATTTTGTTCACCGCGAATTAAAGGATTACCACTAAATTTTTGATGTTCTAACATCTCCGCTGCTTTTTGTTGGAGATATTTTACCACGTCATCTTCCGTGGGAGGAGAATTAATTTCTAAAGCAATAACTTCTCGTAGATCAGCAGTGGTTGATTTTCCAACATAAATTTCGTTAGGAACAAGAGGAAAGAATCCGGGTAAGGTTAATCTTTTTTTATTAGATTTATGAGACATTGCAGTAGCAAACTTCGATTTCTTTATAAAAATTAGTATGATAGAATATCTAAACTAGGATCCGTTCTAATTCATTCCGCCGCCGTTTCTTCTGCCTGGTCCACCATTACCACCAAATCCGGGAACACCCATCCCTGAAGGAATACCCCTCACCAAACCTGCTCCGCCAGCAGCTTGTCTAGCAGAAATTTCTTTGATCATTTTGTGAAAAGCAACCATCGGAATAATGGCAGCATCTTCTAACATTCTTTGCGAAACATCTTCAACCTCTTGCACAGAGCCATCTACTGATAATCCTTGATATAAAACTTCAATAACTGCGCGCACTTCCTCAACGGGATAGCGAATTTTACTCACATCAAAAACTCGAGAGCCATGAACCCTCTGACCTAACAAAGTTTCAATGAGATCTTGTGCTGGAAGAGCCCCTTCCTCTAACAATAATCTGAAATTCCATTGCTCTCCAAACCCATCTTGTTGTAATTTAGGATGGACCAAAGCAATATCATACCACCCGGCATCTTTAACCCCGCCTTTTTCTTCATTTTCAGTTATTAGTTGAATCGGAAATTGACCGTAAGAAACTGCACAGTAGACTGAAGAAGTTTCTCCTTCGCGTAGCCGTGGTGCAGGAGTATTAGACCAAATAAATTTAAGACATCCCTCATCACCTTTTTGTATATCACGAAGAATTTGATCAGGAAGACCAATCAACAATTGTTCCAAGGGACTTTTTCCTTCTGGAGAGAGGAACCAGGTATTAATACTGCACTCGCAGCTAAAGCGTCGGGAGCTTTCTGTTGAAGATATGATACTACGGCATCCTCAGTAGGAGAGGTATATCTTTTCAAACGTAATACTTCAACTAGATCTTCCCCTCTTGCTCGCCCATACACTTGATTACCAAAAATTGCTTCAAATCCTTGTAGTTCAATTGTCATTGTATTTGCCTCGTTAATTATTTTGGTTAATTATTTCATATACATTTTACGGGGTATTTATAAATATTTCTTATAATTTATCACTTGAAAGTGCTCTATTAAATTCTTCTTTCCTCACAAACCTTTTTAAATATACTAAAATTGGTTAATAATCTAGACATGGATACCCATTTTATATATATAAAAGTGCGTACTAATATCTAAACTATTTGCACTTTTAGTATATACTCCAAAATCCATATTCTAGTACAATTTGTTTACAATTACATTAACTATAACAAAAACACAATTACCATGGTCGAATTAATCATAACCGAAAAACCCAGCTCCGCCAAAAAAGTAGCAGAATCCCTCGCGGACGGAAAAGTAGTTCAAAAGAAAAACAAGCAGAGTTCTTACTACGAATTAACTCATAACAAAAAAGAAATAATAGTCACTTCTGCCGTAGGTCATTTGTTCGGATTAGTTGAAGAAAAGAAAGGTGGATGGACCTATCCCGTTTTCGATATAAAATGGGAATCTTCCGACAAAGGTTCTAAAGAATTAAAATATGTTAAAGATTACATTGATACTATTGCTACTTTATCCAAGAAAGCAGATGAATTCACTATAGCGTGCGATTACGATGTGGAGGGAGAAGTCATAGGACTCAATGTTATCCGTTTCGTTTGTAAACAGAAAGATAGCAATCGAATGAAATTCTCCACTTTAACTAAACCAGACTTAGTTGAAGCATATGAACATAAAATGCACCACTTGGATTGGGGGCAAGCTTTAGCAGGAGAAACCAGACATAAATTAGATTGGTTTTATGGTATCAATTTTTCTCGAGCTTTAACCGCATCAGTCAAAGCAGCTGGTTCATTTAAAGTCATGTCTATAGGTAGAGTCCAAGGACCAGCATTATTTTTATTAGTTGAAAGAGAAAGAGAAATTGAAGCATTTAAACCAGAACCATTCTGGCAAATTTGTTTAGATGGAAAATTTAATACCTCACCCATCGAAGCGTGGCACATCCTAGATAAAATATTTGACAAAGCTAAGGCAGAACAAATTATGGCTAAAGTTAAAAAAGAGAAAGAAGCCATCGTCGCCAATGTTTCCAGAACACAGAGACAGCAAGCTCCGCCTTATCCATTTGACTTAACTACTTTACAATCTGAATCCTATGCCCAATTCAAAATAACTCCTAAAGAAACGTTAGAACATGCCCAGAGTTTATATTTAGCGGGAGTAACATCCTATCCTCGAACTTCTTCACAAATTTTAGATCCAAAATTAGGATTTACTAAAATTCTGCAAGGATTGGCAAAAATGCCCGAGTATGAAATGCTCAGTAAAGAATTATTGAAATTAAAAGAATTGAAACCAAATAACGGCAAGAAAACCGATCCGGCGCATCCAGCTATTTATCCTACGGGTTTAGTTCCCAACACTCTCAAACCAAGAGAACAGAAAATATATGATCTTATCGTCAAGAGATTTATGGCCACTTTTGCTAAACCAGCCGTTCGTGAAACTATGGAAGCTTCTTTGAAAGTTAAAGATGAAGAATTTCTAGCTAAAGGAACGAGAACCATAGAAGAAAATTGGCATTTATTCTACAAACCATATGTAAAACTGGAAGAAATTTCCCTTCCCAATTTGAAAGAAGGAGATAAAATAGCCATTAAAGAAATCAAAAAACTGGATAAAGAAACTCAGCCACCAAATAGATATAATCAATCTTCTATTATTAAAGAATTAGAAAAAAGAAATCTGGGAACGAAAGCTACCCGTGCAGATATATTGGATCGACTTTTCCAACGCGGATATGTTGAGGGAGTGCAAATTAAAGTTTCTAAATTGGGTATGGAAACCATCAAAATCTTGGAAAAACACGCTCCCGAAATTATCGACGAAAAATTAACTGCTGATTTTGAAGAAGATATGGAGAAAATACGCGAAGGAAAAGAAAAACAAGACCCCGTATTAGAAAAAGCTAAGAAATTCCTTATTAACGTTCTAGAAAAATTCCGCAAAAAAGAAAAACAAATTGGCGAAGAAATAATTAAATCCGTCCAAGAAACGAGGGACGAACAAAATTATATTGGAAAATGTCCTACCTGCAATGAAGGCATTTTACAGATGAGAAGAGGAAAATTCGGACGTTTTATTGCTTGTAATAAATATCCCGATTGTAAAACTACATTTAAAGTTCCAGCAACGGGATTAATTAAACACTCTGATAAAATCTGCGAATCGTGCCAACACCCCATGGTTGATATAATTCAAAAAGGAAAGAGACCACAGCAAACATGTATTAATTTAAATTGTAAAAGCAAGATGAGTGCAGAAGGACATAAAGAAATTAAGCAAATAGAAAAAGACCAAGTGCAAAAAATATGTCCAAAGTGTACTAAACCATTAATATTAAGAAAATCATTTTATGGACAATTCTGGGGATGTAGTGGATATCCCAATTGTCGACATATTGAGAATTTAAAAGCAGATCAAAATAAATTTCAAAAGAAAGAAGATAATAAAGAAGAAAAAAATAGTGAATAGATTAGCATAATTCTAAACGTATCATACAATACTAGCGAGTATAAGGATCAGCGATAACTTCTCTCAATTCTCTAATTAACTGTTTCTCTGCCGGAGCAATCTGATAACGAGTTCCGATGCCTTCAACGGATACTTCAGCAATAGATTCACCAACATCTATTTTTATACCAGTAAAACAAAATTGATCTCTACGATTAGATACGTGAACAAAAGAGAATTTAACCCAATCAGGATTGGCTACACTTTCTTGTTTTTTTCTCATTCTTCCAGCTATTCCTTGATATACAATGTTTTCTACTACTCCTTGACCTGGTTCTGTGGATGGATTTAAATGAAAAGCAGTATTATGACCACCATCTATTTCATAACCTTTTCCAGCTAAATAACCTAATAATGCTTTACCTTGGGCTAAATCATTAGACATAAGAAAGGGTATAGTTGTCGCTGCAGTTACTTCATTCATAGTCAATAAATTATCAAGTGTATCGGCCATAAAATATTTTTAATACACACGATATATAAAGCTTATGAAGCTAGTTTCTTAAGTGTTATCATTTTCAAACTTCTGGAAGAAATGGAATCTTTTGCTTCCAACTCTAGACTCAACATTTCTTAAAAATAAAAATAATTTGGCATTAATATTGTCTAATTTCCCAGCCAGATAAGTGTAGCCATCTTCACTACAGTATTTTAAATCACGGGATAATTGGAGTAATACTTCCACTTCTTTTGCAGAAGCGTAAGCCACATTGAGAAAATAGGCAAATTCTCGATTACTGGCTTTAGCACTTCCCT
>Ga0209541_10006241_pt1 | contig 20434 bp, 15 predicted proteins | sample RifCSPlowO2_01_FD_184027 | JGI IMG/M metagenome (GOLD analysis project Ga0209541, IMG submission 184027) | Groundwater microbial communities from Rifle, Colorado - Rifle CSP2_plank lowO2_0.1 (SPAdes) (version 2) | ecosystem: Environmental > Aquatic > Deep subsurface > Groundwater | place... | reverse complement strand
CTGTATCTGGTTTTACCTTATTTCTTTTCAAGTTGAACTAAAGGTTGAAGTTAGACTGTATTGATAGTATTACTTTAGGAGTGTAAATACTCCTATAAAAAGGCTTAAAAGTAAAATGAAATTTACTGGGTCTAAAAGTTTTAGCGAGAGTAAAAATAAAGTTAGGAAAATAAAAATTGAGATAATTAAGGAAATTTTTCTTTGAAAAAAGAATTTGCCAATTGCATAACACAGCACACCTATCAATAAAATAAGCACGGTACTTATCAATTGGCTTAGTGGAGGGATAAAAAAGATAAAAAGCCCAATAATAAAGGATAAGATAACAGTAAAGATCAGATTGTAATTCAATTTTCTTTTTCTAACTTTCATGTGAGTACTCTTGCAACTTAGGCTTATGTTTATTATAATGACAAATTATGGCGAAAACAGACAGTAAGGTTTTGCTTCCAGAAGATAAACAGAAGATAATCGAAGAATTTGCCCAAAAGGAAGGCGACACGGGTTCCCCGGAAGTCCAAGTAGCACTTCTTACGCACAAAATTATTAAATTAACCGAACATCTCGGGATCAATAAAAAAGATAATCACTCACGACGTGGACTTCTCAAAGTAATCGCCAAGAGGCGAAGGATCTTAAATTATCTGCAGAAGCTCGACGAAAAAAGGTATAAAAAACTCATTGCAAAATTAGGACTTAAGAAATAAATTTAAAACTTTCTAACAATATAAAATATTATACCTAAATTCTAGCTTAAGCTGTCATTGCGAGCAAAGCGAAGCAATCTCATTTATAAGAGATTATTTCGTCGCCACGCTCCTCGTAATGACAAAGCACGAAATCTTATTTTAATTTTATGAAAATAGTCGAAAAATCAATCGAAATAGACGGTCAAAAATTAACTCTTCAGTTCGGAAAATTCGCGCAAGCAGTTGATACGTCAGTCTTCGCTACTTTGGGAGACGCTGCTGTACTTGTTACTGTAGCCGTGGGGCCAGAAAATCCCAGCATTGATTATTTTCCTTTGTCGGTTGAGTATGCTGAGAAACTTTACGCAGGCGGACTTATCAAAGGTTCCCGTTGGGTCAAGCGTGAAGGACGACCGTCTGACGACGCAGTTTTAAAAGGTCGAATTATTGACAGGTCGATAAGGCCCCTTTTCCCAAAAACGTATAAAAAACAAGTGCAAGTTGTCGTGACGCTTTTATCAGTCGATGGTGTCAACGACCCGGAAATTCTTTCGGCAATCGCAGTATCTGCCGCTCTTTCTGTCTCTTCAGTGCCTTGGGCTGGACCCATTTCAACTGTAAGGGTGGGGTACATAACTTCAAGCGAAGATAAAGAAACTGCCTTTATTTTATATCCGACCGAGAACGAACAGGAATTTTCCGACCTCGATCTTGTTGTCTCTTCAACTAAAGATAAAGTTTTAATGATTGAAACCAAGGCGAACAGAATTAAAGAAGAGATTATTCAAGAAGGAATTGAAATGGCAAAGAATGAAAATAAAAAAATAATCGAGTTTATTGAGAAAATAAAAAATGAAATCGGCAAGAAAAAAAACGATGTGCCTAAAGAGTCGGATTATTCTGAGGTTCTTAAACTGGTTAATTCAAAATATTCTAAATCAATAGCTGAAGCCGTGAAGCAAGCCGCGGCTACAGCTGGGAGCGAAGATAGAATAATGCAGGAAATAGTCTACAAAATCTATGAAGAACTGGAAAAGAAATTTGACATTAGGCAGATAATGGGAGCGATAACTAAAAATAATTATGAAAACATTAAGAAAAATATATTGGCAAAAAAGATCAGACCTGACGGTAGAAAATTTAACCAGGTTAGAGAACTCAGCGTAGAAGTCTCATTACTGCCGCGCACCCATGGTTCTGCTTTATTTCAGAGAGGGCAGACGCAAGTTCTTTCCATTGCAACTTTGGGATCAACTACTTTAGAGCAGCTTATTGAAGGACCCGAAGGCAAAGAAGCAAAGAGATATATTCATCATTATTCGGACGGACCATATTCTTACGGCCAGACTGGGCGGATGATGGGGCCATCCAGGCGTGCAATCGGTCATGGAGCTCTGGCTGAAAAAGCAATCGAACCGGTTTTACCGTCAACCGAAGATTTTCCTTACGCTATTCGCGTTGTTTCGGAAATTCTTTCGGAAAACGGGTCTTCTTCGATGGGAAGTGTCTCCGGATCATCCTTATCGCTTATGGATGCCGGCGTACCTCTCAAGGAGGCAGTAGCAGGAATTGCAATGGGGCTTGTTTCAAAATCTGATGATGAGTTTGCGGTTTTAACGGATATTGTAGGTCTTGAAGATTTTGCCGGAGAAATGGATTTTAAAATTGCTGGAACTAAGGACGGTATTACCGCGATCCAACTTGATGTAAAAAATAATGGTTTGACTTCAAAAATGATCAGTGACACATTTAAACAAGGTAGAATTGCCCGACTCGAGATTTTAGAGGCGATGGACAAAGTCATTTCAAAACCGCGTAAAGAAGTATCTCGTTATGCTCCTAAAGTTGTAGTTCTTACGCCTCCTCCAGATAAAATAGGGGAGATCATCGGTCCGGGTGGGAAAAATATCCGTGCTTTAATTGCTCGAACTCAAACAGAAATTAATGTAGGCGATGATGGAAAAGTGACTGTCAGCGGTTTAGATAGGGCAAAAGTCGATGAAGCAGTAAATCATATCGGTAATATAACGCGAGAAATTCAGGTGGGAGAAGAATTCGAGGGTGAAGTCAAAAGAATTCTACCCTTTGGAGCTTTTGTCGAGATGGTTCCGGGCAAAAAAGGATTAGTTCACGTTTCCAAAATGGGTAAAGGTTTTGTCCGCGAGCCAGGTCAAGTTGTCAAGATTGGACAGAAAGTAAAAGTAAAGGTCTATCAAATAGATAATCAAGGCAGAATTAATCTCCAAATGATTTCATAATACTTACATAATAAAGGTATACAGCCATTGATTTTGTGTTTGGTTAACGTTACAATCTTACTATGGCAAGAAGAAGATCATTGATAAGGATTCCGTTTCTCAAATTCAAAATCAATAAGCAAACAATTTTTAATATCTTTGGTTTTTTGCTCATCGGTACGGCTTTTCTATTTTTTATCTCCTATTTAAAAAATTTTTTAGGGGGATCTGATGGTAGATTCCTGTTTTTGATCAATAAGATTTTAATGGAGAGATTTGGGGGATTGGCAATTTTTTTACCCTTTATCTTAGTTTTATCATCAGCTCACTTTTTTAACACAAAAAAATTGAAAATTGTTAAATTAAACATAAACGGGGGGTTAATTCTTATTTTTATTTCACTTCTGGGAATTTTCCAATCCGGGTGGGCCGGTGAACTAATTTTCCATAATCTGAGCTTAGATTTTTCCTTGATTGGAGCAGTTGTCATCCTCGGCACTATTTTTTTTGTCGGCCTTATACTTCTTCTGGATACGTCGATTGATGTTTTTATCTTATTTCTCTTAAATCTAGGTAAATCAGGCTTTAATTTCCTAAAAGCATATATATTTCGATCGATGACTGATAAAAAATTTAAGCACGAAGATAAAGATCAACAAGCAGGACAAGAATTTATCAAAGAAGAAACTATGCTACCAAGGAAAATTCAGCCAGCACCGGCCAAATCTTATTTGGCTGGAGGTGAAAATAAACAGATAGTTATAAAACCGTTGAGTCCAGCATCAAAAACAGCCTGGGTATATCCTCCCTTATCTCTTCTTGCGGACGTTGCTCAAAAAGAAGCCGACAGAGGAGATGTGAAGTTGAATGCGCATAGAATTGAGGAAACCCTTAAAAGTTTCGGTATCAGGGCACAGGTTGCAGAAGTAAATCGAGGACCAGCAGTAACTCAATATGCCTTGGAGATTACAATGGGGACAAAGCTTTCGCGCATCACAGCGCTTGGAAATGATCTTGCTCTGGCTTTGGCTGCGCCTACAGGCCAGGTTAGAATTGAAGCGCCTATTCCGGGGAGATCTTTGGTAGGAATCGAGATCCCAAATAGAAAACCCGAAATAGTGACCTTAAAAAAATTATTGTCTGCGCCTCTTTTTGCCAACAATCTTGATCCGCTTCTTGTTCCGTTAGGTTTGGATGTTTCTGGCAAACCCCAAGCTACATCAATCAGCAAAATGCCGCACGTACTTATTGCAGGAGCTACCGGATCGGGAAAATCTGTGCTCTTGAATGCTTGGATAAGCACATTCCAGTTCCGAACCAAACCGGAAGATTTGCGCATGATCCTGGTTGACCCTAAAAGAGTTGAGTTGACGCTCTACAACGGAATTCCTCACCTTTTGACGGAGGTGGTTGTTGATCCGCAAAGAATAATTTCTGCTCTCAAGTGGACCGTTTCGGAGATGGAGAATCGGTATAAAGAATTTTCTAAAGTAGGGGTTAGAAATTTAGAAGGTTATAACAGTCTTGAAGGTATAGAAAGAAAGCCTTATATACTTTTTGTAATTGACGAATTGGCAGACCTGATGACTTTTGCACCAGGTGAGGCAGAGGATCTCATCACGCGCATAGCTCAGATGGCTCGGGCAACAGGAATTCATCTCATTTTAGCTACACAGAGACCCTCGGTTGACGTCATTACAGGCCTGATGAAAGCAAATATTCCAACCAGAATTGCTTTTAACGTCTCTTCGATGATCGATTCGCGAGTGATTATTGATATGCCAGGTGCAGAAAAATTACTTGGAAGAGGAGATATGTTGTTTCTTCCTCCGGATCAGGCCAAGCCCAGGAGAATTCAAGGTCCATTTGTAACCGAGAAAGAAGTTAATCAATTGGTAAAGTTCTTGAAAACGCAGGTTCCGGAAGTTCGCTACACTCAAGCGGTCGTTGAACAGGAAGTCTATATCGGCGCCGGAAGAGGCGGTACGATGGTGGTCAACGGTGATGAGAAAGATGTGTTGTTTAATCAGGTTGTCGGACTAATCTCTCCTTTAGAATACGCTTCTGCTTCACTTCTGCAAAGAAAATTTAGAATAGGTTACGCCAGGGCTGCCCGAATTCTTGATCAGCTGGAAATGTCTGGATATGTAGGACCGGCTGAGGGATCAAAGCCGAGAGAGGTTTTAAAAAGACAGGTACAACAGACGGAAGTATAAGTAAGGGGATCCTTCGGCTCGCTTCGCTCGCTCAGGATGACAGCGTTTTTAATTGAATTATCGCTGTCATTTCGCAAACGCAACCATGAGGCCAAATACTGCAAAAAGCATAGCTATGATCCATAGCCGCATTACAATCTTTGGTTCCTCCCAACCTTTAACTTGAAGCCAAAGATGGAAAGGAGCAACCGGGAAAATTTTTCTTCCTAATATTTTTTTAGCCAAAAGTTGGATGAGCGAACTCACAATTTCTATCACAAATACGCCCCCAATTATTGGTAGGACGAAGGCTTTTCCCAGTATTAATCCGACAACAGCAAAAGTTGCACCAAATGAAAGAGCTCCAGAGTCGCCTAAAAAAATTCTTGCCGGGTAGATGTTAAAGTATAAAAATGCAATCAGACCTCCAAGCCAGGTTGCGACAAATAGGCTTGTAGGAACGTCTAAAATTGCCCGTGAAACTACCCATAAACTAGAAAGCGCGAAAAGAAGTATGCCAGAGGCTAATCCATCCAAACCGTCAGTTATATTTACCGCATTGGCAAAAGCCACAATTACAAATGTTGAGAATAAAACGTAAAGCCAAGAAATTTTAAAAACCCCCAAATAAGGAATATGGATAATGTCAATTTTGAAATCGACAAAAAGCCAATAAGAAATGATTAAAGCCAACAGAACTTCAATGATAAGTTTATGCCTCAACCTTAGGCCAAAAAATCTTCCTTTCTGTAAAAAAAATATTTTATTAAGGTCATCATAGACGCCTAAAAGGCCAAAAGAAAGAAAAGTAAAGAGAAGTATTTTAATCTCAGTGGTTGTCGAAGGATAATTGGCAATGATCTTTTTATTAAGAAGGAAAAAAAGTCCTAAAGACAAAAAAAACATACAAACAGTAGTCAAAAGCAATAAAATACCGCCACCTACGGGGGTGCCCTTTTTATGCTGATGAAATTTATCAAAAATAGGGGTAGGCATATTAAAAGCGTCCTTTGTCTGTTGTTCAACTCTTTGAAATTTTTTTTTGTAAAGAAAATTTATGAATGGAATTATTAAAAGAAAGTTAACGAGCGAAGACACAAAAACAATGAATAGATAAGTTGACATAATGTTAAAAGTCAAAAGCTAAAATGTAAAAGTCAAAAAATTTAAAATTCTAGGAATAAAAATGAAACAGGCGATGAGGAAGGCTGTAAGAGCAAATAAGAGCATGGCTGCGGCTGAAACGTCTTTGGCAACTTTAATTTCTTCTGTCCAGTCTTTGTGGATCGCATCTATAGCTTCCTCAATTGCAGTGTTTAAGGTTTCAATTGCCAAGCCAATGCCAATGAGAGTTAAAATGATAAGAAATTCTTCATAGGTGATTCCAAGAACAAACCCTCCAATTATCGAAAGCAAAGAAAGAGCCAGATGGATTTTGAAATTTGCTTGGGTTTTAATAACCCAATGTATTCCGGATAGCGCATTATTAAATGAAAATGCGTGTTTTTTTATCATATAAAAATGATTTTCACGGATTCTTAGCTGATTTCCGCGGATTGATAATTTTTTTTAATACATCAGCTAATTTTTGAGAATCGTGTCTTAATATGCTCCTGGTTAATTTATCAGCCGCTGATTTTGTAATTTGATGGGTATCGATGAGATCATTTTCAATGATCCTGCCTTTAAAGCCATTATTTACAAGATTATTCTCAACTTCTTTTTCATTGTTTTGTCTATACCAGTGTAGGATCCCGGACTCAATTTTTCCAGAGTTTAAGATTATTGCATCGGGAGGCCTGCCTAAATAAATCATTAGGTCTCGAAGATGATCGGAAGCCTTATAGTTGTTGGTTTGACCAGATTTAGTCATAAGATTCATAATAAAGATAATTTTTGCCTTGGATGAACTTATATTTTTTTTTATTTCTTCAACCAATAAAACTGGAACGATGCTCGTATAGAGATCGCCTGGTCCAATGATGAGAACATCGGATTGTTTAATCCTTTCGATGGCTTGTCGATTAGGCTTTGCCAAAGGTTCAAGAAAAGCTTTCTGGACCGGACTTGACTCATGTATGTTTTCCTCAATATTGCTCTCACCTTTAACAATCTTTCCACTTTTGTATTGTACACAAAGATGGGTATTATCAAAAGTGACTGGAATCACTTTGCCTTTAGTTTTTAGCACGAATGAAGCAGTGTTTATAACTTCGTCGTAGTTTGAACACACCTTTTCTAATGCCGAAAGAAATAGATTTCCGAAGTTGTGACCTGCGAAATCGCCGGACTCGAAGCGGTAGAGAAAAAGCTGACGCCATAAAAGCGGAGCTTCCGAAAGTGCTACCAAACATTGGCGAAGGTCACCGGGTGGTAAAACACCCAGTTGATCGCGAAGTCTGCCAGTAGAACCTCCGGAGTCCATCATGGTAACAATAACTCCCAAATCAACAGGATAATTTTTAAGTCCAGACAGAACAACAAAAGTACCTGTTCCGCCGCCGATAACCGTTATTTTCCTCATACAACTCGTTAACCCGTTAACGCGTTAACGGGTTAACGAGTTTATTTTTAATAGAAACATTTTTAAATACAAACATATTATCTTCGATATCTTCGTAAATAGTTTCTCCAGGCGCGACAAATGTATTTCTTCCAATCTTTATTCCAGGCAAAAGTGTGGTGTTTACACCTATTTTAGAACCCGCTCCGATTATTGCTCCGAATTTAACAAGGTTGGTGTCGATTTTATTTCCTTTGACTATTGACTTGACTGATTTTCCATCAAATCTAAAGTTTGCAGTTGCGGCTTGTGCGCCAAATGAAATATTGTCATCAATCACACTATCGCCTATGTAATTTCTGTGCAGCCAAACATTATCGCCCAAATAAGATCTTGTTACTTCGCTGTAGCCGCCGATAACGCAATTTTTACCTATGTGGCTTTGTCTAATCATAACGTAATCGCCAACTATTGTATTGTCGTCTATAAAACAGGGACCGACGATATTGGCTGTTTTTGCTATCCTGACATTTTTTCCAATTTTTATCTCATCTTTTTTAAGTATACCGAGGAAGTAAATTAGCATACTAAGGACGTGCCAGGGATATTTAACGTGACACCAAAGATCGGAATATAAAACATATTTAGCATCGTTTGTCTTTTGCAAAAGATGATTAATTGCCTGTTCGTACTGATCGTCTTCTTTAGTTTTGACTTTTTCCAAGGATTCAATGAATTGAGTGAAGTCCCCAAAATAATCAACTACGAGCTTTACAATGTCTGATGGTTGTTCGCCAACTTTAGGCTTTTCAATAATCTTGGCAAGCCTGCTTCCGTCGAATTTTAGATAGCCACCGGGGAAATAATTTTTGAATTTTTTTGCCAAAATGCACATTTTGGAAGGAATTTTTATCATTGCATTAATACAACGATTCAGAGATTCCTGGGCGAACGTATCGGATAGATTGACAATAAGCACTTCGCCGCTAAGGTGATTTTTGGCGCTTAAAACAGCGCCTGCCATACCGTCTAAATCGCCTTGAAGAATAATTTTTACCTGGTCATCAATTTTAGGTAAATTTGCTTGAGTTTGTTTATCTATTGTTACAAAAATATTTACACCTATTTTTTTATAGGTTTCAATCTGGTGTTCGAGTAGTGATTTACCTAAAAATTTAAATAAAACTTTATTGGTTAATGGCCAAAGACGGGTGCTGTCACCGCCTGCAAGAATTAGAATATTTTTAAGTTTTCTCATATTTCTTTTGTCGTACGGTCACTCTCAGATTTTTTTAATTTCTCCCCCCAGCGAAGTCACTTTTTCGACAAAGTTTTCATAACCCCGCTCTAGTATTGATGCTCCGTTGACGACCGATTCGCCTTCTGCAACAAGAGCGGCAATAGCCAGAGTTGCACCGGCTCGGAGGTCTGCAATATTTAACACACCGCCGTGTATATTTTGCGGTCCTTTAATTTTGACGGCTTGATTATATTTTTTACTTGGATCAAAGTTAAAAAAGAAATACTCCATCGGATTGCTAACAGGGATTTTTACAAAATCAATATCCGCGCCAAGCTTGCGAAGTTCTTCAACGTATGAGAAGCGGTTTTCAAATACCCGCTCGTGAATTATCGAATCACCTTTGGCTTGGGTCATGAGAATGGCCCAATTTGGTTGCCAATCCGTCATAAATCCAGGATGAGGCTGAGTTTCAATTCGAGACGATTTGAGTGGACTTTTATAATAAAATCTAAGCAAAGTTTTTCCCAATATATCTATTCCGGCTCCGATCTCTCTCATTTTTTGGATGAATGTTTGAATATCTTCAAGATGGAGAGACGAAATATCCACTTTCCCTTTGGTAGCAACTGCAAGAGTAGCAAATGTTATCGCTTCGTTTCTGTCAGACATGATTTCAAAGGGTTGGTCTAGAGTCAATTTATCAACTGGTTGAATCGTGATATTTTTTCCGTTTTTTTGAATTTTCGCACCGGAAAGATTTAAAAATCGCATGAGCTCATCAATTTCTGGCTCCAAGGCAGTATTGCCAAGTGTGATTTTGTCTTTTGCGAAAATTGATAGCATTATGAGAAGCTCGGTTCCAGTATGGGTTATTTTTGGAAATTCGTAAAAACCGGAAGGCTTGGATTTCATTTGAGCTTGATAAAAACCAGTGTTCGAGTCGTATTCAATGCTTATCCCGAGTTTTTTCATGCCTTCGACGATACGGTCTATTGGTCTTGCGCCAATTCTACAGCCGCCTGGGTTGGGGACAAAACAGCTTGAAAATTTATAAAGTAATGGCGCAAAAAGCATAAAAGAAGTTCTGATTTTTGAAGCATGGAGAAGGTCGACTTTATTAGACCTCAAGTCTCTTCCATCGACCACCAATACGTGTTTCTCAGCGAATTCTGCTTTGGCACCCAAGGATCTGATAAGGTGTATAAGCTCTTCAACATCGCTTATGCGGGGTATATTTTTTAATGTTACCTCTTGATCCAAGAGAAGAGCAGCGATTATGATTTTAAGGGCAACATTTTTAGCCCCGGATAAAGTTATCGATCCTCTCAGTGGTTTGCCGCCGTTTATTAAGAATGAATCCTCCATAAAAACTCGAATATACACGAAAATTTATCATTTAAACACGAATAAACGCGAAAATTATTTTAGTGTAGATTCGTGTTCTTTTTCGTGTAAATTAGTGTCATATGACGATAACTTCTTCTTCCAGTTTAACTCCAAATTGTTTTTTAACCTCAGCCTTAATTAGTTGCAGTAACTTTTCAAGGTCTGCCGGGTTTCCGTTACCATCATGAATAATGAAATTGGCATGTTTGTCAGAAACATGAAATTTTCCAACTCTTTTTCCCTTTAAACCGGTTTGATCGATGAGCTTACCGGCAGACTTGCCATTAATATTTTTGAAGAAACATCCACTGGTGAAGACACCAAAAGGCTGCGTTTGTTTTCTATACTTCATAGCAAAATCAGTGTGTTGCTTGGTGATTTGTGGAGCAGTTTTTTTTAGTTTAAACACAGCTTCTAGAAGTATTTCTTTTGTTTTTTGTAAGATACTTTGGTCGTATGAAAACTTGAAGTATGAACGATCCACAACTTTGATCTTACCTTTTTTGCCGACCAGATTGGCAGAAATCAAGTTGTCTCCCGTATAAGAGAGAGGTTTTATCCACTTAGAATTCATGTAGAGTGCGCCTCCAATAGTTCCAGGCAATCCGTAATTGTATTCAAGCCCCTCGTATCCTTGATCTGCTAGTTCTTTTGCTAGTTTGCTAACTGGATAGCCAGATGAAATCGTTAGAAGTATATTGCCATTTTTTTTCTTAATCTTTTTGTCAATATATTTATTTCTTACGACCAAGCCGGTGAGTTTTTTTTTAAGTATTGCAAGATTCGATCCGCCACCTAAAATAAAAAGAGGAAGCTTTAACTTGAGAGAGATTTTCTTTGCATTTATTAAATCCTGTCTAGTTTCCGCTTCTAAATAATACTCGGCTGTAGTTTCAGTTCGTAGAGTCAGATAAGGTGAAAGGTTGAAGTTTTTTTTAATTCTATCTTTACCTAAGATACTTTCAAGTTTACTTTTGAGTTTTGTCATGTGGGTAATGGGATCCCTCGACTCCGAAATTCATCGCTCGGGATGACATTGTGAGAATTGAATAATGTTTATTTGATTTTTCTCACAATGTCAATTATATCATCTTTGAGTTTATAAACGTCACCAGCGCCCATTGTGAAAACAATATCGTGAGGTTTAAGGTGAGAAGTTAGAAGCTGGAAGAGTTCTTTTTTTGAGGAGGTTGCCATGATGTTATTGCCAGGTTGAACTTTTTCAATATCTTTTGAAGAGATATTAAATTGTTTTGGATTTTCCCGTGCAGACGCAAAGATTGGCAAGATAAAAGCTTTATCAGCTAAGCTCAAACTTGTTGAGAAGTCTTTGAGGAGCGTCTGGGTTCGAGAATAAGTGTGAGGTTGAAATACTATAACTATTCTTTTTTGCGGGAAATGACTTCTTGCGGCAGAGATGGATGCTTTTATCTCGTTTGGATGATGGGCATAATCGTCAAACAAGTAAATATTATTTCCATAATATACTTTTTCAAAGCGTCTTTTAGCCCCGTTAAAGCCCTTAATAGCCAATTTGATTTTTTCTGGGTCAAATCCAAGATTCAGTAAGGTTAATGCCACACCAGCTGTATTTGAAATATTTTTTTCCCCAAAAAGAGAGATAGCAAAACGTCCTAATGATAACCTGTCATGCTGAACATGATTCAGCATCTTTTTTTTAGAATCAGATCCTGAAATGAATTCAGGATGACATTGCAACTCGAATGAAGAATAATTATTTTCTATTAAAGAATTAGTGATTTGTAGATCAGCGTCTTTACTATACCCATAAGTTAAGTAAGACTTCCTTGGCAATTTTTTGGCAATATCCAAAAGGTTTTTATCATCAGCACAAAGTATTAAATTCTTATTAACTATCTTGAACTTACCTGAGTCCAAGATGGTATTCTTTTTAAAGAACTTTAAAAAAGATTCCTTGACGCTATTTATGTTTTTGTATACGTCAGGGTGGTCAAAGTCGATATTTGTGCAAAGAATATAGTTAGGATTGAGCAAATGGAATTTCGGAGTTAAATCGTGAGGTGGATTTACTCCGTATTCGTCTGCTTCGACTACAAAATAATCTTTAGCATTAAAATCTCCTCCAAGGTATTGATTGAACGATGAACTGCCTACCATGTAGCTAGGTCTTACGCCAAGTTTAATCAGCGCATAGGACAGTAGAGAAGAAGTCGTTGTTTTTCCATGGCAGCCGCAGACGGCAATTGTTGTTTTAAATTGCTTGGTTAACTGTCCTAAAAGTTCTGCTTGAGAAATAATTTTCATTCCTTTTTTTTTGGCTTCTGCAATTTGAGGATTATTGATACCTTGATGAGCAGCAGAATAGATTACTAGATCGGTGTTTTTAGGAAGACTTTTTGGATTAAAGCCTGTCTGCCAACTGATTTTGTTTATTTTTAAAAGTCCTGCCGTAATAAATTCTTCTGAGACGTCTGAACCGGTAACGTCTTTTCCCATTTTTTTCAAAATTACCGCTAAATTTGCCATCGCTACGCCTTTTATTCCGACTATAAATATTGTCTTGGCTTGATTTAACATACTAGACCTAATTATACTATGCCAGTTATAGTATAATAATATTGTTTTATTGAAGTTATGTGATATTTGATTTTATGGTTGATGAAAGGGGATCGATTTCTCCCTCAAAACGTGAACCCAGTAAATTGCCAGCTTTGGTAGCTGCTACACTTATGGTATTTAGTCCAATAGCTTCAGCGTGCGCTTCCCCTCCTCCGCCAAATATATTACTACAAGAATCCGAAATTGACTATAACGCAGCTGTAAATAAAATTCGATTATATGTCGATGGAAGCTCTAGTTTACTTACCGATGCAGAACTTGATCAAACAATCACAGATATAATGGTTGGCTTGCAGAGAATGCAGGGATATACAGATATCGTCCAGCCGAACGGTGTCAATTTTTTCCCGGAAGGAGATATACATTGTGGAGGAAATGAGGGAGTGACTATAACATTCTTTGGTTTACCTTTATCAACAAATATATGTCAAGATGAAGCCCCGGGAAGATTTGTTGTTGCTGTTTATGAAAAAATGCACACAAAATTATCCGCGCATATGTGTTTTGAAGATTATTTTGCTTGTAATGATAAAAAAGGTTGGGGAAAACTTATTGCCCATACTGGCGCAATTATGCTGATCGAAAAAATTTTTCCTGGATATCAACAACTTATCCCTCCTTTCGGTATAAATACGCCACCAACAGAAATACTTCCTGTCTGGTTAAGTCGGACTAAAGACCCAGATAAAGCGCTTGTTGCTATAATTAGAGGTGATAATCAAACACTCAAGGAAATATTGGGCGTAGATGATCCTCGGCACTGGGAAATGTTGGTGTTGCTTCGTGAAAGTCTCCTGATTTACACTGATCATTGGTCATTAATGCAAGAGGTGGAGGCTGGGAAAATAGAGCCAAATTCGCCCGACCTTCAGCGTTATTATGAGTTTGTTAATAATCATACCAGAAATATAGATCGATTAGCCAAATTTGTTCTTCACGACCCAACAATTAAATAGGGTCTTGTCTAGATAACGGTTGAGAAACTGTTACTATAGATTGTAATGATAAGAAAAACGATAAGACCTAATAGAGCTAGAATTAGTACTAGAAAATTTCATCTTATAGTTTCCTGTTTTTGCGATGATCTGACAGCATTTGGAACAGGTAAGATCGTTAAAGTCAACAGGCATACGGTTGAGAACTATTTTAACAGATTCCGTCATCTTATTTATCTCGATTCACAAAAAGATAAAAAGCTTGAAGGAGAGATTGAGATAGATGAGGCATATTTTGGTCCAACAAGAGTGCGCGGTAAACGAGGACGTGGAGCGGGAGACAAGATACCGGTAATTGGACTTTTGAAACGTAATGGTAAAGTGTATACAAGGATTATCTTAGATTGCACAAAAGAAGAGTTGCTCCCGGTAATCAGAGGAAGAGTACTAACAGGATCAACAATCTATACCGATGGATGGACAAGCTATGATAGTTTGATCTTTTACGGATACAAACACCGCCGTATCCACCATCAGGTAAATGAATTTGCCAGAGGAAGAAATCATGTAAATGGCATTGAATCATTCTGGTCTTATGTGAAACGGAGATTAAGAAAGTTTAACGGCGTACCGAAAGTTAAGTTCTTGTTATACTTGAAAGAATCGGAATGGAGATTCAATCACCGCGGAAACATAAAAATATCGTTTCAGAAACTCATGAGAAAATATATCTTATAGTTAGAAGTTTGCTAGACTAGACCCTAACAGGATGTGTTATTAGGGCCTTTCCTCTTCGCTCGGCCAAAAATCGCCTTTTCATCTCCTCGAGGATATGCCGGCGGAGGAAAGGTCGATTAGATAGTGCTTTGACTGCTTTCGCTCGATCATTAATCAATCGTCTTCTGTTCCGATCTAATAGTCCATCCCATTTGACATTATCAAGCAGCCTTTGCACATGAGGATTGTATCCTGGCTGTCCTTTTGTCCTTATGTCAACGGTGGCAGCGAGCCTGGTAGTAGGAATTAGATTATCAGTATCTTCCAGTAATCTTAGTACTTTTGCTATTTATTGTTGATGAGGTTGTATAGTATTGGGTTCACCATTGGGGTCACTAACAAAGGCCATTCTTCTTGGGGAATTTGGGTTTTGCTCCGCTTCGCGTATGATTAAAGATTTAAACGGCACATATCCAATTTTATCTACATACATGCCATACTCAAGACTTAGCGTATCTTGTGTCCATTGGTTAAGCGGAGGGTAATACTGACCCGAACCTAGCCTAAATTGCGGATGGACGGTCAAGACTATATCAGCTGGAAAAATGCGCTGTGAAGATACGGTTAGATTATATAATGTGAGTCCATCTCGCATAATTCTTCTTTTTTCCCAGCCTAGAAGTTCCTTATCCCAATATGTAAGTGTTCTGCCAAGATGATCTCGTAACCGCTCATCAAGCGCAAATCTATCCACAACTTCGGGTGGCAGTGTACCTTGGCCAGGACGAGATTCAAGTGCAAGTGATTGGCTCATGGCATATATTATACTTCATATTTAGGCTTACGCAACAGCCAGGATATCACCGCGTAGGTGGTGCTTGAGCTGGCAAAAAGCTCTAAAAAGACTTTCTTAATTCAAGAAAAAGAATTACTTCGGAGATTGGATTTTAGATATTTTGGGCAGCAAAAAAGTCAGTTTCAGCAAATTTTTATAACCACCTGGGTTTGCGTAACTGTAGGTTTTGGAGGCGGTGGTGCATTTATTGGATTTGCCTCATAATAACCAAAGACTTGATGCGGTGCCTCTGGTTTACCTTCACCGGTAACTAATCTACCAGATTGAGCGAATTGGTCAATAGCCTTTCCGATACCACCGTCTGTATTGATATTATAGGATATATATGTTAAAATACTAAGCTAAGTTTAGAAAAATATGTCAAATACTGGAGAAGTGCCACGCTTACCTTCGGAAATTTCTGCGTCCCTGGAAAGAAATAGGGTGTTTGTTTCTGGTTTGGAAACTGCTTTAGGTCTAGCTGATGAGGTCCATCCTTTAAAATATCAACAAGAGCGGAAACTCAAAAGAATAGGATTGGATTTTTTACTAGGGCCAAACCCAGCGGGGAGAGGTATCGTCAGGGTGAGATTTTATCAGGATCGCGCGGATGTTTCAAAATACGAAGGCCTTATCGCTGGGGGTGTAGCGATAGACGTCATGACCAGCGGTCATGAGATGGTAAGGCAGAGGATTGAAGTAGGATCTCACCCAAATATGAAAGATGAATATGTTTTATCCTTCAGCGATGTGAGATTTGGTGGAGAGGACAAAGCGGGGATATCTCATCATTTTATTGATCCCAGAGAAAGAATTGAGGCGGCCAGTCTGGCTTTCGGAACCGGGATACTGGCGGATAGAATTAGCTCATCCTTGAACGCTGCCTTTCCCAGCCGTCCGCTACAAGTGTTTGACGGGTTGTTCGGCTTTTTCCGTTTAAATTTATCTGAAAGAGCATTCCTTAATCATCTGGCGAACACTAATATACCCCTACAACGTCAAGTTGGTCAATTTGAAATAAAAATAGGAACCAAAAACTATCATGTCGATCCTGCTAGAATAGCAGGCGATCTTAGGGAGATCCAAAATGGAGTGAGAGCTTTGGCAAAGCAAGGAGACGACATGTATTTTCAGGCTGTACTGCGCGAGTTGGTCAGAACATTTGACTTACAGGAATTACGGGGTAAAGCGTTACTTCGGCATCCTTGGGTTCAATTTATGCGAGAGGAGTTGGGTCCTTTATGCATGGTTGAGCAGCTTGAGGCATATTTGGAAAATTTTCCGACAATGACTCTCGTTCATTTACGGGAGGAAATAACTAGAGAAGGAATAAAGTTAGATAAAACTCGGGACTTGATGACAACGGTTAGAGCCATAATGGGCAGTACAGCATTACTAAACGAATTGCCGGCTGTATTTGCTCAGGATTTGTCGCATTTTACCGAGCCCGAATTAACTACAGAGACGATCAGAATCTTTACTGGGTCTGTGGCAGTATTAACTTGGTTATACAGCTTATACTCAAATAAGCACCGCCAGAGAAACGAATACCGCAGATCGCAGGCTCTTAGACAGTTGAATCATGCAATCATAAACAAAGACGAGGAGTAATCTGATTGAAAAAATGGAGTGGCAGTCACATTTCGATTTCGCGGTCAGGTGTTAGTTTCGGTTACTGGTTGGATCATCTGGGTGGGATACTGGAAAACGACCCGTGCTTCGATTGGCTCATCAGTTTGATAAAAAGCCCGCAGAGCTTTTGCAAGGGACGGCAGCCGATCTTTTTCTTTGACTGCAATAGACATAAGGATGGTTTTCTCCGGCGGCAGATTTGGAAAGTCTACTCTTCCCGGGGATATCATCGCGTCATTGACCTGACGGATCATGGTTCTTTCCTGGGCTTTCCTTGCTTTCACATGACTGACTGCTTCTCTACATATCGGTAAATGAGATAGTCTTGGATCGCCGCTTGCGTCGAGACCGACCGCCAGAAACAGTTCCTGAAAAATGCGTTGCTCTATCGTGTTGACGCGGTCTTTTCTTTTCCACCACTTCATTCGGTCTAATTTCTTTACCGCTTCATAAAAGTCGCCATCACGAGGCCCGGCAAGGATACTTTCGAGATGAGCCATTAGCTGTCTTCTGTAGGAAATTTCTTCCGCGGTTTGGGCAACCCAGTTATTTTCTGGACGTTTACCCCGAGATGGAAATTTACGTCTTAGCTCCAGCGCGTCTGCCAAAGATATCGAAGCGCTAAACAGTGAGGCGGCAATCGGAGCAGTATGCGTCGCTCGGCTGTCTGATTGAGGATCAGGTAAATTTGATTGGTCAGAATCGTCATTATTTTGTTGACCTTCTTGGATAGGTGTTGCGCAGGGATCAGGTGCTACATAGTTACCTGCCAAAGCGTCAGCTACGTGTTTTCGCATGCGTGCCCAATACTCAAGCACATTTTCCGGCGATGGGTCTTGAAAGTTACCTGGCCCGGTACCTTCGGCGTTCATAAGGGCGTATTTGGGATTGAGCGCTACCAAATCCCCAGGCGCTAAAGATACGCCTGTAAAGGTGACTCCCTCGAGTTGTCCAATAAGTTTCAGAAACTGACCGATTTTATTGGTATCGGTGAAGATGCCACTGGTGTATTTGTTGATAGCCTGATGATAAAAGTAGAGAAAATCGGAAAGAGTTAACTTTTCTCCGTTAATTGTAATATCTGAATATAAACGCAGGTCCTGGCGTTGGTCGGATTCAAGCATCCTGACAACATCAATTAAGTTATTCATCATTTCGTCAAAGCGGCTTTGATAATCCAGACTGACCAACTCTTTCACTTTCTGTCTGAATCCCCAGCGGAAAAAAGTCTTAAACGCATTCTCTCTGGAAAGGGCTGACTCTCCTGCACCAGAACAGTCCAAATACGATTGAGATAGCTGTCGGGTTCGGATATAGCGTAGCGCTTTTTCCCCATCAAAATCTATTGGTACACCGGGAGGAAAATCTTCTTGAAATTTTGTGTCAACCAGTCGTGCAAACGATTCTTCAGGCGTAAGAGTGACGGTTAATCTAGCTGGGAAAAGTTTATCAAATGCTTCTACAAACGAGTCAAAATTCCCCCGTATGATAAAGTCGATCGGGACGCCGAACGCATGCTCAAGTACAGTTCTGGTAAGATCCGGATCATGATAATCAGGTTCGTCGGGATTGCCATTGTTATAGGGATGGTAGGCTTTTACATACGCCATCATATTTGCTGTGCTTCCGCCTTTGCCGTCTGCCGTCATGGGAATATCTGGTGCCCGGGCGTCGCGAAAAAGAGACGCCTGGATAATTCTTTTATCGCTTGGACAGATTATGAAGGCCTGTACTTGGTCGGCTAAACCGCCGTTTATGTTTCCTTCTCGTCTGTTGCCAAACACTTCATCATGTACAGGTTTTGTCGTATCCTCGTAGGGTTCACCTGTATCAAGCCCAATAAACGCTCCCACTAAACAGGGGGTATCTAATTTTTCTTTCCCACCGATACGTGCAAAAAACTCGTCTCTTTGTTCCGGAGTCAGCGCGGAAGCTCTCTGATGGCGTGCATTTATGGCAACGCGGATAAAGTCGCCAAAAAATAATTCGAGAGCGTTTTTTGCCATTGGGGCTTCAGGCGTTTCAGAAGCATTTGGCGTTACCGTCTGTGACGGATTTGGAGTAGCCTCCGCAGTCGGCAGCAAACCCTGGGGATTTATGTTGCCTTTAGCTTGATCATCACCAGTACCTTCTGGAAAGATGCTTAAGGCCGGGACTTCGGAGGCGTTAGCATAACTTATACCAATTGAGAGGGCGTAAGAGATAAGACCTCCAGCGACCATGCCTGCGCCAGCGGTTAAAAGTTTTCGCTTTTTAGTCCATGGCGCTCTCTCTTTTTTCTTGTGTGAGTCAGTTTCAAGCCGTCCAATGGCGCTATTTGCGAGACGCACAAGCGGGAGATAGTCGTTTCTATATTCCTGATTTTCGGGATCGTTGGCAAGAGTGCGAAGATCAGAACGCGCCTGCTCAAGTTCGGCAATTGTAGCCGCATAAGAATGACTATTTTTTGCAAGAAGCTTATTGGTCCAATCTCCCGCTACCATTCGTCCATATTTGTTGATTGCGGTGTAACGTCTGTCAGAGCAACTGTCTACCATTGATTCTATGCCTTCCGGTACATACTCACGAACTATATCGCCAAAGACACTCCACGGCTTTGATTTAGAGGCAAGCTCTTTTTCTCTACGAATTTGAAGATCAAGAAGCATGTTGCCTCCGATTGGTGGTCTGGTGTCGATGGCTTGAGCAGGTGTGACAGCCTGATCAATCGGATCTTTTCTATTTAGTCCAGTTAAAAATCTCTGCAATAAACTCTGCCCTTTTTGACGTATAACCATTTCTACTCCCATAGGATTGAAAAAAGCTATTCAACACGTAATCCTGAAATTAAACCCATAGTATATCGGACTTACTCATCAAACGCAACTACGGTTTTGAAGTAAAGGCTAGAATAATTAGGCGTTTAATCAAAGTAGAAGAGGTGGGATTTTATGAAACGGTGGAAAAATTTTTTTAAATAGTTAGACTGACAGAATAGTCTAACCCACTCCAGAGGTGGTTTCCCGCTCATTTAGACCCTATCGATTTCCCAAATAGAATTTTAATCTTTCAGCCGCTTCTTCATAATCCGGCAAGTCATCGGGATAATTACCAACGCCGGTTATCAGTGAATACATCTTTTGAGCAGAATATAGAATCATAGCAGAATCAACAAAATTATCTAACCTCGCGTCCTGAAAAACATCGCCACCATTTGTAATTGTGTAAGCTAATGCTGCACCAGTCCATCTAAGCATATCTGATGTTAGTCTGGAGTTGTGCTGATTCATTTTCTCAATAATCTGTGAAATAGTCTGGAGTTGTTCAACAAGCCAACGGCCCGGGAAATAGCCTGCATCAAGCTCGTCAGAAAAAAGATCAAAGTAAACTGAAGGAGTAAGGCCGCGTACAAGCACATGGTTAATTGGATGTTGAGTTAAGGCCTTTTCCCGCCTATTAGCCAAGAATCGCCACTTCATTTC
>Ga0209541_10006240_pt1 | contig 20434 bp, 25 predicted proteins | sample RifCSPlowO2_01_FD_184027 | JGI IMG/M metagenome (GOLD analysis project Ga0209541, IMG submission 184027) | Groundwater microbial communities from Rifle, Colorado - Rifle CSP2_plank lowO2_0.1 (SPAdes) (version 2) | ecosystem: Environmental > Aquatic > Deep subsurface > Groundwater | place... | reverse complement strand
AAAAGAGAGAAATGGCGGTCCATATATTGATTCATAATATGGAGAAATTAAGTAAAGCTGTCCGGTTTTACATCAGAATGATGCTCAGCATCATTCTGGACAAGCCTGCAAAACCGCAAATCTTTTAAAGAAACCTCTATTTTTGAAAGAAGAGAGAAAAAATGAAAAAGGAGTGTTTCACGTTTTTCTCAAGTTTATTAGCGCGTGAAACAAAATCAATATGGGTAGTTTACTAGTGCAAGAGAAGGATATCATTATCCCTGGCGAAATTTTGGCAGAAGGTATGGATTACCTTCCTGGTGAGAATACATATAGAGAAAACGATAAAATTCATGCTCGAGTTCTTGGTCTGGTAACTTTATCAGGCAGGGTAGTTAAAGTTACCCCTCTTTCTGGTCCTTATGTTCCGATGATCGGGGATAAAATCATTGCTAAAGTTGTTGATATTACGATGAGCGGCTGGCGTTTGAATACCAATACGGCTTATTTGGCCTTGCTTAACGTTAAAGACGCAACAACACGCTTTGTGAGGAAGCAGGAAGATTTGAGTCAAATCATTGCCATTGGCGAGTATGTTATCGTGATGATCATTAATGTTACCTCCCAGAGGCTTATTGATGCCTCGATGAGAGAACCAGGGTTACAGAAAATAGTTGGGGGGAGAATCATTGAAATCAACAGCCAGAAAGTGCCTCGCATCATCGGGAAGAAAGGGAGTATGATCTCACTAATTAAAACTCACACTGGTTGTGAAATAACCGTGGGACAAAATGGACTAATTTGGATTAAAGGAACACCTGAAGGGGAGCACAAAGCAGAACTGGCAATCAAAATTATAGAAGAAAGGTCCCACTTAAGTGGTTTAACAGAGGCCATGGAAAAGTATCTTGGTGAAACACATGACTTATAAAAAGCGTCTTGACGGCAGAGCCTTTAATGAACTAAGGTCCATGGAAGCAAAGGTGGGGGTAGTGCCCAATGCGTGTGGATCAGCGTCGTTCCGTATGGGCAAAACCTGGGCTATTGCCGCAGTGTATGGTCCCAAAGAAATGATTCCTAGGTTTTTGGCGGATCCAACAACAGGAGTTTTGCGCTGTCATTACAACATGATGCCATTCTCAGGTTCAGGAGAAAGAATCAGGCCAGGTTCTAATAGGAGGTCTCAAGAAATTGCCCTTGTTATGACGAAAGCACTCGAGCCGGTGGTCGATTTATCAGAATTTCCTAATTCAGTCGTAGATGTGTATGTTGAATTGCCACAAACAGACGCGGGAACACGTTGTGCGGCAATTTCTGCGGCCTCTATGGCTTTAGCTGATGCGGGGATTCCCATGAAAGATATGGTCAGTTCTGTTGCCGTAGGGCAAGTTGATGGAATGGTCGTTGCAGATTTAAATTATAATGAAGAGGCGTATGAAGAAGGGGCAGTTTCAGATATTCCCGTGGCTATGACTCATAATACTAAAGCTATCACTTTATTGCAGATGGATGGAGAAATTAGCAAAGAAGATTTACTCAAAGCGCTGGAATTAGCGAGGGAAGTAACAGAGCAGATTTATGAATTACAAAAAAAAGCACTGAAGGAGAAATTTCCTAAATAAAAATGATCGTTAACAAAACACTGATTCGGGAACTAGCAAAACAAGGAAAACGAATCAATATGCGCTCTCTTACTGAGTATAGGAAGCCCATCACTATCGAAACAAATATTTCCTGGACAGCAGAAGGTTCTGCTAAAGTCCAAATTGGACAAACAGTTGTTCTTGCCGGAGTAAAATTAGCTATTGAGAAACCATATAATGATACCCCGAGTGAAGGGGGAATTATGGTTAATGCTGAACTTGTTCCTCTCTCTAGTTCTGAATATGAACCTGGGCCGCCTGGACCTAAAGCAGTAGAATTAGCCCGAGTGACAGATCGAGGCATTCGTGAAGCAAAAGCTGTCGATATGAAGAAATTATGCATTAAATCCGGTGAGAAAGCGTGGTTTGTGACTATCGATTTGATCACGATTAATGACGATGGCAATTTGTTTGACGCGGTAGGATTGGCGGCATTAGCAGCCTTGAAGGCGGCACGATTTCCGGTCGTAGATCAGAAGACAGGGGCTATTGATTATAAACAAAAAACAGAGGAGCCATTGCCTTTGTTAAAAGAACCATTACCCGTTACGATTTACAAAGTAAATAATGAGCTCTTAGTAGATCCAACGTGGGAAGAGGAAAATGCGTATGAAGCCCGCTTAACAGTATCGGCGGATAAGGATGGAACTATTTCTGCGCTCCAAAAAGGGGGAGAAGGGCCATTAACTATTTCCGAAGTAGCAAAAATGGTTGATTTGGCTTTAGAGAAAGCTGAATTCCTACGAGTGGAATTAGATAAGGCCTTTGAATAAGGAGGATTCGATAATGGTAAAAGATAAAGATTTAGGAAAGGAAGATTATACTAAATATGAAAAAGCCCGCATGATCGGTTCTCGTGCCTTACAGCTTTCTATGGGAGCTCCTTTCTTGTTAAAACTAAGTACTGAGGACTTACAGAACATTCATTATGATCCGATTGAAATTGCGTTGATGGAATTCGAGGCCGGAATTCTGCCCATTACGGTGAAGAGACCAGGAGCAAAGTAAGCTCCAATGATTTTTTACGTCATTTTTTTCCGATTAAATTTTTAAAAACCTCTTATTATTCCGGATAAAATGAATGCTATTATCACTTCCGAAAAACTCAACAAATACTTCTTCATAACCAAAAAGGCTCTGGAGAAAGCAAAAAAAGCTCTGGATACTTCTCGTCTTAAAGAAGCGGAAGATTTTTTAGATATGGCACAGCGATATTATGATGATGCGCAGTTCTTCTTGGAAAAGAAAGATGATGCAGTATTAGCCTTTGCCGCTCTCAACTATGCTCATGGCTGGTTAGATGCAGGGGCAAGAATAAAGTTATTTAAAGTGACAGATTCACAGCTATTCACAGTCGATGAACAATAATTATAACTACTAGACGGTACTAACTAACGAAACATTTATAAAGAAAGGCTCTTTTCAAAGATCGTAATTATTACTAAAGGGGGTTCTTGAATTGTGTACTAGAAAATCAAAACTTTGGTTTTCGGTACATTCCGAAGGGCCTAAGTCCTTTGTGATGTTTAGATGTCAGTATGCCTAGAATGAAGGGGGGACTATAACAATGATTGTACAAAAAGAATTCATCAACAAACTGAAGGACTTTGGATTAAATTCCTACGAAAGTAAATTGTGGATCGCACTTTTAAGTAGAGGAGTATCTACGGCGGGAGAATTATCTGACATCTCTAATGTTCCACGCAGCAGAGCCTATGATGTTCTAGAAAGTCTCGAGAAGAAAGGATTTATTATCGTTAAAGTCGGTAAACCTATTAAGTATCTTGCCGTTCCTCCGGCAGAAGTTATCGAGCGTGTCAAAAAGAAAGTTCAACAAGAAGCAGAAGAACGCCATACCATGCTTTCACAATTAAAAGATAGTGAAGTTTTAGGTGAACTTAATGTTTTGCATACCGAAGGAATAAAATTAGTTGATCCAACGGATAAAAGCGGAGCCTTCCGTGGCCGGGAAAAAGTACATGAGCATCTTTTGACAATGGTGAAAAATGCGAAAAAAAGCATCACGATTCTAACTTCAAAAGATGGTTTAGATCGCAAGTATGAATTGCTGGCGAATCCTTTGAAGAAAGCTGTTAAAGCAGGAATTGATGTGAGAATTGTCGCTCCTCTTAGCGCCAGCAAGGAAACGATTGAAAACTTCTCCAAGATTGCAAAAATAAAACAGCTTAAGACCAACAGCAATGCCCGTTTTTGCATGGTTGATGAAGTGGAAATGTTAATGTTCTTAACCGATGATGAAAAGGTTCATAAAAGTTATGACTGTGCGGTATGGGTAGAAGCGCCATTCTTTGTCCAGTATTTTAATTCGCTGTTCGAGAATGAGTGGAAAGGAGCGAAGTAATTTATTAATTTTTTCTAATAACAAATCTTTTTATACTTCTTTCTTTTTCTCTTTGTCTAATGTCATATAAACAAGTGATCATTATCCGACAAGATTTACAACTTCCAAAAGGAAAAGCCTGCGTACAAGTTGCTCATGCTTCTGTGGAGGCAACTTTAAAGTCAGATTCTAAAATGGTCAAGAAGTGGCGGAGTGAAGGGATGGCAAAAATTGTCGTGAAAGTGAAGGATGAAAAAGAACTTCTGAAATACATTCAATTAGCCAAGGATCAAGGCTTGACAGCGGCATTGATAACAGACGCAGGGAAAACTGTCATTGCAGCTGGAACAAAAACATGCGTGGCGATTGGTCCTGATGAAGAAAAAAAAGTTGACTTTGTTACTGGTTCTTTACCTTTATTCTAAAATCCAAGACCTTTGCGGATAAATTCCACGCTCCAGGAAAGGGTTACAAGACCTAAAATAGTGGAAATAATTTGGATGATGACGGGATGCAGGAGTTTACTTATTTTTTCCACAAGCAGGAAAAGAATTCCCGTGAGGGTGAGAACAATAGCCACAGGGAGGGCGGTGTATAATATCCCAAAATCGTTAACAGAAATTAAAATTGCGGTAATGGCGGCCGGACCTGTTAATAAAGGGGTGGCAATAATGGCAGCAATGGCCGTCCAGGAACTTTTTGTCGTTCGTTCAATGTTTTTTGCCGAGGTTCCTAGAACCATATCGAGTCCAAGGATGCCTAAGACAATTCCTCCGGCAACGCGGAAATTGTCTAAAGAAGTGCTAAAGATGGAAAGAACTCTTTCTCCAAAAATGAGGAACGTAAATGAAAGAAACATTGCTAAGCCTACGGCGAGCAAGGCTACCTTCCGGCGTTCTTGTTTATCCATTTTTTTCGTTGCCGCCGCGAAGACGCCAAAACTAAGGATAGGATCAAAGATGACAAAAAAAAGAATCGTAAGTTTCAGGAGAGTTATAAACATTTTAATTTTAAAGGAAGTTATTTGTAATTATAAATCTATTCCCAGAATGTTTTTCTAAAATTGTAATTCTTAAAATTTAAATAAAGCTACTCTTTTAAAGTCAACTAATGAATAAAAGAATAGTGCTTCCAGCGATAATCTTTTGTACAGCAACCCTTTCCGGTATTGGTCTGGGATTGCATTCTCTGGTTTCAGCATTAACTTCTAACTGGGATTATGAACCTGAGAGGACTATTTCTATTCGTCAACCTCAAACGTCTGACAGTCCTCGGAAACAGCTAAGGGATTTGGCTGCACCACTTAGGCCATACGCTAATGGAGGCAAACCAGTTTTGAATCGAGCGCCTTTTTCAAAGTCTATTGATCAGTTTATTGACGCTTACTGGACTAATCCATTTTTTAGACAAACTGGCACGCTGGTTTATAACTACTCTGAAGCAGAAGAATCTCCTGATTTTAAAACTGACTGTAGCTCTCAATGCGTTTATATTGAAAATAGCGATAAAATCGGGTTTCAGCGCTACGAATTAGATCCTGGCGAAGTTATCTCTCTGCGTGTTGAAAAAAACGTCACCGAGTTAGGCTACTGTCGGGGAGAACCGTACTGTGAAGATGTTTACTTTACTTTAGAGGGGACTTATTTGGTTATCGATGCTGATGGCGATCTATCAGGTTTTGAAAAAACAGCTTACAACTATCTGGATAAGCCCCTTTCTCATTATTATAGTAGAAGATTGTTAATGAGGAATGATGCTGATGAAGAATGATAGACCAAGACGCTAAAACTTCTAGTTGATTTTGAATCCCAGGCGTTGTGGAACGGTAAATATAGTTTTCGTTAATTACCCCAGAAGTCATTAAAATCAAACCATAAGTCTATAAATATCTCTGAAAATCAAACGTAGTGTATGAGTTATCAACCTACTGAAGATTTTTACGTATGCCAGGGAGCAAGAATAATCTCTGGATTGGAAAGATTTATTGATAGGTATAAAGGTAACGTTCATGATTTTGAGGAGAGAGGAAACAGTCTTACTTTAGTGGCTCTGGTAAGGTCAACATATGGTTTTAGTGTTTTCAGGCCGCAGTTTCAAGATCCAGAAGTTATTGACGCAATAAAAAAAGATTTTTCTGCTTTTAAAAATTCAGAGCGTATGCGGGGAAAAGGAATATTTGTCTACGCCAATATTTTTTATGCTTTGGGTGTCTCCATTCCAGGAAAAAAACCACGATCGAAAGTGAAACTCTAAATTTCCGCAGTAAGGGGGGATGTTTTTCTTTCATCTTTAGTGCTTAAGGCAGCTTACTTTTTAGCTCATTGACTTTCCAGCGAAGGTTTTATAAATAAACCTCTTTCTAAGATTTTTAATGAAGGTTCCAAAAACAATGAGAAGGTTATGTCCCTATTGCCGAAAGCATACAGAGCATAAAGTTTCTCTTAATAAAAAAAAAATGGCCAGTTCTTTGAAGCGTGGTTCTAAGTATCGGGCTAGATTACGAGGAAGAGCTCGAGGCATAGGTAATTTAGGCAGATATTCTAAACCGGCCGTAACAAAATTTAAAAGAACAGGGGTAAAAGCCACCAAGAAGACTGATTTTCGTTATACTTGTGCGGTTTGTAAAAAATCGAGTCAACAACCATATGGAAGACGTGCCAAGAAGGTGGAATTTATTTAAGATGAAAGCCTTAGTAAGTAAGTTCATTAAAGTACGCTGTTCAAAGTGTAAAAATGAGCAGGTTATTTTTGGAAATTCTAGCAATATTGTTTATTGTTTAGTTTGCAGTAAAGAAGTTGCTTACCCGACGGGTGGAAAATCACGAATTTCGGCAAGAGTTTTGGAAGTGTTGGAGTAAGTAGAATATTTGAATATTCTTTACATGGATTATCTTCCTCATAACATTTATAAATATTCGCTTAAGGAAGAAGATTACAATGATGTATAGACTTCCTGGCTATCCAGAAATTGATGAGATTGTTCTTTGTCAAGTTACAAAAATATTTCCTAACTCCGTTTTCGTTGATTTATTGGAATACGAAGGGAAGTCTGGGATCGTTCATATTTCTGAAGTTTCTCCTGGAAGAATCAGAAACCTGCGTGACTTTGTAAGCCTTGGTCGGCAGATTGTCTGTAAAGTTCTCAGAATTGATAGAGAAAGGGGGCACATTGATCTTTCCCTGCGTCGTGTGAATTCAACACAGCGCGGAGAAAAATTAGAACAAATTAAACAAGAATTGAAAGCGGAAAGTCTCGTAAAAAATCTCTCCACTAAACTTAAGACTCCTTTTGAAAAATTATACGATCAAATTAGCAAACTTATTCTTAAAGAGTATTCTTACTTATATCCTTGTTTTAAGGAAGTGGCAGCTGGAGAGATAACGTTGGCAAAGCTTGGTTTTGATAAGCAGCTTGCGGCAGAGTTGGAAGTGGCGATTATTGAAAAATTCAGGCCAAAAAAAGTGCTTATCGCCGGGGAAATCAAAGTACAAAGCTATGCCCCGCAGGGGGTAGAACAAATAAAGAAACTCTTCTCAACCCTCGAGAAAATCTCTGAGACGATAAAACTTTCGTATTTGGGAGGGGGAAGGTATAAAGTGATGATTGAAGATTTTGATTATAAATCTGGAGAAAAAACGATGAAAAAAATAGAAGAGATCTTGTCTAAATTTAACGATAAATTCTCTGTCGCTGTTTTGGAGAGGGGAAAAAATGAGTAAAACAATTCTTTCTTGCACTTTTTGTCATCGTTACACTCTCTGTCCAATATGCCCTTCTTGCCGCCAAAAAGTGGTTTCTCCCCATCCGGCAAAGTATTCCCCTCTAGATAAATATGGTAACTATAGACGGGAAACTCGAAAAGAAGAATTACAAAAAAAAGGATTATACTAAGTAATCTTTATAAACTTTTTTTTATTCCAGCAATTATGGATAAATTTATTCGTTCTTTTGATAAAACACGGATTTTTTATATTTATACCCCCGGAATAAATCCGTTTACTCTGGTTTTTCTTCATGGTGTGGGGGCTAATTTAACAGTATGGAAAAATGAGCTCAATTATTTCCAAAAAAAAGGGTTTTCTACCTTAGCCCTTGATTTACGGGGGCATGGAAACTCTGATGCTCCACACTCCTTTGACCGCTATCAACTTCCCTGCTTTTCTCGCGATTTGCACTTAATTTTAAAACAAGAGCGTATTACAGATTTCTCTTTAATTGGGCACAGTTTAGGTGGAGGAATTATTATTCATTACTGTATGCGTTATAAGCGTTTGTTTCCTTCTTCTCTTATTCTCATTGAAAGCGCAAGCACCTATCCTTTTGACCATAACCGATTATTAAATTTAAATCCTTACGTAACTAATTTACTGCGTTTTATCTCTGAGCATGAAGCAACACGGCGGCATCATTTGCCTCACTTGCAGGAAATAGACCTCTCCGTGAAAGGTATAGAAAAAGGACTCCATGTAATCTCTCACCTTCTCCACTTAACTCCTTTAGAATGCCTCGTTAAAACGTTAGACAATGTAGAACAATTCGTTTTTCATAATCAACAACGTATAAATACTGCTTTACACGGTTTGCATATCCCTATTTTAATCGTGGCCGGGAGCTTGGATCGTATCATCCCTCTTAAATTTTCTGATCAGATTAAAGCCTTAAATAGAAAAGCCCAACTCAGAATTCTGCCCGGTGCTGAACATCGAGTTATTATTAATCATCCACGAAAAGTGTCACATGTAGTGTATGAATTTCTGACAAAGCAGCATCTTAGTTCTTCTTAAAGATATATTTATTCTTAATTTTTTCAATATTAAAGGGGCCGGTTCGGTAGGCAAAGAGGTCCAGATGGGGTTCAAAAGATTGATGATCATCATGGAGACCAAGGCGATAGGCTTTACTTACTTTGGCGAGATTTTTCTTTATCGTCTCTTTGATTTCTTTTTCTAATTTTTTGCTCGGTTTAACTCCTTCTTGAAGCTGGATTCGGATAAAAAAGTGGTTGTCGCCATCATGATGAAAAATTTTTGAAATCTGGAAGCTTTGGATAAGGCGATATTCCCTCTTGTTTTCAAGAAGAGCGATTTCGATTTGTTGGGGATAAATATTTACTCCATCAATAGAAATTACATCATCGCTTCTCCCACCGACCCAAAGAAATGGTAACTTTAATGAAGAAGTTTTGTACTTAGTTTCGTAAAGACGAGAAAAACCTTTAAACTTTTCTTTCATAAGGCTGATCATTTCATTATAAGACAGCTTTCCTCCCAGATCATGGATATTGTATTTTACTTTGACGCCGACGTGGCCTTTAGTTAGTACGGTGGCATGGAATTCTTGTGTTTCTGGCAAATTGTTGATGTAAAAACGGAGCGGATTGTACTGGAAGAACATAGGAACTTCTTCTACTTGTAATATTTTCTTTACGTTCTTCTCTTCTTTTACAAAGAAATTGCGGATTTCTTGTGATAAAGGAGTTTCTACCGCTAATCCTGTTTCGAGATCTGAAGCGCCATAAGCAGAAATAATCCGTGTTCCTTTACGTAATTTAGTCTTAATGTATTCACGCCATTTAGGAATAAATCCTTCTCCACCAACAACAAGGTCAATTTTGTACTTTTTCCAGGGCAGCTTTCCCGTGTCAAGAAGATGTTTAATAAATGGAGGATATCCACCAATAAGGTAGCGTGGTTTCGTTCCCATCATCTGTATTGTTCTCACGACTTGTTCTACGTCGGGGCCAATATTTTTAACTAAGCCTAAAGGTTCAAAATAGAAGCAGAAGGAATAACTGGTTGTCCAGGCGCCTAATGTCCAGCAACTTATAACAATGTATTCTGTGTCCCCGAAAAGATAATGCGATTCTAATTCCACGTCCTTGGCGATCTCTCGTTCTTCCTCAAGAGTCCTAAACCAATTAGTTGGTATCTTTGACGTTGAACCAGAACTTTCTATAATCATTCCTTCTTTTGGAAAGTGGTGTTTTTCAACCCGCTCCAGAAGGGAATAATGTTTTACGTAATTATCTTTGTCAAGAAAAGGAAGCTTAGCGTTAAAATCTTTAATTGATGAAATCGTTCCGATATTATGTTCTTGAAGGAATTTTTTGTAAGCCGGAATATTGCGGAGGGCGTAGCGGTACACTTTCAGGGCTTTTCTCTCGCTTATTCGCTCTAAAAATTCTGGATCGACTTTCTGGATAAATTTAGTGGTAGTTTTGTAATGGTAATGTTTTTCATGAAACCAGTCTAGAAGACGTAAAGGCACTAAATTATACAAAAAATTATATCCCCATTTTTTCACATCTCTTCCCTCCCTAAGATTTCCTATTTTGGAGGAGCGATATATTTAAATATTAGTTACCATCATTTAGTAGTCATGGTAGCAGCTAAAATAGAGACCCCGGTTCTTAATTCCATTACTTTTCGTTATCTCTTAGCTCATGCAGAAAGGCCGTCTCTTTTAGCTGATTCCTCAACACCAGCTTTACAAAGGTTATCTCGTCTCCCTCCTTTTTATGAAGAGTTTGTGGATGCAGTAGCATCGCAAGTTCCAGGATATGATGAAGCTGCACTTTTAACTCCCGGGACAATGATTCCGCAAAAGGACTTTAAAGCCGTATTGGCTTGCTTTAAAAGAATCACAGGAATCAATAATCCTTTAGATTATCCTCATTTAGGAAGAGTTATTCCTGCTGTCCAAGATAGTCTTACCTTGTTAGGAGCTATGGCGGCAGGTCCCGCGGTTGTAATATCCCAAAGTCCTGGCTATAATCATAAATTTAATAATGATCAAAGAGTTGCGGTTGAAAAGTTAGATCAGAAAAAGAATAGAGTTGAGGCAAGGATTGAACATTATCTCCTTCCCAGTTCAGAAGTTCATTATTTAGAGATGGTCACTGCGGCTTTGGGGTATTGGGAAGGCATCCCTCGTTTATGGCAATGGCCAGAGTGGGGTTCTACAAATTTATTCGAAATTCAAATTCCTTTGGATGAACTTGTTGCTCGTGATTATACTTATTTGGGTTTACATTATAAAGAAGATAAGGGAGTTGTTTTTATTAATGGAAAAGCAATAGGTATAAAATTTTCATTTGCAAATGATCCGGATCGTATTTTAGGATATACTCCTATTGAAGGTTTTCTCACTTCTTCCTTACTTGATTACCAACCAGTACAGGTAAATGAAGATGTTACCATTAATGGGGAGGTCATTTTTCCAGGTGGAGTGAAGTATGGTATGCCTTGTAATCGTTATGATGTGTCTGTTCCTCATCCCACATTAGGCAAAAGGCTTCTTTTTGCCTGGGCTAAATTGTTTAAGTATGGTTCTTCCGAAGAAGACAATTATCGGTTTCTACAAAGGAAACCATCTGAGGTTGTTTTAGCAGATGAGATTTGTGTTCATCAAAGAGATGTTATTGCCAAAATTCGTGCCGAGGGAGATGCTGTCGTGTTGCGGGGAAAATTAGAAACCCTCAATAGGGAACATTTGGCTCGGTATGGAGCTCAAATGAGAAGAATACAGGAAAAGAGATTAGGAGCTCATCATATTCAAAATCATCTAGGTGTTGCTCTTGACTGTGCATACAAAGCTTTAGTTCAGGAACTTCGTGTTCATGGGAGTGGAGATGTAGCTATTCCTCCTGGCTTTGTAACAGAACCCAGGATTTTGCGACCATTTTTAGAAGACCTGAGTGTTAACTCTATTAATGTTGAAAACCCTATGACTTCTATTCCAGAACCAGTGTATACTGCGGCGCTTCTTACTCAAGAAATTGAGCATGGTTTAAAAAAAGCTCATGCTATCATGAAAGAAGCTGATGATGCCTTGCAGGCAGCAAAAATTCCCAAAGAACGGTTCTTTTATCGACCTCTGCTCGAGAAAGTTGTGACTCTTGTCAATCGAATGAATAGCGGCTTGGGAGCAGAACTATCTATTGACGTTCCTTCTGATGTCGAAATCTATGCACACTCAGATCTCTTGGAACGAGCTTTGCAAAACCTTTTAGATAATGCTGTGCAGGCTTCCCAAAGAGGGGCTGTCGTGATTTCAACAAGAATTGATAGAAGGCCAAAGGCAGATTACTTAACGACGATTATTACTCAATCTGGTGATCTCTCTCCAAGAACAGCATTTGAACTTTCTCGAGGAAAAGCTGTCGCAACGACAAAAGGAGAGAACGGGAATGGAGTAGGAGCTATGGCGAGTTATGATATCGTTAAAGATAAGCATGATGGAATTATACAGTACCACAGCTTCGGTGGAGGAAAAGGAGGAGAAATTGTTTTTTCTATTCCACTCCCACGAGATCTTTAATTAGAATATTTCTATTTGCTTTGATTTCTTGGTAATAATTTTCCCTTTTCAATTTCGTTTAATGTTCTTACTAGACCAGCTCTATAGTCTTGGACATCTTTTACTGCAGCATATACTGGAAGAGGTGCTGGTGAGAAATCAAGTCTCGTGTTTGCTCCCTTAATATCCCCTTCCATGACAGTGATAACGATCACTGATTTTAAAGTTGGATAAGTTCCTTCTGCGAGAAGTTCTAAGACGTCATAACCACTACAGTTTCTATCCCTTAAATTGAGGTCTAAAAGCACAGTTACTGATTTCAAAGGATGATCTTGCTGAATTCTATTAAATATATTTCTCCAGTAGGCGGGTGCATCAATCATCACTGGAGGTGAACTTGGGTTAAAATTGTAAGCCGAATATACTGTTCTCCCACCGATTCTCAATACTTCCGTTCCTTGCTTTACATGTTCATTATTGTCATCAACATATACAACAACATTACCTATTCTGTTGGAAGGAAGGAGAGCAGGTATTAGATCCCCTTCTTCAATTACAATCTCATCAATAGACCTTTTACGGACCTCACCGGCCTCTTCCATCATCCTCGTCCATTCTGATTTAGTAAGGGTCATCTTGTCTACTTTATAGTGAAAAAAAGAACAGTATTTAAAGATTATTGTTGGAGGGTATATATTACGGCAGGTATTTATCTTTATCTTAAATCAATATCTAACAGATCTCCACTAATACCTATTCCTCTGGCTCTTCCTTGGAAAGTGGTGATAGGTTTGAGAAGATCAGTTTCTCGATCTATGGTTACAGAACCGGCAAAATAATCAACCGTCGTTAAATCGTCCACAAGCTTATATGTTAGGCGCTGGTCTACCTGCAGTTCTCCACTCCCCATAGTATCAAAGCTCTCTGCTTTGAGGTTATTTATGAGAAGATGAGTATAATCTTGAGGGCCTTCAAAGGTGATCTTAATTTCCCCTTTTGCCGCTATGGCCACATCGTTTAGCTCAAATCGGGAAACTGTGAGATCTAAGAAAATTCCCTCTTTGTCAAAATTTATTTTTCCTATTCCTTCTTTGATATGGATAGTTTTCGTCGTACTTTCTTGGTCGTTTAATTCTAAACGGTCTTTGTTGATACGTATCGTAGTGATAAGATCAGTAAAACGTAAAGTGAGGTCGCTAAAATGAGCCTCTTCCTGAAAGTCCGGAATTTGGTCTGAGGTAAGGGTAATGTCCATTTCATGACGAGGCAGTGTTTTTGTCCTCGTTGTTTTGGATTTAGAGCCTTGAGGTGAAGAAGAGTCTTCGTTACTATTTCTTGATGTTCTTTCTTCCTCTTCTCTTAAAGTTAATTCATTTTCTTCAAGAGGAAAGTCGGCAAAATCCTTTCCCGGTAAATCTTCTTCTCCGCTTACAGATTTAGCGGTTTCATTATTCTGGCCAATAGTTTTCACAATCGCGCTAGTTAAACTGAAATCGCCTTTGTTATTCATCACTAAGAGAAAAAAAATACCCGCAATAACGATCGTACTCATTATGATATAAAAACGTAACGAATGATGTGGATGTATTGGGGGAGGACTCGTCATTACTAAACACCTCTTGTTTTGCTTCTATAGTAGAAGTGATGTTAATAAATGTTTTGGTTAGTTAGAAGCAGTTTTGGAGTTCTCTCTTAACTTTTCTTAAGACGCTTTTTGTTAATAACTCTCTAGGTTCTGAAGGCATTTTTGGCCATCCTTCATCAAAAAACCCTATTCAGGCAAATAATCTTTTTTCTGCGTAACGCGGGATGGCATGAAAATGGGTATGCTTATCTCTCATCATCAACAGGGGATAATTTATTTTATCGTAATTAAAAGAAGCTCTCAGTGCTTCTTCAATATCTTTTACTACGTTCTGAAACTCTTTCATCTCTTCTGGTGTTATTTTAGAGAACCTTTCTAGATGTCTTTTTGTGATAGCTACACAATTACCCAACGTTGTGTTTCTGTTTCTTAGAAGAAGTTTCCAGTGCTTGTATTCTTTAAAAAGGTTATTTTTCATCAAAAATTTGAAAAAATTGGCAACAATCCATTTTCATGTTAGCTCGATTATAGTTTTATTTAAATTTTCCCGTAATCTTTTTAAATAACATTCATATTAATAATAACTAATTCAAGGGGCAGGTCGGTTTCGGCTTACCTGTACTGGAGAGTATTGCAAAGCGCTCTTTCTCCATTGAATAAACAACTAATAGGTGAAATCTAAATGGCACGAATGCATTCGCGAGCAAAGGGAAAAAGTGGGAGCAAGAAGCCAATAAAAAGAGTTCCAACTTGGGCGCCCTATAAAGGGAAAGAAGTTGAAAAGTTAGTCATAAAATATGCTAAAGCGCGGAAGAATCCCAGTGAAATCGGCATGATTCTGCGGGATAGTTATGGGATTCATAGCGTTAAAGCTCTCACGAATCAAAAAATAACCCAGATTATGGAAAAAAATAAAGCGGCAAAGCCGCTTCCGGAAGATCTTGTCGCACTCATTAGAAAACTTATTGCGGTTAAAGCTCATATGGAGAAGAATAAGCAGGATATGAATGCCATTCGTGGCGTGACTTTAACATCTTCCAAAATCAGGCGTGTGGTGAAATATTATAAAAGAGCCGGGAAATTACCTGTAGATTGGACGTTAGATATGGAACGTTTGAAAATGTATGTGCAATAAAAATCACTGATTTTTAATTTTCTTATTTTTTCAATTTTAAACTATTTACTTTCCTGAGGAGGAGTAACATTACTTTTTATAAGAGTAAAAAAAAAGAAAATAACTGTTTACAACATTGTTTTAATGTTTTCAATATTAGAAGCAACGTCTTTTCCTTTTTTGGTTAATTCGAGAAGTTTAAGGCGGCCTTCCTTTTTGAAGTTAATTAAGTCGGCTTTTTGCATTTCCTGCAGAATCTTTACAACATGACTGTAGGTGCAGTCGATTTGTTTAGCCAAAACGGAAGCGTAGACGTTAGCGGAAGCATTTTTTAATTCTACTAGCATCATCGCTGGCTTTTCTCGAAAAAACACGTCAAAGATAACTTTATTTCTCATACTGATTGACACCCCCAAACCATCTCTACACCCCTCTTACATTATTAGGGCAGGATAGTTATATTTAAACATTTATTGACAGTAATAGCTATTTTCAATTATACTCTTTTATTTAAAGTTTTCTATCGTGAATGTTGTAATCATTATTCTTTCTCGGATATTCTTTAGAAATTATTTTTAATACGAGCTCTTTTTTTGACTCAATGATGAAATATTTTCCTCATTTTTCAATTCGCTCTGGCCAAGATCAATTAATTAAAGATTTACAAAAGACCTTTCAGGAGCATAAAATTTTACTTGCGCAGGCGCCTACCGGTTTAGGGAAAACTGCCAGCGCCTTATCCGTCGCGGTTGAGTTCGCCATCAGGGAAAAAAAGAAAGTTTTTTTCCTAACTAATAGGCATACCCAACACCGAATTGCCGTCGAAACACTTAAAAAAATGCGGGAGAAAACTGGTGAAAAGATTTCCTGCGTTGATATGATTGGAAAACGCTGGATGTGCAGTCAGGAAATTGCCGGATTATTTGGCAAAGATTTTAATGAGTTTTGTAAAGTGGTCGTGGAACGCGGCGAATGTGAATTTTATAATAATGTCCGCAGCAAAAAGAGTGTTACTGTTGAAGCTAAAGTTCTTATCTCGGAGTTAGCTCAAGAGAGTCCTTTACATAATGAAGAACTCATTAAAATAAGTAAGGAAAAGCGCATGTGCAGTTATGAAATTGCTCTGGCGTTAATGAAAGATGCCAATATAATTATTGCTGATTATAACTATATCTTTAACCCTCATGTGCAAACAACAATCTTTAACAAACTAGAAATTGACTTTGAAGATATTATCCTGATAATTGATGAAGGACACAATCTCCCTTCCAGGATTATGGACATTTTAAGCAATACCTTGACGAGCAACATGCTCAAAAATGCGATCATTGAGGCAAAGAAATTTGGATACAATGGAATAATCTACTGGCTGCAAGAAATGATGCGCATCCTTACGACTTTGGCTACTTTTTCCGAAAAATCTAGAGATAGAGAAAAACTCATTACAAAAGAACAATTTGCAGGTGAGATCCGGAAAATTATGGATTATGAAGAATTAATTAATGAGTTAGAAATTGTTGCTGATGAAGTACGGAAAAAACAGAGACGAAGTTATCTGGGGGGAATTAGTTCTTTTCTCGGATCTTGGAAAGGAGAAGATCTAGCTTTTGCGAGAATTCTTTCTGAAGAGTCAGCAAAGCAAGGGCCTTTGTTAGTGCTCCACTATTACTGTCTCGACCCGAGCCTTCTTACAAGGGAAATTTTCGCTCGTGTTTATGCCGGGGTGATTATGAGCGGGACGTTGAATCCGACATTTATGTATAAAGATATCTTAGGGATAGGCAAAGGAGAGGAGAAAGAGTATTCTTCACCATTTCCTCTGGAAAACAAGCTTACTCTTATTGTTCCGGAAACATCAACGAAATATAATTTGCGCGGCGAGGCAATGTATCGGAAAATTGCGGAAAAATGTTCTCACTTCGGTTCTTTAATTCCGGGAAATGTCGCTTTTTTTTTTCCTTCGTATGAACTACGAGACCGGATCTGTTTTTATTTCATTTCTCCTAAAAAACAGTTCTTTGAAAAAAGTGAGATGAGTAAAGAGGAGAAAGAAAGCTTTCTTAATAGTTTCAGAGCTGTGAAAGAGAAGGGAGGTGTTCTTTTAGGCGTGACCGGGGCTAATTTTGCTGAAGGGATAGATTTACCAGGTGATTTATTGAATGGTGTTATTGTCGTTGGTTTGCCATTAGCAAAACCAGATCTTAAAACCAAAGAGTTAATACGCTACTATGAGCAAAAATTTCAGAAAGGGTGGGATTATGGATACATTTATCCCGCGGTATCAAAGTGTTTGCAATCAGCGGGAAGGTGTATTCGCAGTGAAATAGATAAAGGAGTGATCATTTATCTTGATGAGAGATTTGCCTGGCAGAATTATTATGGCTGTTTTCCCATGGAAGGGTTGATTGTTTCTAAAGAATATGAGAAGTTAATAAAAGAGTTTTATGGGCAATTAAAAAACGTTTAGGGTGTAAAGATAAGATTGCTGTCATCAATAAAATGAAAAAGAAATGGGCAAAAAGTTAATTACTCGTATAAATGCGGACATTCCCTTACTACCCGAGTAGGCATCCAATAAAAAGCACAAAATAAAGGTTCAATGAATCCATGTTCTGTGAGAAACTCCACAACTCTTAAATCATTCATTTTTTTTCTTTCTCTGTTGAGAGCATTTAAATCAAAATTATCTATTTCTACTGAATATCCGCTTAATTCTCTGGCAACAGACTCTTTGATTTCACTGGGAATCGGATTATATTTACCATCCCATTCGTGCATTTTTCTTAAAGCGAGTTTAGCACGCTCTAATAATTCTTGATCGTTGGTTAGAGTTTCTAGTCTTGGGATGAGGTGCATATTTTACGTCTTCCTCATCTCTTGTTTTTAAACCTGTCGCAGATTATTGTTTTAGGCGTTCGCAAAAATGGGGATAAGTATTAACCTTTATCTTGTGCCTTGTAGCTGGCAAGAAAATCATATTTAAACAACTGGTATACAAAAACGTAATATTTATATACAAGTACTACTTTACTAACAAATAACACAAAAGAGGTGTTAGATCCTGATCAAAGGGCTCCAGGAACTTTTCTACCATACCCTCACCCCCCTCTTTGGGGCCCTTGTTTTATCCATTAAAATGATACTAACGGGAATGGAGTTAATAATGGGATTTCCCACCGTTTTAGCACTGTTGTATCTTCTTTTCAGGTTAAGGAATTTGTTTTTTTTAGTTGTTTTCATTTTTAAGTGGTAAAGTCTATAAAGATCTGTCTTTTTGAGTGTGTAGGTGATAAAAATGAATCTTTCAAGGATTGTCAGTGGAACCTGTAGTTTGTTGACAGCAGCATGTGGTGTCGAAGGCACCGTTAATTTACAAAATCCAAATAACCCACTTCTAGTTCCCAGAAAGTTTGAAATTGGAGCTTATACCGTAAGGGAAGGTTATGAAGGAGTTTTTAATGTAAATGGTGAAAATTTTACGATAAGTAAAGTTGGTCAAGATTATGTTTTATCTGATGGTTCACGTCTCGTTTTTTGGGGTGGACTCGTGCAATTCTATGCTGGCGGATTAGCTGGGACAAAGTTTTCTTTAGAAGGTGCATGTCCTTCTTCAGATAAAGTTATTCAACCGCTTATTGTCCGAGATACTAATAAAGGAAGTTTTACAGTTGATAGTGAGAGTTTCTCACTAAATAAAGGTGAGACTAATGAATTATCAGATGGTTCTAAAATAACTTATCTTGAAGGTTTATCTCAGGATTTTGCTGGCGGACTTCATGGAGCTAAATTAGATTTAGAATGTCACTGAATTGATTCCATTTTTTAATTTTTATTTTCTCACCCAAACGTGCTTGCTCCACAGGTGTGGAATAAGTCATTGACACGGATCGTAAAATTATAAAGGTCTACGAGAGGATGGTTCAGTACTTTTTCACCACCTGGTTCCAGAGCAATGATTTCTGTTCCCAGCAGCTGGCTATTGCTATAGCGTTCTATTTTAATAGGAACAGTAACTTGGTTTGTGGGGATTTGACAATAGTCTGGAACAGGAAGTAAAGTCCAAGCCAAAGCGCCAGTGCCTGTATAACTTCCTAAACCTGGACGTAAGGTGTAATTCTCTAAAGCTCGCGCAGGTCCACTTCCATGGTAAGTAGTTAAATACACTCGAATAATGTTACATTTTGATGGACACTGACCACGATTGTAAAGTTCAGAAATGAAGCGACATTGATTATTTATGCATTGACGAAGACCACTGCAATCAGCATTGCTCACGCAAGATGCAGGAGTTGCCGGTGCTGTTTCTGTATACCCTTCCGTCGTATCACAGATGGTATTGTTATTTAGATCATCACAGCAGGCATTGTTGAAGAGTATTTGCGGCGTATAGCATCGCCTTAAAGCTGGATTTAGGGGCAGGGTTTCTTCATAATCTTCAACGCCCCCATAAATATGATAAGCTTGACCAGTAGAAGAAAAACTCCCTCGCATAATGAGAATTCCTCCCAGAATGAGGAAAAGGGTAACACTACTAATAGCCATTATCTTGCGCTGGTCAGATCCGGGCCTTTTTTTTTTTGAATAAGTTTGGTAGTTTTGTTTGGCTGTTTCTTGATAGGCCCATTTGATCTCTTCTTCGTCCCAGCCTGCTTTTAGAAGATTCTCTCTAATTTGCGGGTATTTTAAACCTTGTTTAATGTGCGTTGTAATATAGTCAACAATTTCAGAATTTACTTTTCCATTGGATCCGCGAGTTTCAAGAGCGTAATAAACGATACCCGCGATGGCGGCGAGGACAAGGAAGCCGAGAACGGTATAAATTAATGTCCGTGTTTGTTGCTGCTTTTCTTCTAATGTTACATCGACTTGAGAGAGTTCAGATTTTGCCGTTTGGACATTCTGCTGCAGTCCTGCTAATCCTGTTGACAACTGGTTTTGTTGTCCTTGCACTTGTTGTCGAAATTGTTCCTGTTGCCCTTGGACAGTTTGCAGGTTTGCACTTACTGTTGCAACTTCCTGTTGTACAGAATTAACGGTAGCTTCTATCGTTGTAAGCCGCTGCTGCGTCTGCGTTACCGTCGTGCGAAGGTTATTCAGATCTTGCTGGATCAGGGATAACTGTTGCTGGACTGGATTTATAACCGGTTCAACCGCAGGAGTTCCGGGAACTGCTGGCGTTGTTGCGACGACGCTTCCCGTCGGCGCAGAATTGGAGGTAAGAGCAAGAAGAGAAAAGATCACAGCAAGGACTACAGAAAAGGTAATAAACACCAAATAAATTTGTCTCCGTTCCATCGTCACTCTTTTTATGACATGTTCGTTTTGAGGTTTAAATATTTATTGTTTTGTCGATACTGTCTAATTAACGACATCTTTAAATAATCGAAAGCTCTACTTCTTTTGAGGTGTTGGATATGGTTATTATTTGTGATACTTGTAAAAGTGAAAATGTTGTGAAGAAAGGTTTTCGTCA
>Ga0209541_10006237_pt1 | contig 20440 bp, 23 predicted proteins | sample RifCSPlowO2_01_FD_184027 | JGI IMG/M metagenome (GOLD analysis project Ga0209541, IMG submission 184027) | Groundwater microbial communities from Rifle, Colorado - Rifle CSP2_plank lowO2_0.1 (SPAdes) (version 2) | ecosystem: Environmental > Aquatic > Deep subsurface > Groundwater | place... | reverse complement strand
CCTATTACTTCTGCTAAGAAATTTAATATTGTTTTTTTACCTAAAGTTAATATTAAGGAAAATACAAATGCAACAATAGAATTGAATTTTATGTTTAAAGAAGGAAAATCAAGTGATATTTACTTAAATAATGAATTAATATTTCCTAATTTAGATAATTATGAATTAATTAAAGAAAATGATTTTGATTATGTATATGTTAAGAAAGATATACTTCCTTATATTGTTAAAGACATGCTGATAGATTCTACTAATACTGAAGAATTTATTTATAAGAATTTTCCAAGCACAAGTGTTTGGAGTACTAGAAAATTAAACCATATTAATGTTGTTGTTGATGATTATGTTAAAAAAGATACTTTAATTGATGGAACATTTAGAGATAATTTGAAATTGGCTGTTTATGCTACTGGGGATTTAAGTATTTCTTTTGTTAAACAAGATTTAAATTGGTACTTAGGAGAAGACGAATATACTATTAGAATAATTGATGTTAATGATAAAATTGTTTATGAAGGATTACTTGAAGACGATGGAGTTAAAACTATGGGAAATTTAGGAAGAGAACAGTATTTTAAAATAAGTAAAGAGAATTTAAATGTGGGAGTTTATTATATATCATTTATTAAAGATAATTATAATGATGCACCTGATTCTACAATTAAAGATGTCAGAATTAATTCTGATAAAATATTGGTCATTGGCACTTTTTTACCATGGGGTAAATTTGATTTCTACACAAAATTTGGTTTTCCTCAACAAATAGGATTTTATTATTGGTTGAATGGCAAAGACCAAATAATAGATATTAGTGGCTCTCAAAAACTTAAAATCAACTTAAATGAAGAATGGAAAGAAAAAAGATATGATACAAATTTATCAAATGGTGATTTTTATTTTGAAATAGCTAAAGGGTACTTATGGATTTATAATGATTTTTCATCAATGAAAAAAGGAAATTGGTTTGATAGCTCTTTTATACAACAAGATATTTTTGATAATCAAAATGTTATTATTATACCTAAAGAAAATTTTGACAAAGAAAATAACCAAGCTAAAATTAATAAAAATATAATTTTAGGACCACAAAAGACTAATGTTAATTTAAGAGCACTAGAACCAAATATTGTTTATTTTGATTATATAAAACTTAAGATGTAGCTAAAATGAGATTAAAAATTGATTATTACAAAATACTGAGAAATTGTTTAATTCCTGTAAATCTTCTTTTGGTATTAACATTTGTGTTAAACTATTTTCACTTTTTGCCTATCTATTGGAAATCAGTCTATATTTTTTATTTTGCGCTTTTTACAGACACATGTTTTCTTGCATTGAAAATAAAAAATGTTCCAGAAGATCAAAGAGATAATTATAGCATGGTTTATCTTTCAAAATATTTTTTTCTTCTCAGCTTAATGGTCATTGCTTTCTATCAATTCCTAAAGACGCAAATAATTAATGTTAATTTTTCGTTCATAATTGGAGTTTCTATTGCGCTTGGCTTTCTTACATTCTATTCATCCTACAAAAGATTTGAAAAAGATGAAGTAAGGGTAGAAAAGCAAAAAGATATAGAAAAATTTGCAAGCAGGTATCCAAGTCTAAGCAAAATACCTGTTTTGAGGGAAGTAATTAGATGGATATATGGTTGTGGTTGGAGATACGTACACTGGTTATCTTTCATATATGTTATTTTTGCTTCAATTCAGATTTACTGTATATATACTAGGGGTATAGGGAATGACGAGGGAAACTTCCTTTTTATAACAAAGCTGCTATCTGAAGGAAAAAGCTTATATTTGGATACATATGTGAGAGAGTCTGGTAGTTTGTTATTCCTAACACCTTGGTTTAGTTTATTTAAAATTAGTATTATAAATCTAAGATGGTTAATTTTTATTATCCACACCGCAGTTTTTTTTATTTATTATAAGATATTGGGGCTCATATGCAAAAAGAAACAATTAAATTTAATAATTCTTTTCGTTTCTGTTTTTCTGTTGAGTTTCGTGGGCGGAGGACTTAATATATATCCCGCCATATTTTATCAATTATCTTTTCTTTTTTCTTTGATAATAGTATATTTATTAATTTGTTACATTCAAAATTCTTTGAATAAATTTGGCAGATGGGCTGCGGCTTCATTCGGAATTTTAAATGGTCTAGCCATACTGTCATATAAGGGATGCCAAATTTTTTTATTGATAATACCATTCATATTTATGATTAAAAAGATAAAAAATAAAGAAAGGGCGTTTTGGGACATAATCTTTTTCTTCATCTCATGTTTAATGCCCATATTATTCTATTGGTTCTATTATTCTCTGAAAGCCAATCTAATGCAGGTCTACTACCTGGTAGTGGGTGATATAATTTTGAATATTATCTTAATCTTCTTTTTTTCATTAATATTGGAACTAATGCTCACCAAGATAAAGTTTAAGAAAAATTTGATAGATACACTCATTCCATATTCAAGTCTATTTATTTTTTTGGCTATTATTTATAGAGTCCTTGAAAATGAAGAACTTACTTCTTTTTCTTATTATGGGGGATTAATATTAGGATTTCCTATCTTAATAATACTCTTGCAATTATTAAATATCACAATTTTAGATAAGAAAAAGAGGATTTTTTTAGGATTTATGTACATTTTCACAAATATTTTTTTTCTTATACGTGGATTTGGTAGTAGGGGCTTCTTTGCTCAAGTACCATCCACCATCCATATCCTCTATTCAGCATTCTTCATTTTATACAACCTCATACTAATATACCTTGTTTTCCAGAATTATCAATCCACTAAGTCTGAGATTTTAAATTACATAATCCTTATCATGAATCTACACTTTAGCATAGGCATTATTGGCGGATATTTATCTCCAGGAAGGTTTCAGTCAATAGAAATACTTTTACCTCTTATCTTGAGTGCATTTATTTTATTAAAGATGAATAAAAAATATTTATTTTATACTCTAATTTTAAGTGGAGGACTTCTCACATTATATGCCTGTTCAAACCTACCTAACGATTACACTTTCTATTCTATGAAAGATTTTAGAGAATCTGTTGACTACCTAAATTCTATCGCTGGTGCGAAGATTGTGTTTTCTGGGGAAACTGCAATCCTTAGTGAAATCAATCATTCAAGCTTAATTAATTTTTACTCTCCTTTTCAGTTGAGGAACCTAGAGGATTATTATTATCCCAAGTCACTGAAAAATGAAAATAACTTGACCAATACTCGTGAAGAATTAATTAAGAAACTAAAAAATGAAAGACCGTCATATATATTTGGCAGTGAAAGAGGAACTTTTATATTATTTAATGATTATGACCTTAAATTTTTCCTTTCTGAAAACTATTTTTTGGAAAAGCAGTTTGGAAGGATTAAAATTTATAAATTGAAATCATAAACTATCAAACCATCAATTCTAACTCTGAGAATTTTATAACTAGAAATTATTATGTCTATGTATCGCGATGCATAACTTAGAAATATTATGATAGATTTCACTTATTATTCAAGATGATACCTTTGGAGACAAAGTTGTGTACTATTCCCTCAGATAAAGATCCATCTGAAAGAATCAATAATATTTTTTCCTAAAAAACTAGCAAGATAATAAACAACAATATTATTAAAATATCCATTATGGCTAAAATATTTCTTACAAGTTAGTCTGCATTTTTTAAAATTATTGATCTTAAAACTAGCTTTCATTTCGCATTTCAAAATGAACTTATCTGTTGAATTATCTACATCAATACTTAGAAATTCATTTGGATCAAATTTATCATATAAATCTTTTCCATATTTTAATCTTTGAAAATAGAATTCTCTGGCTTTTTGTGCAAATAATTGTTCCTTTATAAACTTATTTAAAAATACTTCCCCTTCGGATTTTCTATAGCATAAAAGTTCATCTTTAATATTAACTAGTTTCTTGGAATCCAATAATAGGGATAGATAAAAATCGTAATCCTCAGAATATCTAAATTTTTCTCTATAATGTATTCTCTCATTCCTGAACATAATAGTTGGATGATAAATTTCATTTTTCTTAGCTAGTTTATGTTCTAAAAAAAACTTATTTGTTATTGGTTTAAATCTATTTGTTGATTTTCCTTCTTCATTTATATTTATTGCACCAGTTCCAACTAAAAAAATGCCACGATTATTTTCTAAATAATTATGTTCTATTTCAAATCTTTTGTGTAAAGAAATATCATCAGAGTCCATAATTGCAATATATTTCCCGCTTGCAATCTTTAAAGCTTTGTTTCTTGATTTAGTTTGACCTATATTACTTTTATTATTAATTACAATAATTCTTTTATCTTTTCCCTTATATTCCTTTATCATTTTAGAAGAATTATCTTTTGAGCCATCATTTATGATTATCAATTCAAAATCCTTTAAAGTTTGATTTAAAATACTTTCAATTGCTTCTACTAAATGTTTTTCGGAATTATAAACCGACATTATTACAGATATGGCTGGTTTATGGTTTTGTTTCATCTGATTAATTTTTTGATTTGGGTATAATAAATCCAATGAAGAATAAAAACTCCAATAATATTTAATATTAAAACTGAATAAATAACTCCAACATAACCTAAATAATTTAATAAAATAAGACTTAAAATTATGTTAGAGATGCCTAAGAAACCATTAAGATAACTCATTACTTTTGCATAACCTGTTGCAACTATTATTCCAGAGTTTATTGTTGCACAATAAATTTGTATAGCATATATTAAAATTACAGGAACTAAAATAGTAGACAGAATACTATTGTAGTATTCAATAAAAAATAGTTTTATGATTATAGGCATTAAAAAGTATGATAATATCCCAAAGACAATTGTTGCTAATAAAGAAATAAGAATGTATGTCTTAAATTTTGATAAAACTTTTTTATATTCTCCTTTTGCAAAGAATTCCGTAAAATTTGTGGAAACTACATTGCCCAAAATTGTAGGAAAAACTAATAATATCAAAAATATTTTATTTAATAATTCATATGTTGCTATTTCATTAATATAGCTATAATGTCCTAAAATTAATATGGCAACTCTAGAAAATAGATAATAACCTACTGTTGCAATTCCAAAGGCAAAGGAGTAATATCCAACTTCCCTCATAACTTCTTTATTTAACCTGAAATGAAACTCCTTATAACCCAAAGCAAGACCAATCAACAATAAGATATAAAACAAACTTTGAGATATTAATGCTCCTATTAATCCATATTGCTTAATTAATATATAAACAAAGCTTAATGATAGAATTCCTATAACCAAAGACATAATTGCAAGTTGTTTGAACTTTTTTAAGCCTCTGTAGATCCCGTCATATAAAGAAGTCATTGGTGCAAGAAAGACTAATGGTAAAAGATATAATACATAAATATATTTGTCTTGCAGGTATAATTCTCCAAAAATTAAAGTAATTATTGTTATTATAATTGTTAATCCTAAAATTATAATTCCTGAATTAAATAAAATTGATTTTAGTTTTTCTTTATTTGTTACGTTGTATTCTGCAACATATTTAGATGTTGCAGTTGAAATTCCAAAATCTCCAAACATAATTAAAAAGAAAATAATTGCAAGAACATAATTATATATTCCAAATTCATAAGGAGTAAGAAGTTTCGCAGATAAAATAAAAATAATAAATGTTACACCTTGTTTCCCAAATATCTGGAGGCTCCGCCAGAGAAAGTTGTTTATTGTTTCTTTGTGATTTGAGTAAGTTTGTTGGAGCATTTTTCTATTAACCAAATTTAGGTGGTTTTATTCTCAAAAAGATATCTTCTTTTATGACTCTTTTTGATTGAATTATTTTTCTTTGTTTTAATGTGTCTTGTAGGTTTTTTAGGAAAAGTGTAACTGAACTAAAAAAAGCAAAAAATATTCTAGGGTCTTTCCTTTTAATTGAATAAAAAATGCTCTTGCATAAATGATATAATATAAATAAAGGCAAAATTTTTATTAAGCTACATGTATTATAGTTTTTTAAGATTGCTCTTAGATTACCTGAAAAATAATATTTTGTCCTAAATACGTATTTTTTATTATCATCATAATCTATCCCTAGATGGTAGAAATATGAATTCCTTAAAGAATAGTTTTCATAACCCAGAATCCAGGATCTGGCGCCAATATCAACATCGTCTATATTAAAGGGCTGTGAATCATCAAATTCTCCAATTTTTTTCCAATTACTTTTTTTAAAGAAAATATCTGCTCCAGTAGGGGAACCTATAAAATATGGTTTGGTTGGTATACTTAGAGAAGCTTTACTTACTAATGGCTTATTTTCAAGAGTTCCATAAATAGAATAAAATACTCCATAAAGAGTACTTTTATTTTTCTTAAGATCAAATAAAGGGACGTATAGAAAGGCTATTTTCTTATAAGATGCGTAACATTTAATAAGCTCTTCCAGTGTTTTAATATTTTTTATTAGTACATCATTATCCAAGAGTAAAACATATTCCCCTTTTGCATGTTTTACTCCAATGTTTTTTCCTTTGGAGTAACCTAGATTTTCCCCATTTTCAATTAGTCTAATCTTAACTTTTTCTGATTTTATTTGCATCTCTTTAATAAATTCAATGCTTCCATCAGCCGAACCATTATCAACAATAATAAACTCGTAATTTGGATAGTCCAATTTTAAAATCTGAGGTATTGTTCTCTTTATGTATTTTAACCCATTGTAATTTAACATTATTACACTGATTAAAGGAGATTTAGTTTTCATTTTTTATTCATTTTTTATTTTCCATCTCTTAATAAACATTTTTGGAAGATAATAGAGAACTGTTAGGTAAACTCTAGTCATTATCCATATTAAGCCTATTAATCCTATTTTTGATCCCAACTCTTCAACAGATTTATTTTTATTTTTTCTTAATCCACTTTTTGTATTCCAAAGTAAATCTCTAAATGGATATAAGAACACATCTGAGAAAGAAAAATATTTTATTGCCATAAAAAAACTGTTCCTTTTGGAATAATATGCTTTAAATGGAGAGGCTATTTTACCTGTTTGAGAGTGATAATGAATTAATTTTGATTTAGGATTACATATAGATTTATAACCTATTAAGTTAATTCTAAAACCTAAATCTATATCTTCGCAATATGCAAAAAAATCCTCGTCAAATAATCCTGTTTTTAATAAAACTCCCTTTTTATAAAGTGCAGATACTCCACTTGGAGCAAATATCTCAAACTCATTTTTGAAATAATTTTGTTTTTGGCCAAAACCCATAGACATTTCTCCCCTAGTGTTCTCATTAAAAGTTTTTGTATTGGATAATTTTATACCAGAATTTTGGATAATTTTATTAGAATATAATGATGTTGAACCAACCGCCCCAATTTTTTCATCTTTTTGAGCTGTTTTAATTAATTCCTTCAACCAATTCTTATCAACAATTGTATCATTGTTTAAACAAACAATATATTCTATTTCTTTATTCTTAAATGACTCTCTAATAGCAATGTTATTTGGCTTTGCAAAACCGTAGTTTTTATCTAATTGAATTATCTTAGTTTTTGGATAATTTATCATAACAAATTCTGAAGAGCCATCTATTGAACCATTATCAACAAAATAAACTTGAAAGTTTTTATAAGTCTGATTATAAACTGAGCTTAGACAATTTTTTAGAAATTTTAAACCATTCCAATTTACAATTATTATAGCAGCTTTGGCAAAAATCATCTTACATCTATTAAATCTTTAATATAAATCCCTGAATTCTTCATTATACCCCTATTTTCAATAGTATCATAACAAAATGTTTTTAATTTCATTGCTTTATATGCATATAATTTTGCATTGGCTTCAAGACTATCTGATGTTTTTTTAGGTGAAATTGCATAATCTCCTAATTTTAAATAACTTCCTGCTTTAAAATAATCTATTTTTCCAGTAAAAGTAATTCTATCACTAATTTCAAGAGACTCTGATAATTTTTTAGCCTCTTCATTAGGATATCCCATTAATAAAAAATGATATTTTTTGTCTATTTTAGGAATTGCATTAATTAAATCCAAAACTCCTTTATTTTTCTGCATTCCCCCAAGATAAACAACAATTTTTTTATTAGGCAATTTCAAATTAGTTTTTTTAACTTTAGTATTAAATATTTCTTTATCTACTTCATCAGTAATTAATGTAACTTTTCTATTAAAGTTTTTTTCAACATAATTCTTAATATTTACATTACTTACAATAATTTCATCAGAATTTTCATAGCATAACTTTTCTATTCTAGAAAGAATTTTATACATTAAACTTTTTTTAGAAGCAAAATTATAACTTTCTACTTCCTTTATTAAAGAATCTTGACAATCAAAAATTAATATTTTATTATTAAATTTTTTTAATATATAACCTATTAAAGCACCTTCATGTAAATGAGCATAAATTAAATCATATTTTTTAGCTAATTTTAAACATTTAATTAATAATTTAAAATCTAAATATATTTTTCCAAAAGAAGGGCCTGCATCAATTTTATTATACCAAGAAACTTTAGAAATTCTTTTTATATCTAAATTCCTAATATCTCTTCCAAGATGATAAGTTACTAAAGTAAGTTTATTATTTTTACTTAATCTTTTATAACTATTATAAATTCTTACATGACATCCACGATCAGAAAAAAATGGAGTAGGAGCAATCATTAGAATTCTCATTTTTCAACAATTTTTTCTACAGAATATGTTTTTCTTCCATTGTGTCCATAATAATTTTTAATAGATATATCTGCTAATAAACCAGATATAAAAAACTGGACTCCTATAACAACCATTAATACAGCTAATAATGGCAATTGAGATTGACCTAAAGACATTCCATAAAATTGTCTTGCAATTATTAAACCAAATCCTAAAATAGTTCCAAATGTTCCTAGTATAACTCCTGCTCCTCCAAATATATGAAGAGGCCTAGAACTATATTTTCTCCAGAACCACACATTCATTAAATCCATAAAACCTTTATGAATTCTCCACATATTATATTTTGTCTTTCCATTTTTTCTTGGAAAATGATTTACTTTTACTTCTGATAATTTAAAGCCTTTCCAGTTTAAAATTGCTGGGATGTATCTGTGCATTTCTCCATAAAGCTCAATTTCACTTAGACATTCTTTTTTATAAGCTCTTAAAGAACATCCTGAATCATGAACAGGATCTTTAATTAGTAATTGTCTAAAAGAATTTGCAAACTTAGAAAATAAGACTTTACTAAAGCTGTCTTTTCTATTATAACGCCAGCCTGAAACAGCATCATAACCTTCATTTAATTTTTCAATTAATTTAGGAATATCAGAAGGATCATTTTGAAGATCTCCATCCATAGAAACTATAACAGATCCTTTTGCTTCTTTAAATCCAGCCATCAGAGCAGCTGTTTGGCCAAAGTTCTTTCTAAATTTGATTATTTTTATTTTTTTTAAGTTATTTAAGATGTTAAAAGTATTATCAGTACTTCCGTCATCAACAAATATAATTTCATATTTAAAATCAGTTTTATCTAAAGTATTTCTAATGCTTTGATGAAGTAAAGCAACATTTTTTTCTTCATTATATACAGGAATTACTATACTTAGGTCCATGTTTTTTAGTTCTTACTATTAAATACACAAATGATTAATAAAAGTTATTAGATAGTATTATATTGTTTTTAATGTATATTTTAAAGAAGTTTAAAAACAAAAAATTAATTAGTCTATTATTCTTTCTCTAAGAACTTATTAATATAAAACATAATCTTATCTTTTAAGGTCGGATTAATAGAAACTTCTTCTCCATAACTTGTAGGTTTAGAAAACAAAATTCCTTCTTTTCTCAGTTCTTTAGCTATATCTTTTACTCTACCTCTAATTTCTGGAGGAAATCCTTTAGGTAGATTATCTATTGATGTATGAGAATGACTAAATTTTCCCATACGAGTAAGCTTATGTAATATTTTTCCTTTTATTTCGTCATCTGTCCACATTTTATTAACGCTATATGTCTATCTAAGTATACTTTGAACAGTAAAATTTATATACCTTTCTAACTTTAAAATAAATATGGAAAAATCATTATTAATTAAGTTTTTAGGAGAAAATCCTGTTTTCAAAATTGTGGATTTTCTAATTGAAAATAAAGGAATTGATTTAAGCAAGAAAGAGATAATTGAAGGAGCTGGAATCTCAAAAGCTACATTGTTCAACTACTGGCAAGAAATTGAAGAACAACAAATAGTTATTGTAACTAGAAAATTTGGAAAAACAAAACTCTACACATTAAATTCTAAGAATTTAATTGTAAAAAAACTTCTTGAGCTTGAGAGTCTGCTTATAGAAGGAGCTTTGAATCAGAAAAAAACAATAAGTGTTCATGCATGAATAAAATATTATAATATTGCTTCTTTATAATAAAGTTATTTAAGAAATTATAGATAGTAGAATGTATATTATTTATACTTTGCATAGTTAAGCGAAAGGCTTATATATGTGTAGACACATTAACGCACATGTGATTATATATGGTCAATATAACTATAGCAGTACCTGAAAATTTAAAGGATGAATTAAAGAAGCATAAAGAAGTAAATTGGAGTGCTGTAGCTAGAAAAGCAATGGAAGAACATTTGAGGAAGCTACATATAGCAGAAAGCATTGGAAATAAAAGCAAACTTACACAAAAAGATATAGATGAACTTGATAAAATAGTTAAGAAAGGTATAGCAAAAAATCATGGATTATGATACTTATTGTAGACACAAATATTATTTTTTCTGGTTTAGTTAAAGATAGTTTAACAAGAAAGTTATTAATTGATTGCCCTTTTAGTTTGTATGCTCCGATACCTTAATAAGTGAAATAAGAAATAATGAAAATTTGATTCTTGAAAAGTCTGGATTAACTAAAGAAGAATTTGATATATTATTTAGCTTGCTTACAGAGACTATTAAGATTATAAAGAAAGAATCGTATATTAATAATGTTAAAGAGGCTCAAAAGATTATTGGGCATATTCATAAAGAAGATATTCCTTTTGTTGCATTAGCACTGACTATACCTAACGATGGAATTTGGAGTGAAGATAAACATTTCTTACAACAGAATAAAATAAAAGTTTTTAACACCCAAGATATTTTGAAGCAAGTTTCATGAAATTATAGATAGTATAATGTATATTATTTATTATTAATAAAACTAAAATAATTTCCTAATATGCAAGAATTGGTGTTTCTAAAGGAACAGCTATTTTAGCAGGAATTTCATTTGCAATATTTTTTGCCTTAATAACAATCCCTATTATAATACTATTAGGGTTAATGGTTGCATTAAAATCAGCATTTGTCATATCTTCTAGTATTTCTTCATTTATATTAAATTCCTTAAAGAATTTAGTTGCATCCATAATTTCAATGCCTCTTATTTTTCCTTGAGTAGAAACATCTAAGATTAATTTACCAACATCTATATTTCCTTTAAATTTCTCATCACTAGAAAAACCTTTATGTATAGACAAAATATCATTTTCTTTATCATAGTATACTTTATTGTTTAAATTCATTATGTTTTTCCTCTCTTAATCATATTTTGCCAAGGCCTATATCTCATGATATAGGTAATAATATATAAGCTTTTCTTATTGTGTCTATCAAATATAACTGGGATCCTCATAGTTCTACTATTACTAATTTCAAAATGTAAACAGTGAATAACGTCGCCATATTTACCTTTCTCTTGATAAGAATAAACTAATTTATCAAGATTTAATAAATTATTTATCACTTCATCTTTACTACCTTGTCTTAGGATTAATTGTTGGGTGAAATGAGGTTCATTAAATATTATGTTTTCTTTTGAATATTCCTTAAGCTTCTTTTTTAATATTTCAATGTCATCTTCTTTTATTTCTTCATACATTTTTTAGTTCTTACTATTAAATAATAAAGATATTTAAGAAATTATACTTACTATAAAATATACATTATAAATTTATGAAATTTAATATAATTTTTAATATTGGAAATCAAAGTCTAGAATTTTCTTAATAAATTCATCAATTTCCTTTATTTTGTCATTATTTAATGATACTTGAAGGCCATAAGAGGTTGGCTTTATCTTAAGATAATTTTGTTTTACTAATTCTTTAGCAATTTTATTAATATTCTTACCTAAATGACTAGGAAAACCTTTTTTTATGGTATCAAAGTGAGTATGAACACTCCCAATAACCTTTTTTCTTCTTAAATGGTATAGAATTGTTGCTTTTATTTTGTCTTCATCACTAAAATTCATGATTATCCCAAAGGCTAAAGATATATAAATATTCCTAAATTTGTAATATAAAAACATAAATAGAAACATTTAAATATTATTAGTAGTATTGATAAAATATGAAAAATGAAACAATATTTATTGAAGTTTTTGGAAGAAATCCTATTATGAAAGTGTTAGATTTTCTTATAACATTTCAACAATTCGACTATCCTTTGACAGAAATAGCAAGGAATGCTGAAGTTGGTTATTCTACTCTTCTTGCATTTTGGCCAAAATTAGAAAAAAATAAAATAGTGATAAAGACTAGAAGAGTTGGCAAGTCAGACTTGTTTAAACTTAATACAAGTAATCCTGCTGTTAAACAACTTATAAGATTAGATTGGAATTTAATTAATGGAATTGAAGAAGAAACTTTGATGCATTAATAATATATGATTCCTTAAAAATGAAAATTCTAATAAAATATTATGATCAAAGTGGAAAATTAAGAATTCTTAAAGATAAGAATAAGAAAGTAGGTTCTATAATAAAATTTAAAATACTAAGAAAAGGAAAAGAATTTCCTTGCTGTGATTTTGAGGGAAGGTGTACAAACATAACCTATGCAGAAGTTTATCCCTGTGCTATGAAAAATAATAGAAGAAAGGGATGGAGCTACCTATGCAGAAAGCACTATTTTGATGAGCAGAAACTATTGAAGTGGAAACTTCCTGCTTGTTTAAAAGTTGAATGGTAATCTCAAGTGATTACTATTTTAAATAATTTTGGATTTATGAAGTTTCAAAGAAGTTTTAAGAATTCATTGGTATTGAGAAATTAATATCTACAGGTAATTTTAGTTTAATATCTTTTAAATCTTTAGGGATTACCAATTTAAATAGTTTTTGTATTTTTATTTAGAGAGAAATGAATAAATAATGAAATATCTTACTTATTATGAATAAAAGCACCTTAAAAACTTGATAAATATAAAAGCGAAAATTAATTATTTCCTTTTATCCTATCATCTCTATGGGTAAAAAGGAAGAATACGAACAGGGTGTAAAGGATGGACAACGTGGTGGTTTTTTTGATGATCTAGCTCATGGTATTGGTAACACAAATAGTGCTTATGGTGAAGGTTACAGTTATGGTGTTGACCACAGATATAATGATCAAGGTCAAAGACACCATGATTATGATAATACTGGAGTAAATGATCCTAGAAGAAATCAGGATAATAGTAAGGCCAGTAACCAATATAAAAGCAATAAGGATGCAAAGCAGGGAATACAAACTGAGTCCCAAAATAATTACTCTGGTTCAGATAATTCATCCTTCATTGATGAAGATGATGATGACGATGATGAGGATTATGAAGATGAAGAAGAAGAGTATGACGAAGATGATGATGACGATGATGAGGATTATGACGATGAAGAAGAAGAGTATGACGAAGATGATGAAGATGATGATGAAGAGGAACTTGTCGAAAATAAAGGAGGTGCTTATGTAAGGATTGAAACTAATCTTCCTACTAAGTCTGCATTTGGTTCCTCCAAATGGCCATATATTGCAGGGACTTTAAGTGCAATTGCTGTCGCAAGCCTAATTTGGTACGAAAGTTTACCCTCTACTAGAGCTAGAAGGATAGATAATGAAGCAATGGATCATTTTCATAAAAAAGAATATGTTGAAGCTGTAAAAGATTTTGACAAAGCAGAAAAATTAGAATCCTGGAGAACCAATGGTTATTATGAACAAGAATCACTGCAACTTTTATTAGATGAAACTGCTGACAAAATTAAGAAAGCTGAATTTAAGGGAACATTAAAATCTCTGGAATTTTATTTAGAACATAAACCTAATAATCTCAAAGCTGTAGAATACAAAGTTGAAGCTCTAACAAAAAAAGGGAAAAATTTAGAGGCATTAACAGAACTTAGAAAGATTTTAGCTGAAGATCCCAATAATATTAGGGCATTACAGTTAAGAGGTCTAAATTTAACAGAAGAACATTTATATGATAGAGCAATTGAAGCCTATGATAGAATTCTTCAATTAAAACCAGATGATCAATGGACAATACAAGCAAGAAAGAAAACTATAGACAAATCTGATGATATAATTTGGAAATATGTTATTTCTGATATTCTGTTTTGGGGTTCTACTGCAACTTTTGTGGGATATTTTGCATGGATGTTTGGGACTGTATTTTATGAACAGTGGAAAGATAAAAAGAGAATTAAAAGCTAAATCTCGTCATACTTAATATCTGTTATTCTTCCAGGTAATAAAACAACATTACCTTGATTTTCAAAGCGCATATCGTTATGTACTCTACCATCAACAACAATTGCAACTAGTTTATCATTTATTTGGATTTTTTGTTTGACAATTTGAATTAGGTTTACTTCTATTTTGTCATCTTGAGGATCAACTAATATGCCACTAGAATTTAGATCTTTATGCCTTGGATCGTCTTTAAGGATTTTATAATCTTTATCAGGTGTAACTCCGCCAAGAATTATTAAAAATGCACCATCATATTGAGCCGTTCTATATGTGACTACCTGACTAACAATTTCTGAACTATCCATTTTGTAACTTATTTGTATCATTAGATTTAATAAATCCTCTTTGAGATTTTTTAACAAGGTGCATAATAATCAATTAAATATAAAAAACTTCTGACTAATTCTAAATATTTGTGTAAACCTAATTGATTTTCGAAGATTTTATAAGTTTTGTTTATTTATGTATTTATAAGATGGCTAAAGATCGTCCAGAATGTTTAGAGGGAGTTTTGATGGGATTTGCACCTCAGGAATATAGCCCTTATAATATTGATTTTGTCTTATGCAATAATAGTAAATATATTAATGGAACATTCTATGCGCAGGGAAACACTCGGCAAATTTATTTAGAAAACGTCTTAAAAGTTGGACAGAGAATTAGATTTTCAAATTTATCCAGTGGCTCATACGCTGAATTTACTGTATTATCAGAATCAAAGGATGATAAGAGGGTATAGTATTAATGTTGTTTTAATTAAACTTCTTTTATTATATGTTAGCTAGTTTATAATTTTCCAAGTAAACATCCATAAAATCAGTTCTTATTCCGGCAGAACCTCCAGTCCTAAGAGCTGGTCCTCCAATATTGTTGTCTGTAATCTGTGTTAATAATGTCCAGTTATTGGTCATTCCATTATCTAAATAAAATTTAATGGTAACAGTACCATCAGCATTATTTTTTATTTGGCTTCTTAAACCGAGCCATGTATTCTTTGGCAGTAAATTTGGATTTGTAAGTCTGTTATATGTACCTGGGAAGACTTGTCTTGATGTTAAAGTGTAATAGTTGCCATTAATTTTTTTCTTAATAACTGCATAACCATCTACTCTTAATGCAACATAATAAAGATTATTTGAGTTTAGGTATCTACTCAATAATATCAGCCCATTATGACCTTGCCTATTTGGGCTAGGACTTAATTCATCTTTAGTAATTTTAAAGTATAAAGTTTGCTGAAAATTAAGCCAAGTACTCCTAGTAAATAATCTAAAGATATTTTGAGGATGATAACCATTGTCTGTATCTGTTGGATTTGAATTCAGATAAAGTAATCTCCAATAATCATTAGACAGAAGCTCATTTTGAATAGTCTTGCCTACACCATCTTGTATTATTAATTTTGCTCCTGAGTTTAACCAAAAATAAGGACTAGTTGAAGAACTTTCTGAGCCTGATTCATATAAAATACCATTGGAATTAAAACTATAATAAAATGGCGATGTGACATTTGCAGGTGGATTAGCTTCCACAGAAATTGATTTTGTTAATGAAATTATTATTAGTATAATAATGGTATAAAATATTTTTTTAAAATAGATTCTTATCACCACTTTATGTGATTTGAGAAATTAATTGATATTTAAGTTTAGTTTAATTGAAAAGTATAGTATATAAAATAATTGTTATGAGTTAATTGGACCTACATTTATACTTTTAATTTTTATCTCACTATTATTTAATATTGGATCCCAAATTTTGAAACCAATACCTCCAGAGCTTTTAATTGTGTCAAGTGGTTTAGATTCAACAATTAGATTATTATCAATATAGCAAGATATTTGGCTATCGTGTGTAACAATCCCTAAGTCTCTGGTTGCACCTTTAAAAATAGAATCTCCTTTTCTCTGAACTAAAATTTTCTTAGTGCCATTGATATTGCGCTCAATCCTAACATATTTTGTGGAGAACAGACAGGAGTCATGATTTAATTCGTCTTTATAATTGGCAATTAAGGTGATCACTTCCCCTTTACTTGTATATACTTTTGCATTAAACTTATAATCTGCCCAATTTTGAGTACCATCTAAAAAAATAAGCGCACTACTAGATTTTTCCGTTGATTTAATTATTAATTGATTATCCTCTACAGATCTTGCCCCCCATCTTAAAATCCATCCGTTATCTTTTTCTAAATCATCTGTAAACGGTAATTCTTTATTTCTACCTGCATTTATTACTTCTATAAATTTTTGAGCATCCCAATCGGGTGCAACTTCAATTCTTTTTACAAGAATTTTATGGCTGGCAGAGTTATATGTAAATTCTCCCCAAGCTTGGTAGAAAGTAATTGGGTATATTGGTGTGATTGTATTTAATACAATCTTAGTTGCTTTTGAAAAATTAACTGAATTCTGACCATAATCCCCAAACGGGTAGGCAAAGCTTATTATGTTAATATCCAAGGCTTTTTCTAAATCATCTTTTGATTCTTGGAAGTCCCTAGTAATCCTAGTTGTAAATTCTTCCTCAGATTCTAGTCTATTCAAATCTGACAGCCATAACCTATCACTATAGAAATGACCTTGAGCCCCAGACTGATCCATTACATAGAGACTATGGCCTTCTTTTGTGTGTGATTGAATTTCCCATCTACCACTTTTTAGCATTTCTTTTAATTCATTTTTATTTAAATAATAATTGCTTGATTGTCCTAGAGAGTATTTTGAAATTACAAATATAACTGCGTTGTAATCTAAGGCTTTTAAAATTGGATCTACGGGGTAATAACTGTCTTTTCTTCCATCATCAAAAGTTAATAGAAATGATTTATCAGGTAGTTTTTCCCCCTTATCTATATACTTATATAATTCTTCAATGGTAATTGTTCGCCATCCTGCTCTTTTCAAAGCAAACATTTGTTCTTTGAAATTATCTAATAGAACGTTTTTTTCATCAGGTTTATCTAAAATACCATGATATAATAATACCGGGACTAAATTTGCTGTCTCAGGTGAGCTATTTTCTTCCACATCATTTTTAAATGTTGAAAGTAACCCTGTTATTAAGAATGCGTTACCTCCACCGGAGAGATCACTTTTATATTTCAGATATTCATAATTATTTTTGACAAGTGAATTGAATAAATTAGTATTACCTATGAAACCCATTTCTAGGTTTAATGTTAGAATTACACCTAAACTTAAAAGTGTTATCAAACTTAATACTTGCATAATTTTACTAAAAGATACATCGGCATACATTTTTTAACGAGTACCCCACCTTGAATCTTTGATAGTTACAATTGCCCATGGTAATTGCCAAATTAATAATATAGTATGAAACCAAAAACTTAAGATTGCTAGGAACCAAGCCCTTTTTCCAACTTTTATTCTATAGTACATCCCGTGTAACAAGAGCATTAAAAATAATCCTGATAAATATGCAATTGGCCAAGCTCTTGTTACATATGGATGCCAGATTACTGCTCTAAAAAATACTATTGATGAGCTAAATGCAAGAAATACATAAGAATAGAAAGACAATGCAGCTAAGGGATTCTTCTTCCACATAAATGAACTTGCAATGAATGTTTCTCTAACCCATGATTTTTTCCATCTTTGTTGTTGTTTGAAGTATTTTCTAAAAGTATCTGGGACAACTGTATGTGCTTTTGCTTCTGGAGAATAAACTGCTTTATATTTTTTAATTATAAAATTTGTTAAGCTTCTATCATCACCGAAAGTGCATTTTACACCTAGAAATTTTTGACTTAACCATTTATCAACAACATTTCTAAGATATTTAGTCCTATAGGCAGAGCAACAACCAGGGCAACAAGTTACACTTCCAAAAATTGATTCCGCCGCTTTATAGACTTTAAAAGCTATAAAATACCTTGCAGCTTGCATTTGTGTTAACAGATTTGTATCCCTATTATACACATCTGTATGCGCATAAACAGCCCCAACTTCTAGATTTGAAAAATATTTAACTAAATGCTTCACACAATCTCTTTCTATGAAACTATCAGAATCTACAAATATTATTATATCATTTTTTGCTCTTTTAATACCTTCTGCCATACCATCTCTTTTGCCTCTATTTATTTCCCAATTAATAATTTTTATCTGCATATCTTTACGTCTAATTTCATTTGCCGCAGTTTGCATTTCCTTAAGTGTATTATCTGTAGAACCATCATTTATTGCTATAATCTCAATCTTCTCTTTAGGGTAATTTACTTGACCAAATCTTTTGATTGTTTCCTTAATGTTATCTTCTTCATTTTTAGCAGGTACAACAAATGTTATCGAAGGTTCATAATTACTATTGTAAGGAATTGATTTATGAAAATAAGATAAAAGAAACCTAGATAAAATATATACTGTTATTATTATACTATATGCAGCAAAAAATATATTGGTTTCAATATTCCTGATTGTGACTGCTTTAATTAAAAGTATAATATAAATTATAAAGAAAAAAACAAACCAACTACCAAATGTGTCTAATATAAATTTAATACCGGATCTAGATTTAAAATCATTGGAGATAATTTTTTTTGGCATTCTATTAACTATCCACTTCATAGAAAGCTAGATACGCATTCCTCAGAATTCTTATATCTCTAATATGACCATGAAGTCCATCTACATATTCATCGTGAATAGGCTTGTATTCTGGATCTGCAATGCTGGGAATTGCACCTATAGCACTTTCAAGACCATCAATTTTTTGCCTAAAGTGCGCTTGGACAGCTCTGTGTTGGTCTAGGTTAATAATAAGTTTGCCATCTATTGTGAGGATATTTTGTGCATCTCCTGAAATCTTTCTCAGCAGAGATAATGCTTCATTAACTGTAATTTGCCCTGAATTACCATATATGGAATTATTACTGTTTTTAGCCATTTTATAGTTATATTTTATATTTACCATTTATAAGTAGTTATTTATAAAGCTTTCCTTTCCATTATTATAGGTAAAATGTTTGAATTTATGAACATTATCGAGAAAAAATAATAATAAATAATATAGTTGATTTTAATTAATCTTATGAATTTATTTATTTTTTAGTAGTAACAATAGTAAATTTTAAATAATCTTTATTTTTGTATAATTTCTGTTAATATGCTTAGTTTAAAGGATTATTTGGATATGGAATTTAAGGGAATAGATATGAGCAATGGATTAGAACCAGCTCTTGAAAAATATGTAGGTACGGATTCATTACACAAATTTCTTGATTTAGTTTGTAGATTAGAAGATGCTTGGGGTTCTATGATTTTACCTTCAGAATGTGTTGAGCAAGCTGAAGAAGATATTTACAATTTTTACTACAGTAATGAATTTATTGCAAAGATTTTTAATTGTTCTTCGAGACATGAAGATGAATTAATAATGGAGTTTGTATCTGAGAATGGATTAAAGAATGGTAATACTTTAGTTGATTTTGGATGTGGTTGTGGAGTTAAAACAGGATATTATGCAATGATGGGGAAAGATGTAACAGGAGTAGACAGATTATCATCTGCAATAAAACTTTTAAATGAAAGAAAAGAGAAATATAAAATAAGTAATTTAAAAGGCCTTCAAGCTAATTTAGTAAATATTGATATGGTTGAAAAGTTTGATATTGCATTAGCTACAAATATGCTTCATGAATGTGGAGACAATGCAATAGTTTCTTATTGTTGCGAAAGAAAGATGCCTAAGAAAATCAATAATATCTACAGATGCTTGAATAAAAATGGAATATTTATTGCTACAGTAAAAGCATTTGAAATTAGTGATATAGAATATGATATCTTAGATAATATGAGTTCAGCTGGTTTTGGAAACATTGAAAG
>Ga0209541_10006236_pt1 | contig 20442 bp, 23 predicted proteins | sample RifCSPlowO2_01_FD_184027 | JGI IMG/M metagenome (GOLD analysis project Ga0209541, IMG submission 184027) | Groundwater microbial communities from Rifle, Colorado - Rifle CSP2_plank lowO2_0.1 (SPAdes) (version 2) | ecosystem: Environmental > Aquatic > Deep subsurface > Groundwater | place... | reverse complement strand
AGAAAAGTCAAAAGATATTGTTGAATTCTCAGAAATATTGAATAAACAAGTATTTGTTAAAAACGCAAAAGTTTAGAAGCAGTAATGTTTAAATAGTATTCAAGAAAAATAACTAAATATGGCGTTAATGAGGACAGCTAACCCTGCATTGAACAAAAAAACCTTTGAAAACTTCTTATCATCTAGATACACTGATGAGCATATGAGCATTGAGGGAACAGTGAATAAAACTTTTATACTCTTAATTTTACTGATGATTACTGCATTTTACTCATGGACAATGCTGCTTAGCAGAGGCTTTGCATACAGCAAGATTTTCCTTTATGGCGGCGCTATTGCTGGTTTTGTCGTTGCTTTGGCCACAATTTTCAAAAAAGAATGGTCGCCTGTAACAGCTCCGATATACGCTTTAGTTGAGGGTGTTGTGCTGGGATCAGTTTCCTCAATGCTTGAGTTCTTGTTCCCGGGTATTGTAATGCAGGCAGTTGCCCTTACTTTTGGAACTTTGCTTTGCCTGCTGCTGGCCTACAAGTCAGGATTTATTAAAGCCACTGAGAACTTCAAGCTGGGTGTTTTTGCAGCAACAGGCGCTATTGCAGTGATATATATCATAACCTTTATTATGGGTTTTTTTGGAAAAAATATGCCATACATACATGAAAGCGGCACAATAGGAATTCTATTTAGCTTATTTGTTGTGGTAATAGCGGCCTTAAATCTTGTGCTTGACTTTGATTTTATAGAAAGCGGCGCCAATCAGAAAGCCCCAAAGTACATGGAATGGTATGCTGCATTTGGGCTGATGGTTACTTTAATCTGGCTTTATCTTGAGATGCTGAGGCTTCTGTCAAAGATAAGAAGCAGAAAGTGAGTTATAATTTCTTATTGTCAATAAAACTCAATCTTTCCATCGAGGTAGATACCTTTATGCAGTTTGACGGGCCTCCACTCATCAACAACTAAATCAGCATTTAGCCATTCTGCAAGCTCTTTTGCATTGCCTATTGTCGCACTCAATCCGATTATCTGAGCATTCTTTAAAAGCTGCTTCAGTATTGTAATCAGGATTTCCAAAGTCGGCCCCCTCTCTGTGTCATTAAGCAGATGAATCTCATCAACAATAATTGTTGCAACATTTGCAAGCCATGGCGTATGGTGCCTTATCAATGAATCAAATTTTTCCGATGTTGTGATGATTAAATCATGCTCTGAAAGAAAAGGGTCTGATGAATCAATATCGCCAATAGACAGCGCTATTCTTGCAATTTTGGAGTATTTTCTCTTGAAGTCTTTGAACTTTTCAGACGCCAATGCCTTTAATGGCACAATATAAACTGATTTGCCTTTGCCTTCAATTATAGACTTAATGGAAGCCAACTCCGCTATCAATGTTTTTCCAGATGCGGTAGGCGTGCAAACCAAAATATTTTTTCCTTCGAGAAGGCCTTTTTTAATTGCTTTTTCTTGGGCTGGCCTTAATTGTGCAATTTCTTTATCAAGGATTTCGTACAGTACGTTTGGTATTTTGTTTTTTATTGAGATTAATTCCATATATTATTTCACAAAAAAAGAAGAAACATCTGTTATATTTATTGATTTCTATCTAGCACTGCCAGCCGTCTTTGTTGATATAAGGATAATTGTCTTGAACATGTGAGCTAATGATAATTTGTATATGTATTATCTATATTTTGCTCATAAGCTGCATAATATCTGTCTACTGCTAGAAATCCGGCTAGTAGTATTATAACAGCTAAAAAAGAATGGAAGTTGAATATTGATTTTAAGCTCATTACCCGCATCTCTTTTTTGTATTAATCGAGTTTAAACTGTGAGGTAACTCATATTTAAATATTCCGATAACGTTAAATGCGGAGGACAGGACTTTCGATTGAGCTTAGCTCTTTCTTCGAACCTGCGTAGGCACTAAGCCAATAGGTGTCATAGTTCATCGCAATTTTCATTGCTTAGCACACCTAAGCCTATCCCGTTTGGCCATTGCGGCTGCCTTAATTAGTGCAGACTCCGGCACCTCCGCATTATAGAAAGGTTGCTACCCTTATTTAAAAACATTGCTAAATTTTTTGGATGAATTCATCCATTCCGCAACAAATTTAAACAAAATAGCAAAACCTAGCCTATGATTCAGCAATTACAGCACATATTTCATTCGCTTATTAAGTCCCTAGAAGTTTTTTATGTGCTCAAGGGGAAAAAGCCTTGCGCAAGAATCCTTGTTTTTGAAGGCGAATTAGGAAAAGCTTTAAATTTTTTGGATGATAAAGGAATATCCGCATGCGTATCTGATTTCAAAGTTATAAAAGAAAATGCCCAAAGCGAATTTTATTCTGACAAATCCATAAAAATTCCCAAAAATGATGCAAGAAAAGGCTGCTTTTTTGTTTATTTATCGAAGGATGAAGAAAAGGCTGAAAAGGCAAAATTAGCTGAAGAAGATAATAATCATAGGGGAATTGGAGAATCACTAGGCTACCCAAAATGCTGCTGTGATTTTTTTGAAAAAAATTTTAGCAAAGATGCAGCTGACTTAACATTAAAAGTATTGGATGATTCAGAAGGCTGTCAGTTTCCGTTCTATAATAATATTGCAGCAAGGCACTTTGATGTTGCTTTGCTAAGCCATTTCCCACATAGTTTTAACTGCGCAGCATCATCCGAAATCGCAAAAAGCAGTCTGGAGTTAATCAGAAAAGAGAATGGCCAGCTTGCAGACACGTTTTCCAGAATACTAAGCTCAGTTGTAGTTTACTCCTCCAATGAAGGGATATTTTTATTAAGAAAATACGAAAAGATTGGAGGCGAGATTGCTTATGGAGATGTGCTGACAACTACAAAGAGCAAACTTTATTATCTTCTCTCTTCAAACAAAAAATTGAAAATTAATGGCAAAAATAATTTTACAGTGAGCGGCATTAATATAAAAGGCATGCAGTATGGAGTAATGGTGTTTGGCTAGAATAGAAAATTCATTTTACCTAGAATACAATGTAACCAGCGTGCCATTTACCACAAAGCTGCTTTCTTTCTTTAAAAATCTTGGATGGAAGCAGTGGCCATGATGTATGAGCTTGCCATTCATCTCTCTTACGAGTTTGCTCTCAAGCCCCCTTTCTAACGGAGCATCTGGGCTTAAGAATAGCGCATCATACTTTGAAAAATCATGCTCAAAAAAATTCTTGTTGTGAAATGCTGCATTTCTTATGCCGAACCTTATTTTCATTTGAGTTGCCTTGTTATGCAAAAACTCGTCTATTTCAACACCTTCAGCATTTTTGCAGAATAGGGAAGCTATCAGCACAACCTTGCCATCGCCGCTTCCTATGTCTAAAAATCTCTTAAATTTGTTCAGCTCAATCTTTTTGAATGCCCAATAAACTTCATCCGAAATAGACGCATTCCAAAATCCATTTTTAGTGCTCCACATAGGCAGCCTTCCGCTTTGCAAAAGGCTTCTGTAAAATTTATCATACTCTTTTTTCATATCATTGAAAGCTTCATCATCCATTTCGATTGAAACAATCTACAATGCAATTTAAATAATTTGTTATTTGATAAAACATATACAGTATCTTGAAAAAGTTTAAATAGTATTTGTACAATAATTGATAAAAATGGCATTAATTACAAGAAAAAATAATTTTACAGAATAACGAGAAGAATGGCTTTTTTGCTCAAATAATTAATTTTTTCAAGAGATTATTCAAATGATTAAGAAAAGGAGGAGATACTTATGAAAAAAGAAATTTTAACATCAGTAATTTTTGTTTTATTAATTAATTTTGTTTACGCATTGGAGCCGTGCCAGTCAGGAGGCCTCACAACTTCAGTGTATAAAGATTATCAAATGGTTTATCGGGATGAAAATTTTATTCAGATTAATAATATAGATTTACTAAAAGATGTAAGCCAGCTTAAGGATTTGACCTGCTTGCAATATATGGATGCAACAGACAGGACAGTTAAGGGTGATATTGCTAATTTGAAGAATTTAAAAAATTTGGAGGTTTTTAGCCTTTATTCCAATCCGGATGTTTACGGCGATATATGCTCATTGGCTGAGGCTACAAAGTTAAGAAGCCTGAAATTTGCATTTGATCCGAACATAACTGGCGACATTTCCTGCTTAAAAGGCTTGACTAAGCTGGAGACTTTTGCCATGACTCATACCCAGATTTCAGGGGATTTGTCTGTTTTCGCCAATATGCCCAATTTAAAAGCGATTTATGTCAGCGGCACTAATGTCAAGGGTGATATTTGTGCATTGAGCAAGTTGACAAATCTTGAAGAATTAGGAATAGCGGATGAATACCCCGGAAATCCCGATATCATAGGGGATTTATCATGCCTTGATAACTTGCAAAAACTTAAAAGGGTTTCTATCTATAACACCGGTACAACTAATTGTGAACAATTTACCAAGTCTCACCCAAACATTGCCCAGATGGGGATGACCGAATCCGGAAGGCCAGCTGGCGGGGGATGCTCAAGAGAGTCTTTGAAAACATTAGTAGATGTTGCACAAAAGTATGAAAGAAAAATAGGCAAAGAAGTGCAGACAGAAGTGAGAGGAAAGCCCGACTATCAGCCTGCTGCCAGTGAAGATGAGAAACAATACAAAGAGCCTGACAATCGAAATTTCTTAACTAAATTTTTTGATTGGCTTATAAGCTTGTTTAGGGGTATTTTCCATTCTTCTAACAAGAAGACTTCTACGTCTGTGGAGGAACTTGCAGATAAAGAAATTGCTGGCAAATCCTCAGATAAACCCGGACCTGGAGGGTGTAAGTCCCAAGCTGAGTGCCAGACCTTTTGCTCAAAACCTGAAAATAGGGAAGTCTGCATGAAATCTGAACCCCTGGGCAGTACAGATATTCGTCCTGAGTTGGGGCCGGGTGGCTGCAGATCACAAGCTGAGTGCAATGTCTTTTGCTCAAAACCTGAAAATAAGGAAGCGTGCTCAAAATTTGCTCCTCCAGAAAGTAATGAAGGTAGGGAGAAGGGAAAAGGACCTTCAGACGTCATTCCCAACCTAGAGAAAGGCGGACCAGGTGGCTGTAAAACGCAGGCAGAGTGCCAAGCTTATTGCTCAAAGCCCGAGAATCGCGAGGAATGCTCTAAATTCGCTCCCCCTGATTAAGAGATTCGTTAAAACAAAAACTATAAATATCACTTCATATTATTATTGGATATTATATCCAACAAAAGATTCAAACATTAGAGGTGGCATTTTGGCTTCAAAAACACTCGCTGATAAAGTATTAGAGAACTTTTCTACGATTAAACTAAAAAGCTCCTCTGTTAAAGTTCCTAAACTCAAAATTAAGAACGAGATTAATGGCAAGAAATATCCAAAATCTAAGAGCCATGAAAAAATACCTGTTTCTTCCATCATAAATATCTTGATTAAGTCGGCTATTGACAAAGCCAAAAGCGATGAAAAAGATAAAGCTAAGGCTGAAGAAACCGAGCCAGCGATAAGCCTAAAGGAAGAAGAGCAAGTAGCAAGCGGCGGGTATGGGGCAGCATCAAAAGGTTATGGTGGTATTCCTCAGTCTTCTTATGCTGATTACGAGAAATTATTTAGTTATCTTGGGAAATTCAGGTCGCAAAGCGCGTATGAGGATCTAGGTATAAATGATTTAGGAAGCATGAACAAAATGCTCGGTGGATCTAATTTCTCGCTGATCGATAAAGAAACAATGGAAACAGGCGCAAAGTTTGTTAAATATTTTAAGTCGCCTGTTGTAGAGCTTGACCCAAGCGCATTAGTGCCTATAGGCGGAATGAGTTCTGCGGAATGGGAGCAATTCAAGCTGTGGATGAAGCTTGACCCTGTCATGTATAGGCTTAAAACATCTACTTCTTAATCAAGCCCTGTCTCTTTTTTTAGCTTATACAAAATTGTCCTGCTTGAATCAAGTTTGCTTGCTACCTTTTCTCCTTCGCTTATGTATTTTTCTGCTATGTTCAGCCTTTCGCCGATTTGGCCTATTGCAGCTATCTGCTCTTCAGTTAAGCTGCCGCCAGTCGAGGTAATACTATAGAATTTTTTTAGCTGGGAATAGTCTTGGTATGTTTGTGCTATGACTTGATACCATTTTGTGCTTTTATCTAATGTAGAGCCTTTACTGCTTTCTCTTAAAGTCCTTTCTAATTTCTGCACTTTAGAATTTTCAAAAAGCTGGGAAATATTGACAGGCCTTTGCTCAGGAGCAATCTCGTCAGCAAGCTTTCTTGTTTTTAATTCCTGCATTACTTTTTTTATCAATGACTCTATTTCATCAACCTCTTTTTTTCTGTCTTCCTCCATCAGCTTCAATCTTTTTATCCTCTCTTCTGGGGAAAGATTTTCAAGCTCTTTTTTGTCTATGCCCATGATGGATTATATTGATTGACATTATATAATAGTTGCTCTTAAAGTTTATATAAAAACTATAGTCATTAGAAAAAATTTTATTCTTACTCCAGTGGAACAGCGCTCCAAAGCGTCCAGTCATTTGATGGCGCGTATGGGCCAAACACATAATAAGGCGGCTTGTTTTGGCCAAAGAATGAATATTGGACATCTGCCCATGTTTGAGGCACTCCACTGCCCCTAAATCCCATGCCGTAGACTGGGCTTCCAAAAAATTTCCATGTCTTCATCAGCCCATGGAAATCGCTTAAGTCAGTTGATGCGTCTGCGCCTGGCTCAACTGTAATTGCTTTATCATAGCCGTATTTTTTTATTATAGACATGATCTCCCTTATCGGGCTGTTGCCTTGGCCTGGCGCAAGATGGTCGTCATGATAGCCATAATTGTCAGCGAGATGAACATTGCCAACCATATGCTCTCTTGCAAGGCTTTCAACTTGGCTTAACGCCCATTTGTTAAAGGCCTCATCATTTTGCTCCTTTGTTTTTCTTGGATCGTCCTGCCAATACTTCCTCCATAAGTTAATGTGTCCAGTATCTAGAGTTGCTTTTATATGCCTTTCAGCCAGCTTTTCAGCCTCTTCCTTGCTTACTCCCATATAATACGGGTTTGGCTGCATGAGCCCTTCTTTCAGCTTTTCTGGCGTTATTTCTTCCGGAGTCAAGCTAGCCCCGTATTCTATCTCTGGATTAGTCAGCAGCTCGACCATCCTTTCCCTTGACTTTTTGACTATCCATTTTAATTCTTCAGGATGGCCGCCAAATCTTTCAGGGAAGATGTGCTCAATGGCAACCGTGACAGGATTATTTGGATCACGAGTCTTTCTTAAAGCATGAACCGCAGCCTCTGCATATAGCCTAACACCGTGCTTTTCAAGCCTTTTTATTGGAGTGATTATGTGCTCCTTTGTTTCATGAGTATCAGTAGCTTGCTGCTCTTGCGATGCAGCAGTTGAACGGTCATACTCCAGCCTTCTTTTAACATCAAACAATGCCTTGTCAATCATTTCAATAGGGTCCTTCATTTCAGGAGCTGCAAAGCCTTGGGTTAAGTTATGCAGCTCTGTGTCCTGCCTCATTATCTTCCATTGCTCTTCTGGCGGAATAGACTTTTTGATGTCTTCATAGTATTTTCTTGATTCCTCGAGTTTTTTTAATGACTGCACAAGCTTTTGAGAATCTGCTGAAAATTGCAGCGACCATCCTCTTGCAATGCCCTCTTGTGCATCAAGGGTTGCCCTTACATAAGCCTCTTCAGGATACCTTTTTTCATAATAATTTGGTTGCCTGCCATTTGTTTGCTCAAACCACCTGTTATAATCTTCAGCCTCTTTCCTAAACTCTTCAAACGACTTTAATTTAACTTTAAATATCTTTTTCTGCTCGTCAAATTCAGGAACCCTGCCCCTTAAAGGATCATAAGGATTGATTATCTTTTTTTCTTGGTAATCAATGTAGTCACCTTTTTTTATAACCATCCTGTTTCCGTCTTGGTCTTCTCCCGAGTAGTCTTTTTTAGCGCGCCTCCATTCAGGATGAGCTACCAGCCTGTTTTTCTGTACTGTCTCTATCTTCCCAGATGTTCTCTCATCAAGAAGCTCGAAATGGGCGTCTATCTCTTGTGTATGCGCTTGCTTGAACAAAAGCCTTCCGCTTGGGTCTCTTGCAAGATTAATTCTGCCGCTCTCGTCATCCATATACATATCCGTCATTGGCCTTTCAAACTCGCCAGAGTGTATAACAACAGAGCCGCCGCCTAAATCCGCTTGAAAATCTATGGCCCTTTTTAGCTCAAACATATCCTGGGTTGCGTTGTAAATGGAAAAGTTTCCTCTTTCATCCCTGCCCATCATCCCCATAAGCTGGAAAGATGCGTGCGTTGTGAACTTGACTTCGTTGGCCATAGAAAGCTCTCTTATTGCCTGCCTTTGGTCCTCTCCAAACATTTCAGGAGTTTGCGCATTTCTTGAGCCTGTTCTGTAGCCAGGAAATTGTATTTCAATATTCCCAGCGCCCATCCTTATTTTTGAGTAGATTCCTGCAACATTTGCAGCAGATATACCCATTGGCACGCTCATTCCAATGTCTTTAATGCCCAGTTCAGCTCCATAAGGCGGCTTCTCGCCATAAGACTCAGGGTCCATTGCATTAAAGTAGTCAACAACAGGAGGATGGGAATAATAGCCGGAGCTGAATTGCATGATTTCACCTTTTTATTTTTATTAAATTATTCATCTTAAATAAATATTTATGTTATTCTTATAGTCATACATAAACTCGTCTTCTGTGGCCTCTTTGCTCTTCTTGATTAGCTCGAGCATAGCGCTGAGCTTGGAGCTTAATTCGTCAGCGTAATTTAAGGCCAATGCCTCTGGAATCATTGGCTCTTTTGGCGAGCCATACTCCATCTTTCCGTGGTGGCTTGCAATTAAGTGCAGCAGCTTTTCTTTAAGCATCTCATCAAGCCTGCTTTCTTTCAGCCTCTCTGATAAGAAAGCAATGCCCAAAGCAATATGCCCCACAAACTGGCCTTTCCTGCTCCCCTTGATTCTTGATGTGATCTCTATTTCCTCTAACTTGCCAATGTCGTGGAGAACAGCGCCTGCCAAAAGCAGGTCCCTGTTTAACTCGAGGTTCATCTTTGCAATTAATTCGCAATACTCAATCACCTCTAAAGTATGCTCAAGCAATCCGCCTATCCAATTGTGATGCACCTGTATTCCTGCAGGGTGCTTTTTAAACTTTTCTTTTAGGCCGTCATCAAAAATCTCTAATAGGAATTCTTTGAGATAGCGTTCCGTAATAGAGTTTATTTTTGATTCAAGCACAGATATCATCTCATCAATGTTCTTTCTTGCAGGCATAATAAATTCTGCTTCATACTCATCAGGGTTCAAGACTTTTAGGGCGTCTGATTCATTTGCATTAATGCTTAATTTTCCATTATAGGTTGAAACTCTTCCTTTTGCTAGAACTACGGAATCCTGATTTATTGAGTCAAAAATGCTTCTTACTTTGTTTTCATCTTTGCCGCCCCAGTATTTGTATTCTATGCTGCTTCCGCTTGAGTCAGACAAAATCAGATTAATAGAGTGCCCATTGGAATAAGGGCTTACGCTTTTCTTTATCTTGACTACAAATATGTCGTTAACAAAATGCCCTTCTTTTAGGGTATTAATAGGCTGCTTTTTTGTAAGCTTTTCTGTGTTCATCATTTTAGTTTATTTTTATTTCATTAAAGTTTAAATAATTATTGATTTATTTGGGTTGTTGCGAAATTCTCACTTCATTCGGGCTGCCGTCAGTTCAGCTGTAGACTGTTTAACACGATTGCAATTTTCTCTCTGGAACCCCGAAAATTGCTTTAGCTTAATTTTTCATGAGCTTCACAAATTGACGGCAGCCTTCAATTTCGCAACAACCCCTTTTATTTTGCTATCTCTTTATTACTTTATAAAAATAAGATGCTATCATCCCAAGGCTGTAATATATCGCGCTTAACAATGGGTCTTTGTTAATTTTTGTCAGTATAGAGAAGAACTCGCTGAACTTATACACCATAATGCCGCTCAAAAGCGCAAATACGGGAATAAATATCCATTCCAGTACAACCTCTTGATGGTATAATTTTTTGATATTCTCAAACAAAGAGATCATTGCAAAGCCAAATACCACTCCTATCGGAAAAATAAGAAAAAGAAGGTTGCTATGAATCCTAAGAAATATTAATATGATTAAATAAGAAAAAAGATAGTTGCCGCCAATGACTGACAGAATTGCAATCCAAGCGAAAATCTTTTTTTGCATTAGGCGGTGGCGTTTTATCACAGAGTAGCCAATCAAGGACTGGTTTAAGGCCACTGCTATAAGGAATATCAGCGATTCAAAAAATACATAGCTGTTATTATTGATTGTCCCCGCTATTATACCTTTTGCTGCTTTTAAGAGTAACACCCACATAATTGGCAGATTAACAGCAGCAAAAACCCAAATGGCAAGCGCAATGCCGCAGACAAGAGCAATTGAATAAATCTTTACAATTTTCTTCTCATCATCTTCCATATAGTGAAATTGATGATGCGGCCTATTAAGCAAAAATAAGGATTTGAGATGCAATTTTGCCTTCTGGTTTAGGTTGTCGATATCCAGTATGCTTTCAAGAACATAATACACATCCGTCTTGATGAAAAAGAAGAACTGCCATATAATGCCGAGAATTTCCATCATTACAACTGCCTTCAAGATTTTATAAAGAAAGTAGGAAATGCCTATTATTTTATTGTCTGCAATCCAGAGAAGCATTAAGCAAATGCTTGCAATGAGCATGTCATTGGCCATGCCTGCAAGATAAACTCGGTTTCTTTTTTTTGGATGCAGCGTGTAAACATTGGTTACGTCAGTAGTGGCAACTAAATACCAAAGCCTGTTGCTTACCCCGAATGCGGACTCAAGGGCAAAAGACTTGGCGGCAAAATTATGGGCTATTTCATGCAAAAAAACCAATAGCCAGCTTATTATAAGCGATAATGGGATAAGTATGACATATCTCGAGTCAAAAAGCAAGTCGCTATATGACGGGAATGGCCTAGAAAAAAATATTAAAGCTCCAACAGCAATAAAAGCAGCATAAACCATGTACATAAATGGAGAGAAAAGCCATTTCACATGCCTTTGCTTGATAAAAGAAAAAATTGGGTGCATCATTTTTTTGGCATGATGATGTAGTTGAACCCCGTCTACATCAGCTATAAAATGCTCGTGCAATAGGAAATTTGCAAATCCAATAACATCATAATCTCCAAATTTCTTTTTTATAATTTTATGGGCACTGCCAATGTCCCTGCCTTGGCTTAAAAGCTTGTAAATATTATACCCAATCCTGTCAATTTTAATGAAGTTGCCAGTGAGCTTGTCTCCAATAATATAGAAATGCTTTTCTTTGTGGCAATTTAGCGGAACAAACTTTATTCTGCTCTTTGCAGTCAACCTCATGGACAATTCTTTCATTATGTTATTTAATAAACTTATGATTTTTAAGGGAAAATTAGATAATTTTATATACTAACAAAAATATAAACAAAAAAAGGTGAGTAAAATGGCAGCAAAAAGAAAAAAAGCTAAGAAAGTGTATAAAGCTAAGCTAGAGAAAAAGAAGAGCACTTCACTTTATGCCCTAGGTGGCGGTCGCTCTTAGTAAACCTAAGCTAACGCCAAGCATATTAGGACTGTATTTTTAATACTAAAAAAATTTCAGGTGAAACCTAAAAATTTTTCTTCAACTCCTTAAAAAGCTTTGCTCCGGCAAAACCTGCGCCTAATAATCCAACTTTATTCTCTGAAATAAGGTAAATTGGTATTTTTCTTAAAGTGCTTCTGAACTTTGGGTTGTCCTCAAAACTTTTTACAAATTTAGCATCAAAGATGCTGCTATTCTTTTGCGCTATTCCGCCTGCAATATACACTCCGCCGTAAGCTAGCGCATCAATGGCAGAATTTCTTGCGAATCTTGCATAAAATGATTTAAATATTTCAAATACTGCACGGCATGTTTTGTCAGCTTTCCTGTATTTTGATATAGTCTCAGGCAGGCCTTTGCACTTATCAATTTCTTCAGTGTATCTTGTCTCTTTAAATCTTTTCATTTTCCTTAAAAATAGGTATATATTGGTTAATCCATGCCCTGATAAAACATCCTCATAGCTGACGTGCATTAGCTTTTTGCGCTTCTTGATGAACTCGAGCAGCTCAAACTCAAGCCTGCTCTCAACAGGAAAATCGCTGTGGCCAGCCTCTGATGGATGCGGCCTGTGCATTTTATTTTGGCTGTCATAAATCAATGCAGTTTTTCCCAAGCCCGTGCCAGCGCCTATCACAATAATCGCAGCTTTTGGGATTTTATTTCCTTTTTTTATTTTAATCATACTTCTTCTATTTTTTATGTTTATCCAATAGCCAATCGCCTCAAAATCGTTAAGCAATATTATGCTCTTCAGCATTGTTTTATTTAATAGCTCCTTTTCAGAAACATTCCATTTTATATTCGTTATCTTGGCGCTTTTTCTGCCGCTTGACAGGACGCCTGGAAGCGCGAAGCATGCCTTTGTTATTTTTATTCCATTATTTTTGGCCTCAATTAAAGCCTCATTAACTGCTTCATGCAGCCCCTTTAGCTCAGCGCTTTTGAAATGGAATGAAATGAGCAGCTCTGCAAAGCTGCTTTTGACGCCAAAGATGCCTAAAGCAGTATTAGTGCCTCCAATATCCCCGCATAGAATGAAATAGCCATAAGAGTCTTTATTAAATCCCTTATGCTCTTTTTTTATAAACGTCATTTTGAAAAAATCTATTTTTTGGCAAAATAGATTTTTTCACGCAAAGTTTATTAATTTATTGGAATTTTAATGGGCATTATGGATTACAAAAAAATATTGGATTATCTTTACAGCCTTGAAAGCTCTAAAATAAAATTAGGCCTTCGGAGTATTGAGAATCTGCTTGCAAAGATAGGCAGCCCCGAGAAAGAATTAAGATGCATTCATGTTGCTGGGACTAACGGCAAAGGCAGCGTATGCGCAATGCTATTTTATATTCTGAAGGAAGCTGGCTATAAGGCTGGATTATACACAAGCCCTCATTTGAAAAAATTTAACGAAAGGATAAGAGTTAATGACAAATTTATAACAGACAGGGAGATTGTAGAATATTTTCTTAAAGTAAAGCCGCACATAACAAGCCAGAGCTTTTTTGAGATAACAACTGCAATGGCCTTTCTTTATTTTAAGGAAAATAATGCGGACTTTGTTGTTCTTGAGGTTGGCCTTGGAGGCAGGCTTGATGCTACCAATGTTGTCACCCCTCTTGTTTCTGTTATCACAAATATCGGGCTTGAGCATACTGGCTTGCTGGGCAAAACAATTGAGAAGATTGCATTTGAAAAAGCAGGCATTATAAAGCCAAATATCCCTGTTGTGGCGGGCGCAAAAGGCAATGCGCTTAAAGCAATTAAAAAGATTGCAGAGCAAAGGCATTCAAAATTATTTATTCCAAAAAAATCCGGCAAAGCAAGCAAAATAAAATTTTTTAATCTTAATGGCTCGTTTCAACAAGAAAATGCAGCGATTGCCCTAACCACTGTTCATACACTTAAAAAATTTTATTCCATAAGGATAAGCGAGGTTGATATAACTAACGGGCTTAGAAAAACACGATGGAACGGGAGGATGCAATTTATTTCTAAAAATGTTTTGGTTGACTGCGCGCATAACCCATCTGGATTTAGCATCTTAAAAAAAGAACTGCTGATATGCAAAAATAAATTCAAAAAATTTATTTTTGTCGTTGGAATACAAAATGACAAAGGCATAGCTGAAATGCTCGCAATAATCAGCCCTTTAGCTTCTTCAATCATATTCACAAAATCTAAAAATGAGAAGGCCGCAAATCCTGAAGTTTTATTGGACATTTTTCGCGGGATAAAACAAAAAAACGGCGCTAAAGCAGGAATAATAAGCAGTCCAAGAAAGGCGCTTAACTACGCCAAGAGAACTGCCGGCAAAAATGAATTAGTTGTTGTTTGCGGCTCTATATACGTGGTCGGGGAGGCTGTGGATAAGTTTTAATTTTTTGTATGTAAACAGAGAATATCTAAAAATTTATATACTTGCTGATGGCCTATTTTTTAGTGCATACCCATGAAAAAAAGGCTCAATGTCGGATGGTTTTCTTTTACATGCTGTGAAGACAGCACTATAATGTTCACTGAGCTTCTTAATGAGCATTATAAGGAATGGCTTAATCTGTTGAATTTTAAGCATGCAAGAATTTTTCAAAGCAAGAATACTCTAAAAGGAATAGATGTTGCTTTTGTTGAAGGGGCAATAACCTCAAAGCACATGATAAAAGAGCTGAAAGAGATAAGGAAGAATTGCAAAAGGCTTGTTGCTATAGGAAGCTGCGCTGTTCAGGGGATGCCTTCTGCGCAGAGAAATTATTTTGATGAAAAAACAAAGCAGGAAATACAATTTCTCATTGACAGATTCAAGCACACAAAAAAAGTATACAGCCTGAAAGAATTGATAAAAGTTGATTATGAAGTTCCTGGCTGCCCAATGGAAGATGACAAGTTTTTAGATGTATTAAACAAGTGCTTGAAGGAGTTTAAAATTGCATAAATCGGACATTACAATCAAGAACCTTAGCAAGATAGAAGGCCACGCTGACTTAGGCATAAAAATAAGGCGCAATAAGGTAAAAGATGTAAGGCTTAAAATCACTGAGAATAAAAGGTTTTATACACAAGCAATAAGAAACAAGCCGATTGTTGGATTGCCGCAGCATGTCTCAAGAATATGCGGGACCTGCAGCATTGCCCATATCTTATGCAGCATAGAGGCGCTTGAAAGATCACTGGAAATAAAGCCAAGCGAGCAAACAATGATGCTAAGGAAATTGGCCATGTATGGATTGATGATTCGCGACCACGCATTGCATTTGTACATTTTTGCTTTGCCTGACGAGCTTGGAAAAGACTCCATTTTGGAATTAAGCAAAAGCCATCATCATTTGCTCCATGACGCTTTTGATGTTAAAGGAGTTGGAAATAAACTTTCAATTCTTGCTGCAGGAAGGGCAGTGCATGCTCCCTATCCTGTTATCGGGGGATTTACTCATTTTCCAGAAAATAAAGAAGCCGATAATACCGTAAAAGAGCTTAAAAGCATAAGAGAAACTGTTTTAAGCTTGATTGGCTTATTTTTTAAAAGCGGCTCCAGATTTACAAGAAAAACAAATTTTGTTGCATTGGCTGCCGAAGAATATGGATTTTTGGAGGGGTGCATAAAAAGCACAGAAGGCTACTGCATTGAGGAAAAGGACTATTACAGCCATTTAAAAAGAGTGGTTATCCCATATTCAGAAGCTGTCGGCTACGAATTTCATGGAAAAGAGTATATGGTAGGGGCATTGGCAAGACTAAATTTAAATAAGGATTTGCTCCATAAAAATACAAAAAAAGATGCTAAAGAGTATTTAAGTTCGTTTCCTTCATTCAATATTTTTCATAATAATCTTGCGCAAGCAATTGAGATGCTGCACTGCATTGACCATTCAATTGAGATTCTTGAAAGCAATTCGTTTGCCAAAGAAGCTCTGCAAAAGGTAACATTTAAAGATGCAAGCAATGTTGGAGTGATTGAAGCGCCAAGAGGCACTTTGTATTACCAGCTTAAAATCAAAAAGGATGGCCTTGTAAAAGACGGCGCTATAATAGTTCCAACTCAGCAGAATCAAATAAATATGAAAAACGATATATGGAAGCTTGTTCAGGACAATATAGGCAAAAGAAGGTCGTGGCTTGTGAAAGAATGCGAGAAGCTGATAAGGGCATACGACCCTTGCATGAGTTGCGCCTCTCATTTTCTAAGGGTTAAATGGGTTTAATTATTTTTTAAGGCATACCTGTAGTATATCATCTCCACCATCGCTTATAATAAGAGGAAAATCTATTTTTTTTATTAATTCCCAATAGAATGGCTGGTGTAATCCGCTTAAGCCTCCTGTGCCCAAAGCTAAATGTAGATTTCCATCTGCGGCCCCGTATATTTTCCCTTGAGTGCCGTCAATCCAGACAGGTTCATATCCCCCATTTTCAATATTCTCAAAGCATGTTCTGACGCGATGCAGCTTAAATCCTAAAGTATAGTCATGATAAAACTTAATGGCTGGGATTTTTTTACCATTGCCTTCCATTTCGTCACTTAGTGACATCAATGCCTCTAATAATTTAACATAATTCTGATTTTGTATAGAATCCATAATAAAAATGTTTCACGAACTGATATATAAGATTTTCAGTAAATACTTTTTCACTTCCTCATAAGCTTTTTTCTGATTATATCCAATAGGAATGGCCATTATTTCAATTTTTTTTATTAATCCAACCTTTTTCATTAGTTTTAAAGAAAAAGCCAAGTCAAAATCATGGGGTGAAATTTTTTTCCCTAAGTCTAGCTGATTTAAGCTTTTTATTAGTGAAACTTTTTTTATGCCGCTTGCTACATCCAAAATAAGGAGATTCTTTTCCTTGATTTCTTCATTTGGGTCAAGGTAAACGAACTTTATCTTTGGGAACTCCTTTTCAAGCCTTTTAGCTGTGCTAAGCGCAAGGCTGTCCTGCTTCAAAAGAGAATTGCCAAACACATAAATCTTATGGGGCAATCTTTTTGCCTTTTTCATCATAAATCTCTATAGCTCTTGTCGGGCATGATTTTGCAGCATTCTTGTTTTTAATAAGTTCTTTTTCTGAGATATTTTTTTTCTTCACAACTGCCTTATTTTCAGCATCTAATGAATAGTTTTCTCTGCATGCTGTAACGCATGACGCTGCCCCTATGCACGCATCCCTATTATATTTTATTGTGTAACTCACCAGTTTATCACCTTTTTTTTTTCGAGTAATCTTGATATGCTTCCTTATTCCTTACAAACTTTATAGCTGACAATGCCGCATTGCACCCATCACCAACTGATTTTGCCACTTGCCTGCACCTTGAGATGCAGTTGCCTGCTGCAAAAACCCCTGCCTCATCAGTCATCCCATTCTTATCAACTACCAAAGTATTATTTTCGACCTTTAACGCTAGCTTAGATGAAAAATCCAATGCTGAGAATTCGCCGCACCCCATAAACACTCCATCAAATTTTAATTTTTCACCGCTCATCAAAACAACATTCTCAAGCTTTGTTTTGCCTTCAAATATTTTTACAGGCTCGTTTAATAATTTAATGCCTTTTTTGCTGATTTCACTTGTTAGCTTGTCAGAAAATTTAAACTTATCAGAATTGGATATTATTGTTATATCATCGGTATATAGCAAGAGTGACAATGCCTCTTCTGCTGCATGATTTCCATTGCCAATTACTGCTGCTTTCTTTTTTTGGTAAAAAGCTCCGTCACACTCAACACAATAATGAACGCCTTTGCCTGTAAGCTGCTCTTCATTCTCTATGCCTGAGAGCTTGATAGGAGTTCCAGTTGATATTATAATTGCCTTTGTTTTGAACAACTTTCCACTTTCTGTCTTTACGCTAAAAATGTAATTGTCTTTTTGCACATTTACTACTTCTTCCCTTATAACAGGCACTTTATACTTTTTTACTTGCCTTAGTGACTTTTTAATCAGCTCTTTTCCGCTAATACCATCTGGAAATCCTAGATAGTTCATTATAATATGGGCCTTTACAGCTTGGCTTTCATCAGGCTTTCCTATAACTAGCGCATTAATCTTTGCTCGGCCTAAATAAACTGCTGCAGAAAGGCCGGCAATGCCTGCTCCTATTACTATTGCCTCTTTTTCATTATTAGCAGTAATTTTTTGGCTCATCAGCACAAATTCGTAATACCATTCTTAAATACTTTTCGGAATAATTAAAGTATAAATCAACAATATTTATATACCTGCTAAAAAATATCTCAAGATATGCACAGAAGAGGCCTTGCTTTAGTATTTTTGACTGCATTAATCAGTGGAGTCTCAATTTTTTTGAATAAATACTCTGTATCTGTCATTAATCCTTATATCTTTACATTTCTAAAAAATGCGGTTGTTGCAGTTGCTCTTTTGTCTTTAATATTATTATTAGGAAATTTTAAAGAATTTAAAAAATTAAGCTTAAGGCAATGGCTTAATCTTATCTTAATAGGGCTAATTGGCGGAAGCATACCCTTTTTGTTGTTCTTCAAAGGATTATCGCTTACAAGCAGCTCAATGGGCTCTTTAATACATAAGACAATGTTTGCTTATGTTGCAGTATTGGCTGTGATTTTTTTAAAAGAAAAGCTGAGCAAGTCTTTTTTTATTGCCGCTATTCTGCTTCTTTTTGGAAATCTCTTTTTGCTGAAGCTTAACTCCTTTTCTTTTAATGCCGGCGACTTATTAATTTTAATTGCCGCATTATTTTGGGCAGGTGAAAACATATTATCAAAGCATATCTTAAAAAATCTATCGGGCAATACTGTTGCCTTTGGAAGAATGTTTTTTGGCTCAATTTTTATTTTATTATTTTTGTGGTTTACAGAACAACTGCCTTTGATAAGCACAGTCAATAAACAGCAGTTTTTATGGATTATAGCAACTGCTGTGCTTTTATTTGGTTATGTGATAACGTGGTATAATGGGATTAAGTTTGTTAATATAACTGTTGCTACATCAATACTGATGATAGGCAGCCCTATCACTACATTGCTAAATTTAATTTTTTCAAGCAATGCAGTAAATGTGATAAGCTTAGCAGAATTGTTTGGGATAGCCTTGACACTAATAGGCGTTGCAATCATGGTATTTTTTGTTGGGAAGTTAAGAAGCAATTTGACTAAAGGTTATAATTTTGACAAGGAGGTAGGGTAACATGGTTGTTCCATACAAAAGAGATTTTATAATTGTTGATGGCGGGCACTTCATGGAATATGAGCCAGAATCTGGAAGGGCAGTGGTTATAAACAATAGCCTATATCGTGTACTTCTTTATGAGCGCGAATTCAACATGCTGCAGAGCAATGCAAGGCAGTTGCCTTTAGATGACGCTGAAAAACTCTTAGGGATAATGCCTCAGGAAGAATATTTTGAGCAGGAGCTAAAAAGCCTTTCAAACACTCAAGCTAATTTAAGACTATATGGCTGGGATAATGAATTGATGGATAATCCACAGTATAGAAAAACGCTAAATGCTTTAGGCCAAAAAACGCCTCCAGTTGCAGTTAGTGCAATACTGCAGGATGGCCAAGCACAAGATTTAGAGGGGCTTATAGGAAATGCTAATGTTAGAAGAATTTCATCTGCTATTGATGCAGGCATTATTATTTTTGATGGCAAAGAAGTTTCATTGTGGGATTCAAAAAGGAAAAGTGAATACACTCCTGAATCTCAATCCGCTATTTACAGGGCGCATTTCGCGCCAAAGCAGGAGGATTTGCAGGAATTAATGTTTTATAAAATCGTAGGGCGAATACCCGCAGATTTATCTGTGGGATGAAGCCCGTCGTCTCATTCGGTTTTTGTTCGAGAGAAAGAAGTTGAACAATTAATCATCTAACGGACTTTTAATATTTCTAATATTTTTGTTTGAAACTTTTGTATAAATCAATGTCGTGCTAATATCAGAATGCCCTAATAAATCCCGAATATACCTTATATCTGTCCCATTCTCTAAAAGATGAGTTGCAAAAGAATGTCTTAAGGTGTGAGGGGTAATACTTTTTCCTATGCCTACCTTTGTAGCTGCATTTTCTATGATTTTCTGTATTGTCCTTTGTGTATATTTACCACCCCTGTTTGTCAAGAAGACATACCCCTCTTTATTAGGAGTCAAATTCATTAAACCATCTTTAACTTTCAAAGAGAGCATAACAATCCTGTCTTTCTTTCCTTTTGCCCTTTTCAAATGAATCAGGTTTCTGTCAAAATCAAGATCACACCATTTAAGGTTTATTATCTCACTGATTCGTAAACCAGCCGAATAACCTATTTGTATAATTAACCGATGATTAATGTTCTTTGTAGCAGAAATAAGGGATTCAATTTCTTCTTTAGAAAGTACCACTGGAAGCTTCTTTTCCCGTTTAAGATTGGGCAGATTGTTAAGAATATCTTGTATTTCTGAGCTATCTTTTTTGATTGTATTGAGATAGAATTTAATTGCAAAACTTGCAGATCTTACTGTTTCGTCAGAATCACCTTTTTCAATAAGTCCAAGTAGAAAATTTCTTGGCTGTTTTCCTGAGGATACAAATTTCTTAATATGGTGCAGATAAGTATCTATCGTCTTTTGCGAATATCCTTTTAGCTTGCACTCTTGCACAACAATTGATTCCATTTCTGTTTTGTTAATGGGCAATTCATTCATTATTGGATTGAAAAAACCACAAATATATAAAATTACGCATTTTATGGCAAATTCCAGTATTAAGCGTAATAAAACTACGCTTAATATATGTTCTATTCAATCGGCTG
>Ga0209541_10006235_pt1 | contig 20443 bp, 23 predicted proteins | sample RifCSPlowO2_01_FD_184027 | JGI IMG/M metagenome (GOLD analysis project Ga0209541, IMG submission 184027) | Groundwater microbial communities from Rifle, Colorado - Rifle CSP2_plank lowO2_0.1 (SPAdes) (version 2) | ecosystem: Environmental > Aquatic > Deep subsurface > Groundwater | place... | reverse complement strand
TTATAAAGTTCAACCAGATGCTTTTCTGATGAGCAGACAACCATCAGATGCCTGTCTTTTGCTATATCTTTAATATCGGCAATATAATCAAACTGAACAACAGTTAGGTTTTGCTTCTTTTTTATTGCAATACCTAAACTCTTCAATGTTGTGAGTGTATCTCCAAATTCTGGATATTCCTTAGCCATAAACATTAAGTATTGATCCACTGCAAGACCGTCAATCTCCTTAATGGTCTCATCACTAATTGCCAAAGGAACAACTTTATCTTTTCTATTCTCATTTATATGAGCAACATGAGCCTTTAACTTTTCCAGATTTTCCCTTAATATCTTTGCATCAGCAATTTCGCTGTTTGACAAAAGAGAATCTGCTTTTAACAGGAACAAATTTTCCAGCTCTAATAGATTCTTATCTTCTATTGAGATCAGATTCCTCTTCTCAATAAGGTGGGTCTGCCTTTCCTTTTCCTCTTTTTTCAGTTTCCTATGCTCACTGTATTCTAATTTCATAAAGATAAAGGCAACTATTGTTGGAGCAACAACCAGCAAAATGATTAGTATCCAGAGATACTTGAAAAATTTTGACCAGTCATCACTAACAAAATATATGTAAAAAGAGGTGACAAATGTCAATGCTAGAGCATGGACTATGAACTTATACAATTTTAATCTGAACGGCTTATATCTTCTATATTTTGTCCTATATTCCTTAAATTCGCTTTTTTTGATATAGTTGACATAAATCTGGTCGCTTGACAAGAGCAATATCAACAAAAGCGTTATTATCAATACAAGAAGCCAAGGGAATTGCCTATAAATTATTTCAAATAACTTTGCTGCCTCCAAGCTTGGAAGCCTTGCAAATTTTTTATCAGTACAAGAGGTACATGGACCTCCACAATCTACATCTTGCTCATTCTGGTTTTTTATGCCGTCATAACACGATGCTTTGATTAAAGGACAAGCAGCACAATTAGCGCCACAGTCAACACCGGTTTCTGCTCCATTCTGTACGCCATCATAGCAAGTTGGAAGGTAAACGCATCCATTTGTCTCCGCAGGCTTCCTGTAGGTAGTTCCGCACTGATACAGGTCAAAGCATTTTCTTGATTGGATTCCAGAGATAGAGCAATCAGACCATCTTGTGCAGCTCCATTTCTCAATGCATACATATCTGCCTGTGATTGTTGTGACAGTGCCACCACCACCAGAGCCGCCTGTGCCTGTTCCTGATGTTGTGCCTGTTCCTGTACCAGCTGTTGGACAACTGCCGCAATCTGCTGCGCAATTTGAGCAATCCTCTAAACCAGAGCAGCCTGTATCTCCACAATATGGGCCCCTATAAATCGTTAAGGTTATCGCTTCTGAATCATATAATGAGCCATCATATACTGAAAAATTTATTGTGTAAATGCCAACTTGGGCTAATGTTGGAGTAAAATTTACATATCCATTAGATGAATTAATTGTGAATAATGCTGAATTGTTTGAATAATAAGTCAGCGTATCACCATCAGGATCTGTGGCATCAATATCAATACTGAAAGGAGTGCTTTCTGTTGCAGATTTTGTGCCAATTGATGAAAGTACCGGAGGCATATTTACGTCAACAACAAGGACATTAAGCGTACCAGAACTGCTGTTTGATCCGTCACTGCAGGTTATCAGGAATGAATTTGAGCCAACATTTGACTGGTTCGGAGTCCAGGACAGAATGCCTGTGCTGACACTTATCTCAAAGAAAGTGGAGTTATCATAATAATATACCGTATCAAGCAGATCCTGATCACTGCAGTTTATATCATATACAAAAAGGGAACCTTCCTCAATTGTCTGGTCTGTCAGGCTTTCATCAAATGTTGGTGCAAAACTGCCAATTATCTCTGTTTGAACCACAACTTTACCTATTATCAAGCCTTTAGACTCTATAAAATCAATCAGACCGGGTGATAATAGCACAATCGCTATTGCAAATATTATTGATAAAATTATCCAAAACTTAGGAGAGCTAATTAGATTAACCAAAATGTTTATTATCTCCTTTTTATTCAATTCCTTAATTTTTATTATCTTTGCCATGATCTATTGTTTTTGTATTTTGTTTTTGTATTTTGTTTTTGTATTTTGTTTTTTTAATCATATTAATTTCGACTATGCCAAATTTTGTAATGCCAATCATACCAACTCCACATAAAAGTAATAGGCAGTTGAGCTGGACCAGGTGGATGCGCCATTTTCAGGAACTATCATCTGGAAATCATATTGCTCTCCATCAAATCCTGAGACATTCTGCTCAAGCAGGGCACTATAGATTACGCTCCCATTTGTTGAATTAGTGCCATCATACAATAAGACTTCTTCAAAAAATTGTGACTGCGATGAGTCATTGACAAAAGTATGGATTGAATAGCAAGTGTCTGCAGCCAGCAAAGTTGTTCCGACAAAAAATGGATCATGGTCCCTAGTACGGAATGTGGCAGTCAAGTTATCATCTGGATTTGAGTGATTCAAAAGCAGATTTTCATATTCTTCAGTTGCTCTTGAATTCGGGTTTGAGCTGTATGACCAGGTGCAGTTAACTCTTGACCATTGAATTGTATTCGGGCTTCTAGTTGCATACACTTCTCCAGTCACAGAAGAGATATCCCATGCAAAGATGCTGTTTGAGGAAGCATCGTCCAAAGTTAGAGCTCCTGAAACATTACCTACATATGCTTTCCACCTGATATTCTGCGCAGTTGTATTCAATCCCATTGTTGTAATTGAACCACCAGAAGTATTAAGCATTGCAGCGCTTGCAGGAGTCTGAGTCTCATTTCGGGTGTAGGTAACCGTTGGACCGACAGGAAGGGCGCTTGAAATTAGGGAAAATGAGGCTATTGATATGATTAGAGCAATGAAGAAGATTAATGAAGCAAATGCTGCTCCCTTTCCCAAACGTATTGCTTTATGCATAACTCCTCCTTTTTATATTTGCACGACTGACAGACACCCAGACCGTCCTTTGATCCCTGCAAAGCATTCTTGCAATATTGCAATACCTAAACTTGAGCTCATTCTTAAGATAGAAAACAATTGATTCAAATATTCCCAAATCACGTCCAACCAATATTGAAGATGGTATCAAAGCCCTGCTTTCCGAATGCAGATTAATGAGCTGAGGCATTTTTGATTTAGAGTCATGATATGCACCCCAAACTGTTTTGTAGCTCCTGCAAAGTATATGGGATATATGATTGAAGGACATTGCCCTGTTCTCAACAAAATATTTCACAATAGCCTCAAGCCCGCTCAGGAAAGAGTTATGGAATATCTCTATAGGTATTTGGATTACTTCAACGTCAGCAGGCTCATGGAGATGCTGGATAAACTGCATGAAATTTTTTAGATTGGAAGAATTTGCAAAAAACGTTTTATTGCTGGAAATGTAAGCATTGGTTAAATCATTGGTTAAATTTGGATTAACAAACGTTTGATTGGTTAAAGTTGGTGCTAACGGACTTGAAGCTAGCTGAATCTTTACCTGATTCCAGCGATCCATTCCGGCTGCCATAATATAATTTCATCTTGAACAGCTTTCCACCCCGACCTTCTCAAACAACAAATTATTCTTAATTTTTCTTGCTATGTAAGTAATATTTAATTTTCGACATATCATGCTACAAAACATGAACTGCTAAACAAAAAAATATTCAAATCTAAATTATATGTTGAGATTAGACATTCTTGCCATGTAAGTAATCCTATGCCAAAAAAAATGAAAAAATGATATATTCTTATGATGCTGAAACTGCATTGAAATATACTGTTCCATTGCAATAACCTCCAACAGTCAAAGGAACCCTTAACTGGAAATAAGTTGAATTCCTGTCACCACTACTATAATTTGTGTCGCTAGTCCTTTGCTGAAGAGTAAAATTTCCGACATCAACAGAATCATTCGAAAATGGAGTCATGCTGTCAAATGGGAGAGAGCTGTTGATTGTCCACCTGTGCTGCGAAAAAGACATGTTTCCAAACAAGCACGACAATGACCAATTCTGGTTTGAATCAGTATCATCTATTCCAGCATGAGATCTCAAGGTCAGATTTAGCGGAATATTGCCAACATTCGTGATATTAAGCCCAATTTTTGGTGATGTTTGTGTTACCACAAGGTTACCATAATCAATCTCTGTGGGTGTTGAAAGCGCAAGAAGCGGATTTACCTGAAATTGTGTCTTGTTGCTTGAGTTTACTCCATAAGTGTCAAACACAGTCATGTTGCATTCCCAAGTGCCATTGTCAGCATAATAATCGACTGAAAATAAGCAAGAACAGGATGCATTTGTGGATGTGCCAAGATATTGCACGCAGGGCGTGCATGTCTTGTTGCTGTAATGGTGGTTCCTGTCATCAGCTGCATTGACCCCAACAGCTGTGCTATTCCTGAAGATAGAAGCATTAACAATTGCAATATCCTGCCATCCATTATAATCCCAGACAAGACCAGTGCAGTTCACTGTCGTATTTGCGCCAGGAGTAAGATCAATTGGATCATTATTCACAATAACATTATAGAGAACAGGCTCTGTATTTGTAATATTAACCCTGACCAAAACACTTGTATTGTTAGCTCCATAAGCTGAATAGCTATAGGATAATACACCAAAAAATAGTCCAAATAGGAATATTAAGAAAAGGCCAGCCATGCTGAACTTATTTAATACTTGTTTATTTATTGTTATCGTTGCCATATTGTCATCCATCCTAACTCAATTCTACATAAAAGTAATATGCTGTTGAGCTAGACCACACATCAGAGCCGACCTCAGGCACCAACATCTCAAAGTCATAAGTCAGATTATGAGTTGAATTGGCATTGTAGCCAGTTGCGTTGTGCTTGATAAATGATCCATAAATGAGCTTACTGCCAGGCAAATCAGAACCATCAGTCAACAACAACTCAGAGAAAGTTGAACTCTGCGTGGTACCATTCACATAAGGACGGATACTGTAACACTCATTTGCTCCTATAGTCACTTCACCAACCTGCATAGAAGGATGACTTCTAGTGCTAAAAGTGCCAGTAATATTATCCAACCTAGTATGGCTCAAAGCAACATTCTCACGCTCATCAACACTCCTATTAGTAAAATTACCATAACCAGACTCATTCTTAGCAGCAGCCCAACTGCAATTAACATTAGACCAATTAACACTAGAACTATTCCTAGTAGCATAAACCTCACCAGAAACAAGACCCAAATCCCAGCTGAAAATGGTGTAACTGTTAGCATCATCCAATGTTAACGCTCCTGTTACATTTCCAACATATGCCTTCCAACGGAGATTCTGCTCAACGCTATTTAGGCTCAAAGTAAAGATGTATCCGCCAGCCTGAGAAGAATTCACAGTAGTATTTGAAAGAGTAGACCTAGTAGAATTTGAAAGATAAGAAATGGTAGGGCCTATCGGCACAGAAGCAACCAGCTTAATCTCCAGAAAGAATAAAGATACTACTAAAAATATAAAAACCAGATTATGTATACTCCTCTTTTTCATTTTCATTTCGATCAACTCTTACATTTCATTCATGTCATATCTCAATGATACAACACTTTTATTACATTTTGATCAGCTGTTCTGATCCATTTACACTTACATTATTTATTTGCTTTTTGAATCAAATAATTATTAACTTACAAATGCTGCAAATATCAAAGTTCCATTACAATGCCCACCAACGGTCAAAGGAACCCTTAACTGGATATAGGTTGAATTCTTGTCATTAGCAATAGCAACGTCATTAATTCTTTGAGGTATAGTCAAATTAAGGTCTGAAGTACTATTAGACATGGATTTCATATTGTCAAATGGATCTGATGAGTTTAGAGTCCACCTATGCTGATTGAAAGACATATTGCCTAATGCACATATCATTGACCAATTTTGGTTAGACTCAGTGTCTTCTGTTCCACCATAAGACCTTAATGTCAAGTTTAGAGGAATGTTTCCAAAGTTTGTTATGTTGACAGTTTCCTTAGATGAAGTTTGTGTAACAACCAAATTTCCATAATCAACTTCATCTGTTGTATTAATGGCTAATAATTGATTTATAGTAAATTGAGTCTTGTTGCTCGAATTAACTCCATAACTATCAAACACAGTCATGTTACATTCCCAAGTGCCATTATCAACATAATAAGTCACATTGAATGCACATATGCATGTTGCATTTGAAGCTGAGCCAGCATATTGGGTGCAAGCGGAGCAATTGTAATTAGAGTAATGATTATTGTTATCATCAACAGCATTAACGGTTGTGGTATTCTTATAAATTGTTGCGTTGACTCTGACAATATCTGCCCATCCATTATAATCCCAGACACGGCCTGTGCAATTGACAGTTGTGTTTGCTCCAGGGCTTAGTCCAACAGGATCAGGAGTTACAATAACATAATACAAATTAGGCTCTGTGTTTGTAATATTAACCCTTATCAAGACACTTGTATTATTAACACCATAAGCAACAAAACTATAGGAAAAAATGCTGAAGATTATTCCTAGTAAAAAGAAAGTTAGCAATGAAGCAAAACCGAAAAGTTTCAATGTCCTCTTTTTTATTTGGATAATCATTTTAAGTCAGTTCTACATAAAAGTAATATGCTGTTGAGCTAGACCACGCATCAGAGCCGACCTCAGGCACCAACATCTCAAAATCATAAGTCAAATTATGAGTAGCATTAGCGTTATACGCAGTAGCATTATGCTTAACAAATGTGCCATAAATGATCCTGCTATTAGGCAAACTGGAACCATCTGTCAACAACAACTCAGAGAAAGTAGAGCTCTGAGCAGTATCATTAACATAAGGGCGAATGCTATAACACTCATTAGCCCCAATAGTTACTTCACCAACCTGCATAGAAGGATGGCTCCTTGTACTAAAAGTCCCAGTAATATTATCCAACCTAGTATGACTCAAAGCAACATTCTCACGCTCATCAACACTCCTATTAGAAAAATTACCATAACCAGACTCATTCTTAGCAGCAGCCCAACTACAATTAACATTAGACCAATTAATAACAGAAGCATTCCTAGTAGCATAAATCTCTCCTGACAATACTCCCAAATCCCAGCTGAAAATGGTGTAACTGTTAGCATCATCCAAAGTCAATGAACCAGAAACATTACCAACATAAGCCTTCCAACGGCGATTCTGCTCAACACTGCTCAGGCTCAAAGTAAATATATAACCGCCAGCCTCGGAAGAATTCACAGTAGTATTGGAGGCAATGCTTCTAGTTGAATTATCCAAATATGTAATTGTAGGGCCTATTGGAGTTGAGATGCCAAGTTTTATATTAAGCAATAGAAGTACAACCAATGCACCAATTATTACAATTTTTTGAAATCGTGAATTGAATATCATCTTTCCTCTTTTTTGACTTGTTTTTTCCGGGTTATCCTCTTTTTTACCAAGTATTACTACAAAAATAATAAAAAAGCTGACTTATGCCAGCTCAACATATATGTAATATGGAGATACTGCCTCATCACCAGATTTGCCGTCTTCCAAAACAAGCATCTGGAAGTCCCAGGTCTGGTTATCCCATCCCTGACGATCAGTGCTATTAAATAGGTTCTTATTTTCAACAATCGTTGCAAAGATTACTGCTTCACTATTGTTGACAGCCAACAATATTTCCTGAAAGTTATTATCATTCTGTGGCTGATCATGCTGATAGGTAGATACTGCTGCGCAATCGCCTGCCAAAACTTCTGTGTCACCTACAAAAAATCCGTTATGTGAGTTTGAATAGTTGAATGTTTCATCAACACCATCAACTTGGTCAGGAACAATCCTAAATCTTGCTTCAAGCTCTTCTAATGTTGTAAAATTACCTCCTGTGACATTTGTAACTCTTGTTCCTCCATCATATCTATATTCTAAAGTTTCATTATCAACAGTGCCGCTTTGGTTAACGCTGGTGAAATTCAAGCAATGTGCGGTTGACCAGTCAGCTATAGTCTGGTTAACAGCATAGACAATTCCTGTAGGCTCTTCATTTACCCAACTGAATAATGTCCAGTTCTGGGCATTATCCAAAGTTATTGTGCCTGTAACGTTTCCATAAAAACCAGCCCAGACCTGTGTCTGAGTAATGGTTGAGATTTGGAAATTAGTTAGATTTCCAGCGAGCGCCTGTACAGTCTTTACACTATAGGCGCTTAAATTGTATCTGCTTGAACTGCCATCAGGCACTGTAACAGTACCTGGCGCAACTGGGCCTGTTGCAGCAAATGCTGCATAAACCAAGGAGCCTAAAACCAAAGCAAACACCAAGAATTTTAATCCAATCTTACTTACCATTTCTAAACACCTCTTTTCGTTTTTTTTCATTGACAGTTTTATCTGCTGGTTTTCCAGCCATTATTTCCTTTATAGGTATTATTCACTATTGACATTCTCTCTATGTTCTTTTCATTTATTATGAGAATGCCAAGCTTGCCTGAAATTTTCAAGAAACCCATGTTTATGCTTTCAAGTTTTCCTCGGGCAATCTTGTACTGAGAACCATCTCTGTAAGGAGCTTTAACTTCGTAACCTAGAAATTCATTAAAGATAGACTTATCATCCATTTTGCATTTTCACTTCTTTTTTTTATTTCAGTTAATTTTCGCTAAACTTTCACTGCATTTCATTTCATTAATGTCGAAATGTTGACATCTCAACATTAATTTCTTTAAATGTATTTTGATATACATTTAATGGAAAACTACCGTATTAGTAGCTTAATTAGTATACTCATATATAAATGTTTCTATTCTATATAGCAGGGTATATAGATTAATATACAGAAAAAGGCAGAAAAATGATATGATCCGGCATAATTATGCGGGTAAAAGGCAGTATCCACAAGTTTTGATAAGATCAGCTCAGTTCGACATATATATAGTATGGAGTGACTGATGTATCACCATATTTGCCATTTTCCAGGACGATCATCTGGAAATCCCATGTCTGATTATTATATCCAAATTTGTCCGTAGTATTGAAGGGATCCCTATTCTCGATGACGGCAGCAAAGATTACAACTTCTGAATTATTAACGGATAATAATACTTCCTGGAAATTTGATGATTGAGGAGAATCAACCTGAAATGTGTTGGCTGCGGCACAATCATTCGCCAAAACTTCAGAGCCTCCGACGAAGAAGCCATCGTGAGCATTTGAATAATTGAAAGTTTCATTAAGCCCATCCCCTTGTCCCGGGCTGATGTTGTACAGGGATTCTATCTCGTCGATTGTGAAGAATCTTGAAGTGGTGGTATTTTTTGTATTTCCATCATAATTAAAGCTGAGATTACTCGAACTATTGACTTCAGCTGAGATATTTAAGCAATAAGCTGTTGACCAATCTGATATTGTCTGATTAACTGCATACACTACACCTGTAGGCTCTGTGCTAACCCATGAATACATTGTCCAGTTAAGATTGTCATCTAAAGTCACTGTTCCAGATACATTGCCATAAAATCCAGCCCAGTTCTGCGTTTGGGAGACTGACACTATATTTATCTTTGTGACGTTTCCTGCAAGAGCATTCACTTGCCTATTCTGCACATTGCTTGTATTAAATGTGGATGAGCCCTCAATTGTCATTGATTGAGGAGATACGGGATCTCCGTGAACCAGATAAAAAAGGCTCATGAATAATATGATGTAGATCAACAGATTAAGAATCCTGAACTGCGAATTCCCTAAATGATTGTGAAGCAAAGCAAAAACGCTACTTCTCTTTGATGCCAACAACTTTTTACTGGCTATCATTTTGACACCTTAGAAATCGCATCAATATTTCTCTCATTTATGATAATGGTGCCGATCTCTCCAGTGATCTTGATAAAGCCGTTTTGAACGCTCTCTAATGTGCCGCGAGCAATCTTGAATTGAGAACCATCACGATAAGGTGCTTTTACAACAGAACCAACAAATTCTTCAAATATGCTATTTTTTCCAAATTCTTCTTTCTTTTCCAACAGCTTCCCTTCCTTTCAGTTTAATTCGATTCAGTTCCAACAACTAACTGCCAACAACTTTATTTTTTGACTAATGTTTCACCACATGCGCAAGACTTAAAAGAAAATAAATAGGAAGAATAAGAAAATTCAGATTCTAACCCGTTTACCTCTTTTCCCATCTTGAACAGCTTTCTTGCCACCAAGCACCCAACTATGCATGGTATACTCATCTTACCAAAAGTAAGATTAGTATACTAATAGATATACTGGTAGTATATAAATGTTTCGATTGATTAAAGCCATTATTTGACTGATAATCTCTAAATTAGTGTGAAGTAATAGCTTAATCTGATATTTATGGTGTTTTAAATTTTTTAATGCTAATATAGTATAAATTAAAAGCTTTTAACCTTATTTGTTAGTTATCTAAGCTTTAAAATAAATTAATTTACTAATTTAATGTTTTCTAATTGTTTAGCCAGTTATTTATCCTTTAAATTTAGCAAAAAAACAAGAATGATGTCCTTTAATCTATATGTTGTAAAATAGAGTTAATAAACTATATATTGTGGGCTGTTATTATTAGATTTTGAGCAAACAAAGGCAGATAATGCACAGAATCCGAAAAAAACTAGATATAAGCCTGCAATAATTTGATCAATTCATCGCGAGAAAATATTTTTCTCATCATCAATGAAAGGTCATCCTGCAAAAAAATGTTCTGTATCCAATCAGCAAAGTCATTCTTGTGATCACTGACATGATAATAGAAAGTTTCACTGTCCATTGTCTTTAGGTTTTCATACAAGTCTTTTACGCTTTTTAAGACAATGCCGTTCTTAAGCCAGAAATAGTGTTTTGGATCAATAATAAAATCATTAAGGTCTTCTCTAATTTTTAAAGGAGGGGCATTCATCTCTTCGATGTTTAATTCTTCTTCAGAAGCTGCTAAAGTTTTTGTCAATTCTCTGATGAAATCTTCCTTAATGTGCTTTCTTTTTAACGTTTCTGCCAGATCATTATCTTTCAAAGCATTCATTATCCATAAAGCAATATCATTCTTATGATGGTTAACATGATACGTGAAAGTGGCATCATCTATTATCAATAGTATATCTATGAGCTCACCAAGGTTTTTTGCAACCATTCCATTCCTGAAATGGAAATATTGGTCTGGAGAAACATCCTGGAAATACCTTAGATTTTTGAATCCAGTGCTTAGGTCATTTATGAGGCTTTTAATCTCATGTTCCCTTTCCTTGAGGAATTTTTTATCGTGCTCGAGGACCTGCCTTTGGATCCTCCATTTTTCCTCAAGATTTTTCAGTTCTGAAAGCTTATTAAGGATGTCATACTCAACCTTTTTCCTTCCTGTGCTTATGGAGCCATGAGGGCCTTCATTCTCTTTCCAGTATTTTTCCATCCTGGAAAACAAGTCTTTCTCAAAGAATTTGTCTTTGATAATCCCTTGCTTTTGCATTATTTTAAGGATATTATTAAAAAATCCCTGTGCATCATCTTCTTGGGAGAGAGTAGGATGAGCCTCTGTTGCATATAATCTGGACATTGAAATCCTTGGAAGATTTTCCTGGGCTTCTGGCTGAATTGTTTCTTGCATTGGAGGCAAGGGAGGCTCTTCCATTTGCTGCGATTGGATTGGCTGCTGCATTTGCTGTTGAATAGGTTGCTGAACTTGCTGCTGAACAGGCTGTGGCGGAGGAGGAAGATCGCTCATGATATCTTCAGCCAAGGGGGGAAGCTCATCAGGAACTTCTGCAATATTAGCAGGAGGTTGCACTGGAGAATCACTTCTGCCAAGAAATCTATTGATTATTTTCTTTACCATCTCTCCAAAATCCACCCGCTATTGATACTATATATTAGTTATATATGCTTCCTTATATACTTTCGATTAGTTATAACACCAAATTTTCCTGTTTTGCTTTAAATACTTTTGTTATAATTTGAAAGTGGAGAAAAAGGTTTGGAAGAAGGGGAAAAATGGAAAAAACATCTAAACTGAATTAATCAGTTATAATGCGATAACCTAACTAAGAAATCCTGCATCAGATTGTATTCAGGCATAGTCAAGCCATGAGATACAAGAATTTGTTTAGTTAACCTTCCTGCCAGATCTAAGTCATCATTTGTGATGTCACAATCTAGACTTGCCAGCCTTTTTGCACATAAATCAGCATACTGCTTCAACTCCTCATTATCTGTTTCTAATTTACCATAAGGAACAATCCTGATCCTGGATCTTTGTTCACCTATAAAATCAGAAATAATACCTGCCTTCAGAACTTGAGGGTCATATCCAATCTGAACTAATGCAGGATGGACATCAAAACCAAGATTATCACCATAATCAACTCTGGTTTCAATGCATGATTCAGAATCTTCATCAGCAGCTTGTCCGTCTTGAATCAAAGTAATGCCCATTCTCCTGTAAACACCAATAATTTTTGGGGCTAAAATAAGAGATCCTGAAGAAGCTGTTAAAGATGAGATTGCATCATCTATATCAAATGTTTTTGGGATACAACAACCAGAAATAACTTCATTTAGGCTTCCAACAGCAAACTCATGAGTTAGCTCTATATTATAATCCATGAACTATGAAGTGAAGAATGATTTTTAAATATATGGGTTGAAAGACTAGAAGAGATATTAATTTTTGACATAAATTTGGTCAATAAACAGATTTATTAAGAGTGCTTCTGAAACAAAAATTTAAAAACAAAGCCTGCTTTGTGAACTAAAATGGTATCAGTATTATATATGCCAGATGGCAATAGGAGATTTGCAGAAAAGAACAGCATCTCTTATGGAGAAGCCTATAAGATAGGCTCAAGCACTTTGACTTTATTTGCCGAATTCTTTGTTGCTGAAGGCAGGGTAGAGCAACTCATATATCACGCAATGTCCAACTATACTCACAGAAGAACAGATGAGACAGTCACTGCAATCTTTGGAGCTGGTTTGAAAGCTCTTGAAGACTTAGCTGCAAACGATTTTTTCTTTTCACGGAATATTACATTTAGAGCAATTGAACATACAGGAGTTCTTCAAAAAGGAATATCAGAAATTATTGCCAAGCTTGAGAGCAAAATACCTCATTCTCCAATAGGAGAGGTTGTTGTGCTTATGGGATATAGCCTAGAACAGGATATGAATTTTGCTTTAGCAAGAAACCCAAAGAGCTACCAGGAATTAAGGGATTATTTGCTATTCCCAAAGATAGATCTTGTCCTCAGAAATAAGGAGATGCAGCCTTCTGGAGGTCCTGTATATGCCATGGACCAGGCACAGATGATTATTCTTGACAAGCTGAATCCAGAAATTAGCAGAGAGGATCTTGAAAAAGCATGGGATGAATACCAAGAACTAAAGAAAAGGCATCAGACGACTAGTGGGCTATTTAGGTAGATCCTGACTATTAAATATTAAGGGTATAGCAGCAAAATAGAAAAGATTCTTATAGAATTTTATACTGTAAAAATTCTAGTTTCTAAATACATTAAAACTATAAATACTTATTAACTCCTAATGGAAATGCAGCATCCAAACCATTTAACAAAATATCAAGGTTCTATTGAAGAATTAGTTTCCGAGTTGGGAAATTTGAGATATGATAATTTAGTAGATTTTCTTAATAAGATGGGAGATGATCTGATGAGACAGGCTGCTAGGGATAGAGAAAAAGGAAGAGTGCAGCTTGTTTCACAGCTTGAAGCTGCTGCACAAAAACTTTATGAAGCAAGAGATAAAATGCAATGTGCTTGGAAGATTAGTGAACCGTATATGAAATATGATTAAAATAAAGAATTGGCATTGATTATTCATAAAATATGCAATATACAAAAATGTATACTAAAGGATAATATTTATATAGTTGGATTACTAAGCTAAATTAAGCGGGTAAAACCCATAGATTAGTGTACCATGAGGTGCACAACTCTATATCTATGGGTGCTGCTTGTATTCTTATTCCCAAATGTGGCTTATATTCACTTTTTTTTCTATTAGTTTATAGAAAGAGTCATCATCAAATTCGAATTTTTGAAAAACTGCCCAAGAGACAAAATCAGCAATTTGCAATCCGGACCATGCATGCGACCAGCTATGATATACCTCAAGAGAAATGTCCCACTTATTCTCCTTAAATTTATCATTCATATAATTATTGAAGTCATCCCTAAGGTGCTTCTTGCACTTAGATCTATCAATATGAATTATCACCTTTTTAGAGCCCAGACTGATTGATTTCGCTAATACCCCGCAAACATAATTATATAATTTGTTTTTATCACCAATCAGATATTTGCTAAACAATTTCTTTTTAGGAAGAATTACACAATGCGCCATGGCAGATTCAATCCGATTAAACTGCAATAATAAATATCTCCTTAAGTCATCCTTAGACTTATTGGCTTTGAGCTCAACTACTCCTTTGAGTATTTTCTTAAATTTGTGTCTTCTAATGTTTTTTATTAACCTCTCAAATTCAGAAGAATTATCAACCCAGATTGCAGTAACAATAAAATACTTTGAACCATTTTTTTCACCTAAATCCCCTGTTTCATCTATGAAAAGATGTTTTTCCATGAGGGATTGGATGTTTACTCATTTTTAAGCTTATCTTTATTTGAATCACTTATCTTGTAAATAACAAATTGGTATGGCAAGATTCTAAACTCTTGGAAGATCTGCGAGCTGTATATGAAGAAGAACAGGGATCATTCTTGATATTGGTAGAATGCCAAATTAGTTTTTACATAATCAGCAAGATTAGCGCCAAAAATCGCTTCCTCATTATGCAATCCTGTAACAACCAGAGTTGAGATCATAAATATCAAAAGTGATTGGGTGTTTAACAAAGTGTGGGTTGATCAATCGAAAAATTATTGATCTAACGAAAAATTTGATATGCCAAACAATTTTTTTGAAACCATGGCTTTGATCTAAACTGATTTCTGCAAAGTCAATAACATCTTCCTGTGTTTTTCAAACACTTTTTGGTCAAATTTGCCATAGACTCCTGAAAGCCCGTCCCTGAATTGCTTTGAATCCACTTTTTCAATTATCTTAGATATCCTATCATTGAAATCATATCTCAAAGATATCTCTGAGGTTATCCACTTTTTATTCAAAGCATTTGGAAGCATCATGAAGATGTCCCTAATATCTGTTGGCCGGCATGATATCATCTTCATCACAATTAATGCATCAATAGTTATTATCCTTAGCTTAGTTTCCTCACTTATAGTCTTACCCCGCAAGATTCCTAATTTCGAATTTTTAAAGATCCAATCAGCTAAAAAAACAACCCCCGTCATGCGGTCAGCAATATTTTTAATAAGCACATCTATGCTGACCTCAAGATCGTTCTCAAGCATTTTTTCATATCTGGAAAAACATCCAGAATATTGAGGTTCTTTTGGCAGATTTACTTTTTTATAGCCAATTCCCAAAAGATTCTTTTCTATTTTCCTAAGTTCAGTTTCATCTCTTAATACTATATCACAATCAACTGAGAATCTTGGCAAGGTATATGCATTTACAGCATATCCACCAATCAGGACAAATTCATAGTCCTTTAACCATTTAATAGCCTTAAATATTTCTTCTTCTCTAATTGAAAACAAATCATTCATACCACACCATACTTTTTCCATATATAATTTGCCGCATAAGAATGTGCCTCATTTGACTTTGCGTATTTTATGGTATCACTCAATGAATCAACTTTGAACCCGTCTTTTTCCTGATATGAGAATGAACTTACCGGAATAAACACTATAAATTCACCAATTGTCGATCCTGAATTGACGTAATTTGGTATTTCGTTGACATTGAAAAAACCTTTCCAATATATTAAGTCTTTTTTCAAAACCTTGATGTAATAAGGAGACTTTTCCAAACCCCTTTGGACATATGAAAAATCCGACCAGATTTCCACTGCTGACATTCGAGTAAACGCATACTTTTTCTTTGCAATCCCGATGATTTCAGGAACACGAAAGTCTAACAATCCTTTTATTGCGTCGGAAGGGCTAGTGCAGGTGTAGGATCTGTTTGAAAACTTGCTAATCCAGCCATTTCTTAACAACAAGGCAAATATCTTTTTTTTCATGCTGCTAGATACAATCCAATCTAACTCAGATTGCCCAAATTTTCCAGTTACACCGTGCTTTGAAAATAACAAAGCATATGCCTTTAACCCATATTGAGGTATTTCAATTGTCATATGGTTACCTATTAAGTAACTAATATATAAATGTTTTGGTTGAAAAACCCTTAAACGAACCTAATAAATTGGATTTTGGATTCCATTATAATATACATTTGGTGCAAGAATCCATGCTTAAAAATAGCAACTGCAAAATATTATCAGATTCAGTACAATATATAAAAAAACAGGCAAGCCATTTTTTGAGGTCATATTGCATGAAAAATATAACTACTTTATAGTTACGGTACTTTTATAAATAGGCCGATATTAATTAAATTATGGAACGAGAATTTAGGTATGATAAGCCTGAAGGTCTGGAACATGATACTTTTGTTGGCAAAGCATTTAGAAAAACAAAAGAGATATTTAGAGATACACCAATAGAATTACTATTGTTAGGAATTACAGGTGCAGCATTTGCTGCAGTAATGTCATATTCACATGAAGTAGCTAGAAGCCACAAAATGCCATTAGCTTTTTCTGAGATAAGCCAATTAGAATCCGAAGCATTGGAATATGAAACAGGATTTGGCGCTATGACAGAATATTATGCAAAACTAAATGATGTAGTCATGAAAACATTGGAAGCATGCAATATTTCCTGGGCAAATGGAGAAAAAGATAATACCAATACATTTGCGCATGAGCTAGGAAAAAGGATGAGAAAAGATTCAGAATATGGGCTGAAATTTCATTATACTATCAATGACCTGTTGGAGGCTATACCAAATTTGGCAGAAAACGCAAATGAAATAATGAGCAGATTCAGCAGGAATCAAGCATTGATCAGATCCTTAAATGAGGAATTGGATGCCACATGGACAGAATCACATTTTGACCATTACAGGACTGAGACTTATTGGGATACAGAAAGTTATACAGATAGCAATGGCAATTCCCATTCCAGACAAGTAATGAGAACAAGAATAGTATACGACCACACAACCCATAGCTACAGATTTCATGCAGACCACGCGGCAAACGCAGACAGATTATTGAAAGATCTTGAATCAGCTATTGGACATTTAAATTGGCCAGAAGAATTAGTAAGGGCAAAAAAAGTTAATGCACCAAACCAGGATGCAGTTGTGGTCAGCAGAACTAAAGGCGAAAAAGTGCCTGAACTCAGCGATGCAGAGATACTTGATCTGGTAAATTCATGGAACACGGGTTCTACTTATAATGTAAACAAGCCAAAAATAATGAATGTTGTCAATAATATACCAGATTATCCTGAAAAATTTGCTGCTGCAAATGAAACATCAAGAAGCACAAGCTATAATACCTATTCCCATAGTGACTCAGGGCCAAAAGAATATCAGACTGTTAATGAAATCATGAAAAGTGGCAGAGAAATGGATTCTGGCATAACAGAAATAGTCAATGGAATAAATCAAGCTTATTTGGGCGCTCCACAATTAAAAAAGACAATTGAAGAATTTGTGCAATTAAGAGGCAATCCAGACGACCTTAATGCAGAGATCATGATGACTGTCAAATCATGGTATCAAAGCAACATGAAAGGAGGCCTTGATGTTGATATGTTCAGGCTACATTGCATATTTTTGTGGGGATTATTCGGAGCTGTTGCTGGAGGGCTTACTGGACTAGGCTTAGACAAGCTTGGAACTAGATATTCTTGGTATGAAGATAGAAGATCTGATAATATGAGAAGTTTTTGATTTTGGAAGAACTAGATTCAATTAGACTATAAGTTTTATCAATATGGTATTTACACAATCAGATGGCGCCGCAACAATTGCAAAATATAATTGCAAAAATTAAACAATTGCCAGAAGTCTGGAGGCAAGATAAAGAATTAGTCAGGCTTAGCCATCCAAAATTAGGGATAGATTGGAATGCCCAAATGCCAAATCAAAGTGATGCGTATTCAATATTGGCCACAAAAAGCCAAATGTGGCTGAATCCTGCAGAGCCATTTGAATTAAATGAAAGATCATTAAGCGATATGCTGAATATTATTCTCCCTGAAGTTGAAAAAGTTTTTGACGTCAAATTGCTGACAGAGCCTAAATTTGAAATATTGCCTCAGGATAGGTATTTAGCAAGAATAAATGAGCTGCAAAGAGAAACTAATGCACTGTTTGGCTATGGTACTTTATGTCAGTCTCCACCAACAATGTATCATTTTCCTAGCCATGGAAAAGTGCTTATGCCTGCAAAATATCTTGTAAGGGCGCCAAAAGGCTCATCAAGGGATATAACCTCGGCTGATTTTGATGTTATAGAGCTTGAATGGGACCAGCCTTTTTTTGAGGAAGTGTTATGTGAAGAATTATCTCATGTTATCTTCAGGCAATTGAGAGGTGAATGAAAAGAAGGTTATGCCAAGTCGATGAAAATAGTTGGTCCTGAAGCAGAAGGGCAGATTAGTTCTCTTAATGAAGTGATTGCACAATATGCAAAAGAGAAGATAACAAGGACTGTTAGGCATCAATGGGGGCTATATGTTGCAAGCGAAAAAATAGAAATTGCCTGGCAAGACAGATTAGGAATGAACAATTATTTGGGAGTTGACGCTTTGGCCAAAAAAAGAGCATTAAGTCAAGTGTCGATGGTAGATCAGATATTAGTGAATGGCGACGAAGTTTATGTATTGTTTAATTCTGTTCATCCAAATTATCGATCAAAAAAGAAATGGTTTGGTATAGACAACTAGATTTTTGGCAAGATAGATAGATGGTAAATCAAATCATTTCCTATTTTTCATAATTATTTTTTTAAGTTCTATCCTGAATTTTTGTGCCCTGTCAAGCGATGTTTTTGCTTTAGATTTGACAAGTATTTCACCCATCTCATAAGTGAATGTTCCCCTCTTATTCTTTTCAAAGAAATATTCTTCCATGAGCTCATCTGCTTTTTGTTTTCCTAATAGTTCAACAGAATCCTCTTTAGCTTCAATAAAATCGTTCAGCAATTCCTTTTGTAATTTTCCCGTTAAATAGAAATATGATACTAAAACATCAAAAGTTACTGCATGAATTGAATGGCCTGTTTTTATCTTAATGCCCTCATTCTCCAATAATGCCCTTGCCATGTAGAACATGCTGTAATAACTGGCATTGACTACCCAAAGCAATCCGTTAAAGCTTGTCAACCCAAAAAACTTCTGTTTTTCCACATCAGTCGATAATTCGAATAATGCTTTTGCAGAATCAACCGAATCATCAGCATTTTTGAGGAAAAAATCCACATGTTCTGGTTTTGCTTTAACCTTAATGATTCCATCAATTCGGTATTGTTTTACCCTGACTTCCGATTCCTTAAGTTTTTTGTCTTCAAGCATTTAAGACCTGCCTCTTTGAATTAATCTATAAAAAGATTCAGCACCATATAAAATTATGTGTTTGTTTAGTATTTCATTCATCACATTCATTTCATCGCGTTTAGAAAGCATTTCATAAACGCTTTCATAACTAATTACTCTTTCCTCAAAAGGCAAATTGTAGCTTGATGCAAGGTTATGAAGAAATTTCTCATGAAAATCAATTTTGGCAGTGTTATCCACGATTAAGAGAACATCAATATCTCTGGGCTTGGCTGAATCTACTGTTGAACCAAATACAAGCAGAATAAAATTATCTTCTTTTATTTTATTTATGAGTTCTTCAGCAAATAAAGTCATGTTTTTATACTTAGCCTTGCCAACCAATTCATCTCTCCTTAGATACTCAGCAAACGCCAGTGTTTCATGGTGAATCTTATAATTTAATCTAAGATTCTTGCGCTTATCATGCAGAACAATCTTTTCTTCTATTAGCGGCTTGATTGCCCTATGAGCAAGAGACACATGCATTTTTAGCCTTCTTGCTACTTCCCTAAGAGTAAAAAATTCTGTTATGTGCCCAGTAAAAAGCTGCAATACTTTCGCGGTTGATTTGTTTAAGTACATATGTTCACCTTTATATGAACAAGTGTTCACTTATTAGTATATAAATGTTTTGGTTTTGGGTGTTAAGCCGCAGTTGCAATAAAGAACAAAGATAACACAGAGAGTTACTTGAACCAGTATAAGCTTATGTGGAAGTTAGCGAAGAAGCAAAAGCGGCAGACTAACTAAGATGATGTCAAATAATCGTCATCTTTATATATAAGTGGTTCTTTTGTGTTTCGGGTGATGTTTTATGAATTGTGACTATTGCAGCTCTTCTGACGTGGTGAAAAAAGGTTTTCG
>Ga0209541_10006232_pt1 | contig 20445 bp, 28 predicted proteins | sample RifCSPlowO2_01_FD_184027 | JGI IMG/M metagenome (GOLD analysis project Ga0209541, IMG submission 184027) | Groundwater microbial communities from Rifle, Colorado - Rifle CSP2_plank lowO2_0.1 (SPAdes) (version 2) | ecosystem: Environmental > Aquatic > Deep subsurface > Groundwater | place... | reverse complement strand
GTTATCTCTATCGCCCTCCTCAACTTTTTGGGTGTGACAGTTTTGGGATTAGATCTTTTCGGCTTTAAATTAAATCTGTAACATGCTTGTCTTCCAAATCACCGGCACTGGCCTCAATCCTCCAACTTATTTTGTTGACTACACCAAACTGCCAAGTCTCTTTGTTGGTCGCTTTCTGCTTTTCGCCATCTCCGGTGCAGGATTTGTCTTTTTAGTCATGGTCATCTCCGCCGGATACACATACCTGACCAGTTTGGGCGAGCCCGCCGCCATTCAGGGCGCCACCAAACAGCTCCTCCATGCTCTCACCGGTTTACTCGTCGTCATCACCACGTTCTTTATTATTCAGATTATCCAAACCATATTCGGTCTTACCATTCTCTGATATGGCCATCCCAATCCCCTCCACATTCTTCGGCACCAATACCCAATACAATACAGTAGGCGATCTAGTCAATGTCCTTCTTCCCAACGTCATCGTCGCCGCCGGTGTTATTTTCTTCATTCTCATGGTTTTAGGCGCCTTCGGCATGATCACCTCCGCCGGCCGGGAAGCCAATCCCCAGTTGACTGCCAAAGCCAAAGCCGCCGTCACCTATGGCTTCACCGGTTTCTTGATAGTTGTCACCGCCTACTTTATACTTCAATTAGTCCAAACCGCCACCGGTGTTAATTTAACCAACCCAAATCTATAATGCTTGGAATATTTGGAACAATCGACAATCCCTTTAACACCTTAAGTCCCGGTTCTCCCCTCAATGCCGGAGCCGAAGGCCAAGGCTTGATTCTCATCCTCAACTCCCTCGTCAAATTCGTCATCGTTCTCGCCGGCCTCTATACCTTTTGGAACTTGATAGCCGCCGGCTTCATGTTCATGTCCGCCAGCGGTGACCCCAAAGCCATTGCCAAAGCCTGGGACAAAATCTGGCAATCCTTAATCGGTCTCCTCCTCGTCGCCGGCTCCTTCATTCTCGCTGGAATCTTTGGTTGGCTCATTTTCGGCAACTTTACAGCCTTAATTGCCCCCACGATTTACGCCCCATGAAACTGCTCGCCCAAATACCTCTCGGCACCCTAAATGGTATCGGACCGCTGGGTGATGCATCCGCTCCTTTCGCCACCTTTGAAACCACTATCTCCACCACAATCGGTGTCGTGACCATTACCGCCGGCCTATTTTTCATGGCCCAAGTTTTCTCCGGCTCATTTATGTGGCTCACCAGCGGCGGGGACAAGCAAGCCCTGGAAAATGCCAAAAAACGCCTCACCCACGCCGTTATTGGGCTCCTCATGGTCGTCCTATCCTATGCTCTCATTTCAATAGTCGGCCTTGTTTTCGGTCTTAATATACTTGCACCCGGCGCTTCTCTTGGCGCACCTTAATGAAAATTCTTGCTCTAATAACTAACCCTGTTGTAGATCCCACCGTGGGCACGGGGCCGGGTACTGGCATCCTCCAGATTTTCATTACCAACTTCATTTCCATTGGTTTCGGAATCGGGGCCATTGTTTTAGTCTTCATGCTCATCTCTGGCGGGGTGAGATATATTGCCGCAGGCAGTGACAAGGATGCCGTTCAGCACGCGGCCAAGCAATTAACCCATGCTTTAATCGGCATAACTATTTTATTGTCCGTCTATGCCATCGTGGCTTTAATCGGCGGCGTCTTCGGCATCAACATCCTCCAGGTCAACTTCCCTACCATCGGTTCCGCCCCTCCCCCACCGCCAGTTTCTTGTTCCGGATTCTGTGTCGGCGCCCCCGTAGACTGTTCCGGAACCGCCGTTTTCGGTAACGGTTGTCCATCACCAAAATATTGCTGCACCCCATAACATGGCCGATCTTGATTTAACCCAACTTCCCTCCTCCGGCTTCCAGCCATTGACCGGTGTCCAGTTCCCCAACCTCGCCTCCGCCGTCATCCAGGTTTTGTTTGTCGCCGCCGGCGTTTTGTTCGTCATTTTCTTGCTTATTGGCGGTGTCCAATGGGTCTCTTCCGGGGGTGATAAAGAAGGCTTGGACAGCGCCCGCAAAAAAATCAAAAACGCCCTCATCGGTCTGACCATAGTCCTGGGCATTTATGCCTTCGGCGGCATCTTAAATGCCGTCTTCGGCGTCGATCTTTTCTCCGTCTGCTTCCCCGGCCCGGACACGCCCGCGTCATTTAAATGCCCCTCCTCCGGCGTCGGCAGCCGTTCTGCCATTGGTACAGGTGGCGGCCCTCCCGGAATTTCCGCCTGCCCTTGTTACAACAACCTCGGCTGTGCGCAAAACGGCGTCACCGCCAATGGTGGCAGTGGAGCTTGTTACCAATGTAGTTCTAGCGGATGGACCGACGTTCCGGGAAATTGCTCGGGTGTCGTCATCCAATGCGGCTCTTGCAATTAGTCGTTTTTGCCCCTAAACTTAAATTACTTTGAAAGGAGGTGAGACACAAAAGTGACTAAACTTCAAAAAACTTTAGGTTACGCCGCGGCACTTGGCGGCCTTCTCGCCGTCTCGCCTCTTTCAGCCATGGCGACTAGCCAAAATATCGATCTCGGCGTCCCTGGCCAGTTTGCCAACGTCGTCAACTACACTCCCACTGGGTTTGTCCAGAGCGCCATCAATATTCTCTTGGTTGCGGCCGGTCTTGTAGCCTTTTTCTGGCTGCTGATCGGTGGCGTCCAATGGATTATGGCCGGAGGTGACAAGGAAGGCACCGAAAAGGCCCGGAAGAGAATCACGGCCGCCCTCATCGGCTTGGCCATCGTCTTCTCCGTCTTTGCTCTTGTCAAGATTCTCGAGCAGGTATTCGGCGTCAGCTTGATGAACTTCCAGCTCAACGTCGATCTGACCACGTAAGTCAAATCCGCTGCCCCGCCTTGCCCTTCGAAGCGAAAGCGTTGAAGGGGTGAGTGGGGTAGCGTGGGAAGAGGAAAATAACATATGGACCCAGCCAGACTATCTGATCTCGATTCAGTTTTTGCTTCCGTTCTCCGCGTCGCTCTCGCCGGTGTCGGTATCACCGTCGTCGTCATGTTTGTTATCGGCGGCTATCAATTCCTAATGGCCGGCAGTGACAAAGACGCCGCCGCCCGAGCCCGCCATACTCTGACCTACGCTGTCATCGGCCTCATCCTCGCCCTCTCCGCCTGGATCATTTTGTCCCTCGTCGGCACGTTCTTAGGTGTCAACTTCGCCAACTTCACCGTCTGCTGGGGATCGGGTTGCCCATAATATATAATAGTTCAATGCGCCTCTTCCTGCTCTCTCTTCTACTTCTACTCTTCTACTCTTCTACTCTTCCACTCTCCGCCTCCGCTCAGGCATGCTCAGGTTCTGACACCTGTTACGTCTCCCGCCAGTCCCCGTCCTGTGTCAACAGAGCCTGCTCGTTCCCCGGCGGCGGTACCGGCAGTTGGTGTTGTCCAACGACCGCCACCCCTTGCGTCGATCCTCTCTCCTGTACCCAAACTCCTATAGGCAGCAATTGCCAAAGCCAGCTTTGTTCATACCCTTCCGGCGGCACTGGGAATTTCTGCTGTAACATCACCGTCGTTCCCACTCTACCTGCAGGTAATTGCACCTCTGTCCCCGGCCAGTTTTGCGCTCCTTCCCAAGCCGACTGCACTGACAACGACGGAGTCGTTATTCTGGGTACATGTGCCAGCAATTGGTTTTGTTGTGCCCCACCCCCCCCGGACACTACTCCCGGTCCAACTCCTCCAGGCGGCGGCCTGCCCGGAGGTGGATATACTCCGGGAAGCTCAAACGACCCGCGAGCCCGGGGTTTTACTCCCCTCAAGTACCCCTGCGATGCAGAGGCCGACCCCGAATTTGCCCCCCAGCGCCCCTACCCTGCCTCTCCCTGCCGCCCCTTAATTCCTGATAGTACCCGCCTTTCTTTCTCCTGCGGCAAAAGCCTCGACGTCCAGGGCAATTTTGAATTTCCTTCATCTGTCGATCTTGGAACCACCCTCCCTTTTCCCCAGGATCCCCAGTATCTCACTCCGGGCACCGTCTATTTCTGCAACAACCTCGCCCCTGCCGAGTGTTTTTGCAATTATCCGCCCGTCCTCGGGCCCACCCCTCCTCCCCACCTTTGCGAAATCAAGCGCGTCGGCTTCGACATCAAACTAGACCTGGCCAATGCCAGAATTCCTATAGTCGGCAACACCCAGGATCCTTTAGACGACGCCACCAAAGTCAACAATTACTTAAATTGGTACTTCAACGGCACCGTCCAGCACTCCGAACAGCAAGACGTCCTCACCTACACCCCCCCCACCTCCCCCTCCGGAGCCCCGCTCAACTCCCCTGATCAGCTCGGAGCAGAAATCGACGAATTTTTCCGCGCCGGAGCCGCCGGCTATCTGGTTTGGCAATACGGCGACCAACCCGGCAACGGAGTCTCTAGTGGAGACCAATATACCTGGTACCAAGGCAGTCCTGTTTGCCAAACGCTTCGTGATGCGGCCAACGCCAATCCCGGCAAATTTGTCGGCGTCAACGCCCCCAGTCTTCCCCAAGTTACTGGCCGTATCCAACCCGCCCTCTCATACCTCAAATCCTGTGGCGTCAAAGTTGTCCGCGTTTGGGGCGTCCCTGTTTCCGGCTCCGCCAATATTTCCGGCCTCCGCCAAGTCCTAGACGAAGCTTCGGCCAACGGCATACAAGTCATCATCGTCCTTGCGGATTATTCCAACTCCTCCGACCCCATTCTCCCCGGTTCGATCCGCACCGATCCCACCCAGTGGTACGCAACGGGTTATCTCTCCACTGGCTACCGCTCTTATGTCACCAATTTGGTTTCATCATTGGGCAACCACCCCGCACTCTACGCTTACGAGTTGGCCAACGAACCTCACTGTGGCGGCAAAGATGCTTGTGTCTCACCCTACATTTCCTGGGCCAGCGATGTTTCTTCCGCCATTAAATCAATCAACAACTCCGTCAAGGTCGGTATCGGCCAAAAAGCCAGCGAAAATACCACTCGCGGTGACAGCCCCGGAGTTGGTTCTCCCACCGACTTCACACGCAGCAACACTCCCTCCGGAATTACCACCTCCTCCGGCCACTATTACAACGTCTCCGAAAAGTCTCTGGCTATGATGGCTCTGGCCCAATCAGCCACTCTCAACAAACCCTTCTATGTCGGTGAAGCCGGCTTTTCCACCAGCACTACCGGAACTGGATCATCTTCCCAACTTTCAGGAATTGATCGCTTAATCAACTATTCCGGCCCCTTAAAAAAACTCCTCCCGTATGTTATCCAGAAAAACATCAAAGACGTTTTAAACGGCGGAGCCATAGGCGACTTGTACCACGACTATTTCGTCATCGACGGCAAACGCCTCGGCGATCCTCTCCTCACCTGGTCGGAAATTTTCAAATACGTCCCCCTCTCCTCCCTCGAAGACATCACCGGTGAATTCACCGTCGGCCTCATCCCCAATCAACAACCCGGCAACCCCGGCGACCAGGGCGTCGATCCCGGCATCTTCGGCGATAAATATTTCAAAAATGGCCAGGTCCTTCCCGACACTACCGGCAAAAACGCCATCTTCCTCACCATCAAGCCCGAAGCCGGTGACCAGACCGATTCCCGCCTCTATTTTCCCCACGTCCGCTCCGTCGACGTCCTCTCCACCCTTCTGGCCAGCACCTTTCGCCCCGGTTATAAATTCAACACCAAAGAATTAAACGCCGTCGTTAACAATCTCCCCGACGACACCAATCCTCCCCAATATCCCCAGTACGACTATCTCCGCCCCGGCGAAAATTCCCGAAACACCCAGGTCATTCCGAACTCCCCCGCCCCCGCCCCGCTCATAAATTACGGCGGTTATGACCAGATGTGCGATCTGTCCGAAGTCCGCGTCAACCCCGGCGACTCCCTGGTCGGCTCCGCCGTTACCGCCCGCCTCGGCTACACCCAAGTCTTCCGCTACACTCCACGCAACTCGGCCGTCCCTCCAGGCGAAATAGGTCTTCTTGGTTCCTGCGGCACCCTCACCGGTTCAGATTGTGCAAACCAAATTATTCCCCCTGACGGCCAGGACCCCAACGCCAAATGTCAATCCCCCTATGTGTGTGAATGTGTCGACTACCTCTCAAATCTTTCTGATGGCTACTACTGTATCGACCGGACCGGCGGTCCCCCTAAAAACAAACTTCCTACCGAGGCCCGCGTCGGCGTCTTTGTAAAATCCCCCATGTTGGACCTGATCTATACCACCCTCGTTACGGGCAAAGATTCCATCTTCAACCGTTTCTTTCCTAAGCGCGGCCAATGGGAAGATCCCCGTCCCGGAGGCAAGGATATTCCCGCAGCCGCCGACGCCGTCTATTCCGGAACCGGCCTGGGCTTCACCGCCCCCGAAACCGGCCAGACGTATGAAGCACCCCAAAGTGACTCCGGCGTGACTACCGGCAAACACACCTCCGACGCCAAAATCTACTTCAAGCACCTCGGGTCCATCATGGATTATTTCTTAGGCGCCGGCCAAGACAATAAAAATCTCCAGCGCCTCCTCCGTCCCCAGGGCTTCTCCTCCGGCTCGCTGGGCACCTTCCCCCCCACGTCAAACGCCAATCTTCAGCAAGTTGCCGACCAATATCACGTCCCTGCCGAATTTTTAGATGCTATTTGGTATCTCGAATCCGGCCGGGGAGCTTCCGGCTCCAACTGTTCCAACTGTGCCACCGGAGCTTGCGGCCCCATGCAAATCGGCATCGGCGCCTATAACAATGTCACCGACCCTTCTGAAAATCTGGATCGTTGCAATCTCCCCGACGCCTTCATTATTGCCGCCCGCGTCCTCCTGGACAAAAAATACTGCACCATTCAAACCGCGTCCACCTGCACTTCTCTCCACGCCAACCCCGCCACTGCGTATCTCACCGTCGGTTCCGTCTCATCTAATGAATATTATCCCACAGCCCGTTACAACGGTTCCGACGGCTGTTGGGGCAATAATGAAACCAAAATCCGCTGGGGTAACTGCACCAACTCGTCGGACGCCAGCACCTGTTATTCTTATTGCGACGCTGTCCATTGTGTCGTCACCAATCCCAGCTCTCCCCCGCTCCCCCAGTCTCCTTCTTTCATAATCACCAACCCTCAATGTTCCAAACAAACATACACCCCACCCGGTATCCTCCAATAGTCCCTTTTGACATCCTCCCCCCAAATGCTATTATAGTTTTAGGATGAAAAAACTCCCGCTCTTCTCCCTCTCCGCCGCCTGATATAATATCCCCATGTCCGAAACCGAAGCCGTTCAGGCCTGGAAACAAAGTGCCCAGGAAAACCTGGATTTCTCTATCGAACTCATTCAACCCCGTAAATATCACCACAGCCTGTTTTTTCTTCACCTGGCCATCGAAAAAATTATTAAGGCCTATCACCAATTCAACCGCCACGAACCGGCTCCTTTTGTTCACAATTTAACCAAACTAGCCGAGGCATCTGGAATATCCCTCTCCGAAATAGACCAAAACAATTTAAAAGAAATTTCTTCCTTCAATGTTTCCGCCAGGTATGACATTTTCAAACTCAACTTATACAAAAAGGCCACCCCGCAATACGCCGCCAAATGGCAAAAAATCGGCCAGGAGTTTTACCAGCGCGTTTCCTCACTCCTTCCATGAAACAAATTGTCCTCATCGGGAAAAAATTTGTTCGCCTTCTCAATCAAAAAGGGATTCCTGTATCACAGGCTTATCTCTTTGGCTCTCATGCTTCTGGCCATCCCCACCCGTACAGCGACATCGACATTTGTGTCGTTTCCCCCGCTTTGGGTAAAGACATGATCGATGAAATGGTCAAGTTGGGTACTATTGCCGACCAAATAGATAACCGCATTGAAGTTATTCCCTTTAGTCCTCAAGATTATGCCGATCCATACGATCCCCTGGCCGCCGAAATCCGCCGCCACGGCCTCCCCCTCACCTAAACTGGTATTCAGAGTTAAACTTAAGATTCAAGATCCAAAATCCAATATTCAATACTCAATTGAGTCTTGATCCTTGAATCTTGTATATTTAACCTGGATGGACCAAGTTTCCGGAATTAAAGCCCGCGTCAAAACCTGGATAATTAAAGTCATAGTTTTGGCCAAAAACATACCGAAAGATGAAGTCGGCAAAGTCTTCATTAACCAACCTATTCGAGCGTCCACTTCCGTCGGTGCTAATTACGAGGAGGCGTCCGAAACACAAACAACTAAAGACCTAATATACAAACTTGCTGTGGTTAAAAAAGAAGCCAAAGAATCAAAGTATTGGCTTGATCTTATCTCTACAATATTTCCCAATCTCAAGGCACAAATTGACCCACTTATCCAGGAAAATTCCGAACTAATTAGAATTTTTTCGTCAATTATTTATAAAAAGAAACTCAATAATTGAATCTTGAACCTTGAGTCTTGAGTCTTAAAATGTGGTACTATTATAACTAGGATGAAAAAACTCCTGCTCCTCATCTCCTCCATCCTTTTAGTCGCCGTAGCCTTGGCGAAGGCTGACCCCACCTCCGCCCAAAGTGGTGCCTGCTCCAGTGTAACCGGCGCCAGTTGCCAAGAAGAACCCGGTGGTGTAGACCCATGTCCCGCCCTCTCCCTTGTAAGAAACATAGCGTATGCTTGCCCCCAACCACTTCCCAACCCACCCAATCATGTTTGCTGTGTTCCCGCGGGTGTCCCCAACCCGCCCTGCGGCAATTATGGTGGAACCTGCAGCGCAGGCTGTTCTGCCGGCACATACGAGAAGCTCCTTACAGACTGCTCTGGCTCTACTCCTAACTGCTGCATTCCCTTAGGCGGCGCACCGGCCGACGGCCCCTGGTACAACCAAACACCAGATCAGTTTCACCGTAAAGTCTTCGACACTACCAACCCCGACGAAATCTTCGGTGAACGCTATACCTTCGCCCAAGTCAATTGGATAATTAACAGTCTTTTAAGTGCAATTAATCCAGCTCCGGGAGACCCGGCCGCTTTCAATATCCTCCTGGACCAAATTAGAAATCTTCTTTCCCAAGGACAAACTCCCTCTCTCGGTGATTATGCCCAATTGGGTCTCCCCGGCATTTTGATTGGAAGCATGGGAGAGATGTACTCCCAGCCCCCCGCCTCCGGCGTTAACTACATTTCCAGTCTCATTGATAAATTCGATCCCACCCCCGTCGCCCATGCCCAGGGTTACGGATACGGTGCCACCGGAGGTATCCGCATTCTCTGGACCGCAGCCAGAAACACCGCCTATCTCATCATGATCGTCCTTCTTGTCGCCGCCGGCTTCATGGTCATGTTCCGAGTCAAAATCAACCCCCAGACCGCCGTCACCCTCCAGCTCATGATCCCCAAAATCATCATCACGCTATTGTTAGTCACTTTTTCCTACGCCATCGCCGGCTTTGTTATCGACCTCGTATTTGTCCTCCTTAGCTTTATTCTTGCTGTTCTCAAATCCGCCGGGGCATATCCCGGCGATATGGCCCATGCCATTACCTGGTTCACCACTCCGGATTTCGGTCGGGTCTTCTGGTTCTATTTCGGCCCATGGCTCTTCATTTTATTTGCCAGCACAGCCGGAATCCTTACCTTCTTTACCGGAGTCCCCATTATAAGTCAAATAGCCGGAGTTATATCTACACTCATTGCTATCGTTGCCCTTATCGTAACCATATTTCTCCTTATCCTCCTTTTCAAGGTCTGGTGGATGCTAGTCAAAACCTACATCCAGCTCTTACTCTATATCATCATAGCCCCTTGGCAAATCATGCTGGGACTTCTCCCAGGACAAGGTGGTTTTGGGTCATGGTTAAGAAATATGGTTGCCCACGCCTCTGTTTTTCTCGTTGTCCCCTTGATGTTCATGTTCAATATGTTTTTTTGGAATCCCACTTTTTTCTTTACATCAAGCCCCCTCGGCGACCTTAGTGGAGTCTCCAATGGCACCTATCCCGGCTTTCCCCTCTTTGGCGGCAAGGGAGGAGCTATCTTCAACTTTGCTGTAGGTTACGCCGTCCTCGCCCTCACCCCCAAAATCGCCGAAATAATTAGAGACGCCCTCAAAGTCCCGCCGTTCAAATACGGCACCGCCTTCGGCGAAGCCCTCGGACCACTTAGAACTGTGGGTGGTTGGGGACAAGCCGGGGCTTCAACTGCAACCGACTCCTACACCCGAGGTGTCTATCGCACAAATCCTCTCGGTGACGCAAGCACTCAGGCTATAGACGTAGCCAGATACATTGGTATCCTCAAAGGTAAACCAGGCACCTAAATCTGAGGCAACCCGATGGTCCAAAAGTCCGGGTTTGTTTTGTTGAACCCTCTCTTGATCCCAGCTTTTTCAAACCCACCGGCTATCCCACCTACACCAAATTCAAATGTGTCTTTCGTCGCCACGAGAGGAACTCTAGCTGTCGAACTAACACAAATTTTATATAGTGCATCTCTCGACTCTGTTCTAACTGTTCCCAAATCCCCAAACGCCTTTTCAACTTGTTCAACAGTTGTGTCTTTTGGTAAAGATAGCGTCTCCAACATCGTCACGATTAATTGAGCCGGTTTTATCTTTCCAAATTCATACATAAACAGGGGCGTTTCATTCTCAGCGTGTTTCCAGTCAATATGAAATTCATTCCTCTGTCCGGAAACCAACCCAACCGCCGCATCTATTAACGCCCCTTCCATTCTCCCATCACCACCAGCGTGCATAAGCTTGTCCGACCTATCATTTTCGTCCACAAAATCAACTTCACAAAATGCGTTACCGACCAAAGGCTCTTTCTGCCACACTCTAGTTATTCCTTCAGCACCGTCGATATTGCCAATAATCCACTTACCCAAGATGTTCCTTGGCCAACCTTTTCTATCCCCCCTTTGTACAGACATCAGATTCCCTCCATTGTCAACCTTCTCCACCGCATCCAACATCTTATAAGCCGGATCCAGCAAAGTTCTGAATGTGTCATTAACCACAGCGCTCAATCTCGTCCTATTAGTCCTCTGATATTCAGGATAAAACCTGTAATCCACCGATTCCGGCACTTTGAACGCCTTGCAAAAATTATATGCCACAGCTTCCGCGTTACTTGCGTCTTGAGCCTCCAATCCAAACCTTTCGCCCAAATAAGCCGCAAAAGCATCTCTGTAAGTTTTCAGCTCCGTCTTCTCACCAATATCCAAAAGATTCTTAGCCGGCAAGCCCATTTGGCCCGTATATTGACCCATCAACTCCGGCCTGGTAATCAAAGCTGCGTAAATCGCTGTTGCTTCCGAGACGCCAGGCATTGAGGACAAAGCTTCAAGCGAGGCCTTGGAAATTGCCATCAGTTCAGGGGCCGGGAACACTTGCTCCGTTTTTATCGCTTGCTGCACCCTAGCCCTGCCGTTAGACAGGGCAATCCGTGCCGCCAACGCTTCAGCTTCAGTTTTTGTCAAGCCGTAGTAAATCTCACCGTGTGGTACCAACGGGATACTCTCATAAATATTATCCCCATCTTTCTCAACCGTCAAAAACGCCGCCCTTGCCAACTGTGCCGATTCCAATTTCGATCTCTTCATAAAATCCATACTGTCGTAGTTGAATGGAAGTTGTCCCACCTGCGCCCCCATTCCTACCCCCTCTGGTCCTGCAACACCAACTGCCCCTCTTTGCCCTCCTCTCCCCGCCGTTTTTTCCAACACCGTCGTTAAAATCTCCAACAACTTTTCCGGCACGCCGTTTCCACGAGCACCACAAAACGGACAGACCCCGGGTCCCTTAATAGCACCACAACCCGCACACTCTATATCTTTCTTTAAAGAGTCAGCGTATTCTTTTACTGCCACCGAAACCGGGTCCTTTTCTTTTTGTTCCCTGAAAGCATTCTCCACCCTCTCCAACGCGTCTGCAAATTTACTCACGGTAACCACCGATCCTTCTCTGATACCTTTCAAGGCGTCGGCCACATCTTTCAATCTTTCGGCCACCTGAAGATTTGTCTGCGCTTGCTCTCCCACCTGAGCCGTAGGCACCGCCGGCGCCGCTTCAGCCTGTCCCGCCTCCCTCGCCGGCTCCGCCTGAGCCGAAGCTCTAATTCTTTCTTTCACCCTCTCCGCCGCCTCATGTCCCACCCCACCCAATTCCTTTGCCGCCCACTTCATCGCTTCCTTAACTTCATTAGCGCTTGCCAAGCCTAACAACACCCCCAGCAACTTGTCAACTCTGGTTGTCTCCTTCTCTTGTCTCGCCTCCTCAGTTTGTGATTCAGGTTGTTCGGCAGTATTGTCACCCCTCTCTTCTCTCACCATTTCCGCCAAAGCCTCCCAATTACCCACTCCCAACTGTCCACCTACCGGGGTAGTTGCATCCAATACCTCTTTTCTTGGCCCCCCCATCCTTGCTTTCTCCTTTGCGTCCGCCGCCATCCGCAGTAACGACTCCGCTACATAACCGTTTACTAGGCTCAACTGCCCTTCATCCACTCCCCCGCTTGCCAATTCTTGCATCGCCTTCTCGTCTGCGTCTTTAGCTCTGCCGGCCAACGCATCCGCTATTTGCGGCCCGCGCGCCCCCTCCGGCAAACCAGCTAGTGTCTCCATAACTGTCCCCAAGACCTCACTTTTTAAGCCCAATCTTTCCGCTTCCCGCGCCATTTCCTCTACCGCATCCCTAGCCTCATCATGTTTCTGTTTGTCTCCCCTTGAGTCCAACATCGTGTCCACTTTCGCCAAATAAGGCGAAAACATGTCCAATCTCTCGGTCAGACTTACCCTTCCACCTTCCCTAAAACACTGCGTCGGATCCTCGGTTGGTCCGTTAGTTTCTTTTTGAAAACTCATAAACCTATTTTACCAGACCTTAACTACCTCCACCTGTCCTGTATTCACCTTGTACAAATCCCGCCCCTAAGTCTGGATTGGCTCTCTTTTGCTCTGGTTCTTCTTCACCAGGGTTTGGGCTCGCCCGCGCTGGACTCGCTTCGTTTCTCGCCCTTCTTTTCGCCCAAGCGTCCTTTACAGCTTCAGGATCAGCAACTTTTTGTAATGCCCATATTGACACTGCTCCTAAAACAGCGGTCGCTAAACTTTTACTAACCACGCCATTATCAGCTTTCCCAAAATCCACTCCCCTAAAAACAAAAACTCCATCCGGAATAATTCCTTTTTCAGGTACTGATTTATTGATTAAATACAACGCGCCCGTTACCCCCACACCCATTAATCCTTTGATCCATGGGTCAACCCTAGGATCCTGAATTAAATAGGCAGCTACTGCAATCTGATCCAAAATTGCTTCTCCTATCTGGTCCGCAAGGCGGCCAGCTTCTTTCAACTTGTTCAACGTGTCCTGCGGCTCACTCATACTCCAAATATACCATATTACTACAGGATAATCAAGACGCTTTTCAACGTTTATTCACCAAATTAGCCACCTCCAGTAGAGCACCGCAACTTGCCGCACAACCCAAAAACCCGATCGTCAGACCCACCAACGCCTGCGTCCTGCACGAAGACCCCCCTTTAACCTCAACTTTTTTCTGCGCTTCCGCAAACCTTTTTTCATTTTCCTTATCATGCCTCTTTTGCGCTTCAGCTCTCTTTCTTTCTTCTGCTTTCCATCTCTTTTGCCTCTCTCCCACCACAACCCGAGTTATTGCCCCAGCTACCAACCCGTCAGCCTTATTCCACAATCCCCCTAAAAAGGGTGTCACCACCTCATCTGCATACCCCTCTTCTCCAAAACCCGGTCTCTTATTAGGTTGCTCTTTATCACTCATGCTCCCTATTCTATACTATCGGTTACATTTCTGCAACCCCGTATTAATTTCTCCCCCTTTTCATTTCCCTCTCCTAGATTAGGAGAGGGATCAAGGGTGAGGTAAACTCCCTTACTTCTTCTCCAAAATCCCCACCACTTGCTTTTTCAACTGCGGCACATTCCGGGCAACCGTCTTCCATACGGTTTTCAAGTCCACACCCATATAATCGTGCACCAATTTATTCCTCATCCCCAGTATCTTTCTCCATGGAATCTGATTATTCTCCGACCGAAGTTTTCTCGACAAACGTCTCGCCGCCTCCCCAACAATGTGCAGCTCCCTTACTACTCCATCAACCCTCATATCATCATTACCGAATTCCTCCTCGCTCACCTCGAACACATATCTCTCCACTTTTCCAATCGCGTCAACAATGTGTCTCAAATAAACTCTGTCGTCAGAGGCTTCCATATAGGGGTTTGAGGTCGGCCATCACTCTATCTTTAATATAAGGGCTTAGTGCCCCCTCCGTCACCAAATCAACCTTTTTCTTTATACCGGCAGACAATTCGTTTTCCATCTCCACCAGTTCAAAAAACCCCACTTCACTACCTACCCCAAATCTCACCAAAACATCCACGTCTGAACCAGGCCTCATTTTCCCCCGTGCCGCCGACCCAAAGATTCCCAAGAAATCCACTTTATACTTCCGACAAATTTCCTCCAATTTTTTCTCATCTATCTTAACCATTCTCTTATTGTACCACACGCCAAATACCCCTCACCACACTACAGGCCGCCCGCAATTTTCATCTCCTCTTCAACCTTTTTATCTTCTTCTCTCACCATCTCTGCAGTCACCTCTCCCTCTATTCCCAATCTCTTTCGAATCTCTGTTTGCACTGCATCTGCCGCCTTCAGAGCCTTTTCCGCCTGCTCCTTCGTTGCTACAATAAATGGTTCGTCCGGGTACCTCACCTCAAAATAAAACGCCGTTAAAAACCGGCACTCACTTTGCAATTTATCCAAGCTTATGTCCGCCCTTACACACTCATCCAACAGCTTCACTAGACTGTGTTCTTTTGCAAATTTTAAATCATTCGCGACAATATAAGCTTTTAGGTACTTTTCCACGGCTTGTTGAAGCAAAAAACATATCTGGTCGTAATATCCACTTTCATCGGCTAATCCCAACCCGGCATAGCCAAAATCTTGGTCTGCCTTGTAAAGCCATTCCAAAACCACCAATTTATGTTCCATAAACTACCACTCCCTCATTCATCACGGTTTTAATAAAAGGATCTCCTACAAATATCCTTTTTTTAAACTCTCTTGGACTGTAAACCAAAGCATCAACGGCTTGATCGTGCGGCAAAAACTGCAACACCTCCACATGCCTGTCGTGCACTGGCACATCATCCACCCCGTTTTTAATAATCAATAAGTCAAAATCACTATCATCCCCAAAATCTCCCCGGGCCATCGACCCGAATAAAATCACTTTCTCTGGTCTATAACCTCTAACCAAAGTCTCAACCACTCTATCCAACTTAATTTTAATATCCCTGGGCATGCTCCCATTATACCAACCATCAACCAACAACCGCCCCTCACCACACTACAGGCCGCAACTAATAAATATGTCTTCCTACTTCCCTCTCCTGAATTCAGGAGAGGGATCAAGGGTGAGGTAAATTCAAATCTGCCTTCCCGCTAATGTATTCAGTTTCTCCACCACCCACATCCGCACCAATGTTGACGTCTGCACTCCCATCTCTTCAGCAACATTTGCCAGTCTCACTTTAAGCTGTGGTTGCAGTCTCACTGCCAATACTTCTTCCTTGGGTCCACCCAAATTCACTCTCATTTTTACCGGACGCAACTCGTCCATAAAATCAGTAAAACTATGTGTGTCCCAAAAATCTGCCTCTTCTTGAAGATTTTTGAATCCAGGAATTTTGCTTTTTGTTTTTTTGTTCATTTGCCTGCCTCCTTTCTTTTTTATCACTGTCGCGCGCGGTGACAGGATAATAGGTTCCATTTCCTTTATTTGCCAAGACCACCGATATCCACCTGCCGGAATTGGTTTTACCCACCAACAACAAACGTCCTTTTTTGGTTTCAGAGACTTCCAGTCTGTTTTGGTAAGCTTCCGCAACTTCCGCCTGGGTCACGTTGTGTTTGACAATGTGCGTGGAGTTAAAACTATCCCAAACCAAATCTTCCAGCCCCAACTCCATTAACCACCACTGTAATACAATCCACTACAAAAGTCAACTCTTCACCACACTACAGGCCGGATGATAAATTTGTTTTTTTCATTTCCCTCTCCTACGGCGAAGCCACGAGCTTGCGAGAATTTAGGAGAGGGACCAAGGGTGAGGTGCAGTGCCCGCACTTCGAAGCCCGTCAGGGCGAAGAAGTGTGAAAAGCCAATAGTTTGCAAATCCCGCTTCATGGGATAGAGTAGAAGAGTATAAGAGCAGGAGAGTATAAGTGGAAAATACAACCGGATTTCAAAAATTGATTGTTTACCAAAAAGCCAAATTATTGGCTATTTTTGTTTACAAAGTAACAAAAAATTTTCCTGTTAATGAACAACACGGGATGATTTCCCAAATGCGCAGAGCCATCGTCTCGGTAGCTGCAAATATTGTAGAAGGATATACAAAATCTACCACTAAAGATTTTATTAGGTACCTGGATATTTCCCTTGGGTCGCTTGCTGAGATCGAATTTTACTTCGAACTTTCGCTAGAACTTGGGTATATCGATATAAACATTTATAATAAGTTTCAAGACCAAAGGCTGGAAGTCGCAAGACTTCTGCGAAGTTTTCAAAAATCATTAAGAGAGAAGAGTCGTTAACTACTTATACTCTTATACTCTTCAACTCTTATACTCTAAACTTATGGACCAGCATCCTGTCCCCCAAAACATCTCCAGTTATGAATTCCGCCTCGTCGGAGACATGACCCTCAAACAGTTTCTCCAGCTGGCCGGCGGTGCCGGCGTCGGCCTAATCATCTTCCGCCTCCCCCTCCCCGACTTTATCAAATGGCCCTTAGTTATCATTGCCGCCGGCACCGGCGCCCTCATGGCCTTCGTCCCCATCCAGGGCCGCCCCTTTACCCAATGGTTATTGGCCTTTATCAAGGCCATTTACGCCCCCACCGAATTTTATTGGAATCCAAATATCTCTACCGTTCAGTCCCCTCCTAAATTAGGAGGGGAAACCCCGCTTCAGCGGGGAGGGGTGGTACAGCCAGCGGTTACTGTAGCTCCTCCATCCCCAGCTCCACTCATACCCGTCCCGCAATCTGTTCCTAAGCCCGTCGAGGCCACCCCCCTTTCCCCCGCCGAAGTCGCTTCTTTCGAAGTCCTTGCCCCTAACGTAGCCCCTCAGGGCGTAGTGGGGCAAACTCAGTATGCCAAAGCTGAAGCCCTGCCCGCCGAAGCCTTGGCGAAGGCGGGTCCTCCGCCCATCCCACAACCAACAACCGTTAACCAAACACTTACACCTAAACCCACAACCTACAACCCACCACCTACCACCAATCTCGGCCCCTCCCCCCTCACTCCGTCAATCCACATCGCCCACCCGCCCTCGACAACTTCTTCCACCACTGCCCCGGATATTCCCCCGCCCTCCCTGCCCAATATCTTAACCGGCTTGGTTGTCACTACCCAAAACCAGCCGCAGGAGGGCGCTATTGTGGAAATTGTCGCCAATGCCACCGGTCTACCGGTCAGAGCCCTCCGCACCTCAAAAACCGGCACCTTCCAAATTGCCACCCCCCTCCCCAATGGCCTGTATTCTTTATATATCGACAAGGACGGCCTGACGTTCGACCCGGTTTCTGTCACAGCCGAAAGTAAAATTATCCAGCCAATAATAATAAAGGCTAAATCTTAATTAACTACTTACACTCTTATACTCTTACACTCTTAAACTCTAATTTATGAAAGCTGTTTCCGCCACCACCCAATCCCATTTGGACATCGACGACATCGCCGCCGACCTGCTTCTTTTAAAAGGCAGCTCCGCCGCCATTGTCTTGGAAGTCTCCGCCATCAACTTCGGCCTGCTGTCCGAACGGGAACAGGACGCCACCATCTATGCTTACGCCCAACTCTTAAACTCTCTCACCTTCCCTATCCAGATTATTTTAGTCTCCAAACAAAAAGACATCACCGATTACATCAAACTTTTGGACGGCCGTATTATCAAAACCCAAAACCCGCTTCTCCAAAACCAGCTCACCAAGTACCGCGACTTCGTCAAATCCGTCGTCCGCCAGGGCAACGTCCTGGACAAAAAGTTCTACGTCGCCATCCCTTTTAGCTCCCTTGAACTCGGCCCCGGAAACGCTCTCAAATTCCTCACTCCCAAAAGTTCCGCTCCATCCATCTCCAAAGACTCTTTGATCGACCGGGCCACCACCAATCTTTCTCCCAAGCGCGATCATTTAATCCGCCTTTTTGCCCGGATCGGCCTCAAATCCCGCCAAATGACATCCCAGGAACTACTTCAGCTGTTCTTCGAGCTCTATAATCGAGATTTACTTGGAGCAAAGACAAAATTACCACAAGTATGAAAAAACCTGTCGCCATGAACCATGAACCAAGTAACCAAGTAACTAAGGACTTAGCCACCGCCAAAACAGTTCAGGACATCATTGCCCCCGAGCGCATCTCCGTCGAATTCAATTACATCAAAATCGGCGGCAGTTTCTACCGCACTTACTTCGTCGGCGGCTACCCCCGCTTTGTCACCGCCAACTGGCTCGCCCCCCTGATTAACTTCGACCATGCCCTGTTCATCTCTATGTTTATCTATCCTGTGGAAAGCAAAAGCACTCTCGATGATCTCCGTCGCAAAATCGCCGAAATGGAGGCCGAAATCGCCACGGACATGCAGCGCGGCCGTATTATCGATCCCGGCACCCAGGCCAAACTGGACGACGCCCTTTCCCTCCAGGACCAGCTGGTCAAAGGTGCCGAACGCTTCTTTCAGTTTGCCCTCTACTCCACCATTCCCGCTTCCTCCCTCTCTGAGCTGGAACAGGTTTCCAAGCAGGTTTACTCCACCCTCGCCTCCCTTTTGATCTCCTCCACCCCGACCATTCTCGAACACGCCCTGGGCTTCAAAACCACCCTCCCCTCCTCAGTCGATCATCTATTAGTCACCCGCAACATGGACACCACCTCTCTGGCCTCCACCTTTCCATTCACATCTTCCGAACTCACCAGTAACGAAGGCATTTTATACGGATTAAACGAACACAACGGAAGTTTAGTAATTTTTGACCGCTTCAGTTTAGAGAACGCGAATGCATGTGTCTTCGCAAAAGCGGGATCGGGAAAGTCGTACGCCGTCAAGCTCGAAGCTCTTCGCTCGCTCATGTTCGGAACCGAACTCATTATTATCGACCCGGAAAATGAATACAAAAATCTCTGCGATGCCGTTGGCGGCAGTTATATCAACTTCTCTTTCAACTCTCAAAACCGCATCAACCCATTCGATCTGTCAGTCCTTACCGCGACCTCCGACGAAAACGAGCTCAACCAGAAAATCCTCTCCCTCCACTCCATGTTCAAAGTCATCATGGGTGCCATGACCCCCACCGAAGAAGCCATTATGGACCGCGCCCTCGTTCTCACCTACAAAATGAAAGGCATCACCCCCGACGCCGAAACTCAAAAAAGGGAGCCCCCCCTTATGGAAGATTTGTTCAAAGCTTTAATCGGCATGGAGGAACCCCAGTCCCGGTCTTTGGCCGACCGGCTGGAAAAATACGTCAAGGGCAGTTTCAAGGGCATCATCGACCAGCCCTCTAACGTCGTTCTGAACAACCCTTTCACTGTCTTTTCCGTCCGCGATCTCGAGGACTCGGTCAAACCCATCGCCATTTTTATCATTTTGGACTACATCTGGACCAAGCTCCGCCGCGAACTCAAAAAGCGCATCTTAATCGTCGATGAGGCCTGGTATCTCATGCAATATCCCGATTCTGCCAGCTTTTTATACGGAATTGCCAAACGCTGCCGTAAATATTTCCTGGGCCTGACCACCATCACCCAGGACGTTGAAGACTTCTTAAATACCGACTACGGCAAGGCCATTGTGACCAATTCCAGTATCCAGATCCTCATGAAGCAGTCCCCTGCCGCCATCGACCGCGTTTCCCAGGTCTTCTACCTTTCCGAAGGAGAAAAACATCTTCTGCTGTCCGCTGATATCGGCGAGGGCTTGTTTTTTGCCGGCAACAACCACGTCGCCATCAAAGTTGTTTCCAGCCCGGACGAACACAAATTAATTACTACCCGCCCGCAGGATATACTTGCCCAAAGATCTCAAAATGTTCCAGCTACCGGATGAATTAAATTTATCAGCCGTCAAACTTGTCGAGGAAGAAATTATGCTTATCTGCAACACCTGCACTACCCCCGACGCCCTTCTTGTCTCCTCCCAGCCTGTCTGGGATTGGGCCTGCCGGGTCTTGGGCAAACCTCTGTCTGAAATCCGCCACTTGATTGAAAACCACGAAATCGGCGAAATCTTTCCCTCCAAATTCCTCTCCGAAAAAGACCACTTATTAAAACTGCCCATTGTATTATTAGAGCACATCCACCACCATGCCTGACGACTCAGCCTCATTCACCCAACCCGGTCCTACCGACACCCAGTCTTTCACCGCAGATCCCAG
>Ga0209541_10006231_pt1 | contig 20446 bp, 20 predicted proteins | sample RifCSPlowO2_01_FD_184027 | JGI IMG/M metagenome (GOLD analysis project Ga0209541, IMG submission 184027) | Groundwater microbial communities from Rifle, Colorado - Rifle CSP2_plank lowO2_0.1 (SPAdes) (version 2) | ecosystem: Environmental > Aquatic > Deep subsurface > Groundwater | place... | reverse complement strand
CGTTATCTATAACAATCATTATTTTAATGTTTTTAATAACACATTTTTTTAGAATGAAGTATAGCGATGATTATGCAATTTTTGCTTTCGATTTCTTTAGGTTCAAGCCAGTGCTGGCTCCAATTTTCATAGGATCCTTTATTTTCGGGGTGCTCCTTTTTAAAAATGAGTTTTATATGCGCTTGAATTCTAAGTGGGGCTTAGTACTATTATTTTTGGGATTATTTTCAGGTTATTTGTACGATAATTTGTTCTATGGATTGCAATATTTTAGCAACTTCTATGTAGCTGATTTGCTTGAAACAGCACTATTTTTTTTATTAGGACTTTGTACAACTATTGGAGTTCTAATTTTGTTTCGTGAAAAATTTAATCATCAAAATGAATTCTTTAAAAAATTAACAAGGAATGTATATCCAATCTATATAGTTCATTCTCCAATTGTTGTTTATTTGCAATTTTTATTGTTAAATTACAGGTTGCCCGGTTTTGTAAAATTTTTATTAGTTTTTACAAGTGCGAGCATTTTAAGTTTTTTAGTCACCAATTATCTGATGCAGCGAATTAATTTCTTTAAGAAAATTCTGTTTTGAGATATTTATCGAATTCAATTTGAAAACATTTAAATAAAAGTAAACCATAAAATTCAAAAAAAGAGTTCAAAATGCAAATAATATATAATTCTAAACCAAAAAATATTATATTAAATGAGAAACTAAGCGATTATATCAAAAATGCATTAAAAAAAGGTTATTCAAAAGAACAAATAAAAAATTATCTAATAAACTTTGGCTATGGAAGTGAATTGATTGATTACCATATCAATTTTTTAGAAAAAAATAGAACAAAAAGAATTTTCTTAATAACTGTTGTAGTTTTTCCATTGCTTCTAATTCTATTCCTTTATAAAATTTCATCTTTTGATATTACATTTAAGAATGGTGGAATTAGAATATCGACGGAGGAAGTTAAAAATTATGAAAAATTAGCTTATTCCTATTATGCAGTTGGGGATTATAATAATTCATTAAAATTTTTCCTTTTATCGCCAAACAAAAATTCAACGGTTCTAAGAATAATTGGAGACATATACAGATTTAATGGGAATTATAATGAAGCTATAACTTATTATAATTATTCAATTAAGTCACGGCCCAACTATCCAGTTGCATATTATGGCAAAGGAGTGGTATATTATTTGCTTGGTGATTATGAAAAATCCCTCACAAATTTTTTGAAAGCTTATGATTTAAACAAAAGAGACGAATCCACAGCAGAATCTATTGCTTTGGACTATATATTTTTGGAAGATTATGAATCTGCTAGTAATTTTTCAAATCAAGCATTGAAGTACAATGAAAACAGCTACGTTGCATATACTTTTTTAGCTCGTTCTTATTATATGAAAAAGGATTATCGAGCAGCCATAGCCTTTTATCAAAAGGCCGTAAATCTTAGCCAGAATGTGAATTTAAATGTATTATCTTTTGACTTAGCTTCCCTTGGTATATCTTACCTAGCTATTAGAGATTACAATAATTCAATTTATTATCTGAATCAGTCGTTACGATACATTGAGCTTCCTCATGCTTATGGTGGTTTAGCAGCCGCGTACCTCTTGATGGGAAACGAGGCACTTTCAGAAAAATATGAAAACAAAATGAATTTCAACGGTTTTTCAGAACCAGAAAAGAGGGTTTTATCTTTAAATATGAGGAATATTGCCAGGATATACAATGAGACAAATTTCTTTAATAAAACAATACAATATTACGAATTTACCATAGACTTATTCCCTGAAAACAAGCTTTTTTATGATGACCTCTACAATGTCTACATAACGAAACAAGAACATGGAAAAGCGCAAGAAGTTCTTAACAGATATAAGAATTTAAAGAAAATTGAAACAAACTCTTAGTGACATCACATCCCACCAGGAAGTAAGACATATTCACATACATAACCTTCTAAATTACCATTATAAACTTTTGCTGCTGTTTCTGGACCCAAAAACTTTCCATCCGGCCCTTTGATTCTAAATTGATCTGCAACTTTTGCAGCTGCATCAATGTCTTGGTGGCGATACAAGAGAGGACAAAGCTCGTATTTGATAGCAAGAAGTGCTTTAGCCCCTTCGTTCCTTTTCTGGTATTTTTCAAGCGCCACTCGGCTACTCTCATCAACAATTACAGCTTTTGGGTTGTAGGGAACATTTTGCGCTGGAGATAAAGTCGGAAATAAGGCTACTATTGGCACTAAAATTAAATCTTTATACTTGGACAATCTATTTGTAATGTTTTCTAGTCCCATTTTTGATATGGATATTTAATCTACTATTTAAATTTTTCGAAAATTTGTCACTTTTTAGTTAAAAATTCTAGCAAGAAAATTACACTCAACAATTTCTGCTGTGTTGGATAACTATGAGTTTATACAACATGTAGTATATATGGCTAATGACATAACCACAACCTATTGTGTTTTTGGTGAATTGTGCAACACAGCAACAATTTCAAAAACTTATTAAATAAGCAGTTTAATTCAGTTATAAAAAGGGGTATTATGGGAAGAATAAAAATTAAGCTAGGTGTGTTTCTTTTATTAGTAACAGTGTTGTTTTTTTTATTCATGTTAATTGCTAATGCAGAAGGCGCCGGCGAGGGCCCTGCCCCTGACACCGGCGACGACCTCTCCTGCTTCCCGGCAGGCACAAAGATAACAATGTCAGACAATTCTCTGAAAAACATAGAAGATGTTAAAATTGGTGACGAAATTCTTGCTTTTGATGTTGAAGCTCAGGAAAAGAAACCTGCTGAGGTAATAGAGATTGAATCCCCAATAAGAGAAGGTTACTACAAGCTTAACGAAAATTTGCTAAGAGTTACAGATGAACATCCAATTTTTGCAAGAAAGCCAGATGGAACAACAGGATGGGCATCAATAAATCCAGAGAAAACACATAAAGAGACTCCACTCCCAATGATGAATCTGGAAGTCGATGATGAAATTTTTACTGTAGATAAGGTATGGGTCAAAATTAAATCAATGGAATATGTCAAAGGCAAAATCCAAACATACAATTTGAAGACTGTTGAAAGATATAACACTTTTTATGCTGATGGAGTTTTAGTGCATAATAAGATCCCTCCTGGTTGCGTTTGCTCCTCAGGCCAATCAGAAACAGGAGGAGGCTGTGGCACATGCGGTACTTTAAGAAGAGACTGTGATGGCTGCAACTGGGGTCCTTGGTATTGTTCTGGTGATACAAATTGTCAGGGCTCCTGCGGCGCTTGCGGCTCTTGCGCAGATTCAAGATACAGGTGGTGCACAGGTGGGCAATATGGAAGCGGACAATGTATACAGGATTGCAATGCATGTGTTTGCTGCAGTCCAGATCAAGGCAAGCGCTGCGGCTACTGCGGCACTATAGACTGTGCTGGAAATTGCGTTAATCAAGGTGTCTGCTCTCCTGGCTCAACAAGCTGCTCAGGAACAACAAGGCGCACATGCACAAGTTCTTGCACTTGGTCTAATACGGAAGACTGCGCAACAAAACTTTCAACAGACACAGATGGCTCTGCAACAGCATACACAATAGCCGGAACTGTTAGAGACTACACAACATGTTCTGGCGGAAATTGCGTTTTCAACAATTATAATGACGTTTGCTCGGGAACTAGAATAAATGAGAGGGGAGCTTCAGGGGCATCGCTTGTGACTAACACTTACGAATGCCAAAATTATGAGTCAAATTATTGCAGCGCAAACCGGTATTACAGGAATGAATGGAGCTGCGGATTTGGACCTCCTTCAAGATGCTATGATGCGCCGGACACAAGAATAGGCACAAATTCAGATGGCGATGCAAAAGACTTGCAATGCGGAGATTCTTTATGCGATAATTCACCAAACGTTTATGATTCAACAAGAACCGCAAACGAGGTAGGATTATGCGCTGATGGATTGGATAACGACTGCGACCAGAGAACAGACTGTGCTGACACGGACTGCGCAGGAGCATCAGGCCCCGGAGGGGTAAGGTGCTGCCAGACACCGGCAAACTGCATACAAGACGATTGCGTCATTGAGCAATGCAATTCATACAACTGCGCATATGTCAACAGAGCACAATGCGATGCAACAGAATGCGCTCCAAATTCGCCAGTTGGAACAGGAACATATTGCGATGCTTCTGGAGGCAACTGCGCAAGCGCTGATGCTTCAAGCGCTGTTTGCCTTAACTGTGCACCGGACCAAACAGCAGCAACATGGACACCAACAGACCACCAGGATAATGGAAAAGGATGGTCTGCGAACACAGATGTTTACAATACGCTATTTAACAGCGACAACGGGCCATGCTCAGCTGGTTCTGGCGGGCCATGCTTTGATGCAAATAACAACCCCGTTAATCACGAATCTGCAATGGGCTCGGGAAGATGCTGTGGAGATGATGCAAGCGAGTATTACAAGCCAGACTATTATGCGGGAGAATGCGCAGACAATGTAAACGAATGCGTCTGGTCAACTGGAGATTCCCAAAGCTCTAACACAGGCAATGCAAAATGGTGGTGCTATCTGCATGAATGGAATGATTGTGACACTGCAAATGACATAAGCAAGAGGTTTGGAGGTGTTTGCTGTGCTGGAACAGTTGCAAGTTACGCATGGACACCAAATTCATTAGTAAGGACAGAAAACCAATACTCATGCACAGATGGCATAGACAATGATTGTGATGCCTTGATAGACTGCAACGACAATGACTGTGATGGCGTAATTTCAGGCACTGTAACGAACCAAAACAAAGGGATATCATCAGCAGATATAATCGCAAAAAAGGACTTGACAACAGTTAAGTCTGCAGCTACAAACCAGCTGGGTACCTACAGCATGGGCATAAACTGCGGCACTTACAACCTTGTTGCATCTCACCCAGATTATGCTCCAAGCACTAAAACAAACATTAATGTTGCTCCAAACCAGCAAGTAACAGCAGACTTTAGTCTGACTTTAGGCACATCATGTGAGGCAGACTGCACATTTGCTGCTGATGACATTGTTCATGCATCTTGCGACGGCAAAAATGGCTGCACTTTTTATGATGATATTGCAAAATCAGCATGCGATTTTGCACAGCCTGGCTGGGTTAGAGATTATAATGAAACTCATTATGTTATATGCGCTTCTGGCTCCCCACAGCTAAAAGTAGAGATAGAGGCAAGCGTGACATGCTCAAGCGGCACTTTAGTAAAGGTTACAAGAATAGTCGTCTACAATGGAAAGCCGGTAAAGCTGGTTGTTGCAGCATGCGGGTAAAAAATAGTAAAACAACATAAAAAATTCATTACCCAAATCCAATAAAAAATCAATGAAAAAATAATAAAAAAATTATAAAAAATGAAACATCATCAAAAATCAAAAGCAGGTTTTAAAATTAAAGAGATATGCAAAATAATCAATAGATAAAAATGATAATTTCATTGATAGTGGCAATGGGCGAAAACAGGGTGATTGGATATAAAAATAAATTGCCTTGGAATTTGCCCTCTGAATTAAGGTATTTCAGGGAAACAACAAAGCGCAAGCCAGTGATAATGGGCAGGAAAACCTATGAGTCAATAGGAAGGCCGATGCCGGAAAGATTAAATATAATCATTACAAGAGACAAAAATTACAAAGCAGATGGTTGCATTGTAGTCAATAACAGGGAAGACGCTGTAAAAGCAGCAAAAGGCAGCAATGAGATAATGGTGATTGGAGGCGCTGAAATTTACAAGCTGTTTTTGCCGATAGCAAACAGGCTTTATGTGACCAAAGTTCATGGCGCATTTAAAGGTGACACTTATTTTCCTGAATTTAACGAGCATGAGTGGGTCAAGGTAAAGGAAAAATTTGTTGAAAAAGACGATGAAAACAAATACAGCTACACTGTAATGGTTTTAGAAAGAAAAAATTAATTATTTCAATAATTCTCCATTTTTAAAGTTTCGGTTATACTTGGTTTTGGATTATTTTTCTTGAATTCTAACTTTAGTCTATTCAATACCGGGACAAAAATATTTCCAACAGCTAATGCAAGTGGCAAATCATGCCTTATGAAGAATGCTGCAAGCATATTCCTGTAGTTTAAAGCATATTGGTCAATTAAGATAAGCAATACTGCAACCAGAATGCCGTAGGCAAGCCTTTGCTTTCGTTGGTTTGGATGCGTTCTCGGTTCAATAAGCATATACATTGAGAAGAAATAAATGACTCCGCCGTTTATAATCGGATAGTATACATCAGAAAGCCCCATCCCCCTGAACAATAAAATGATGGAGTTGATAATATAATAGCTTGCCAGGAAACTTAATGCCAAATCAAACCTTTTCAATCTCCATATTATAAAAATTCCAAAAATCAAAACCAGAATTTTAGGTGATGAAATCCACCATGTGTGTGAAACTCCAAAAATTATCGATACAAGCAAAATGCCAAGATTAGCAGGATTAAAAATATGTTTTTGATTTATTTTTATTATATGCTTGGAAATGATTGCAATTGCTCCTGCAATCATATAAACATGCCATTGAAGATTTTGAGTCAATAAGCCCCCAATAAATAATCCTGAAATTAAGGCGCTCTGCGGAAACATCCATGTTTTTGACTTGAAATATTCAATAAACAAATCCAATAATGTTGTTGTAAGAACTGCAATTGCTACAGGCAGCAGTGCATCAACCCCAAAGCCATAAAAAAATGAACTTACAAGATGCAGCACAATAAGAAAAACAACCATATACTGGTAAATTGTAAACCTGTTGATTATTGATTTAATATCCAACAAAAACACCTTTTATTTCTTTCTTGTCCTTAAACTCCCACCTTTTTTATAAACAGAATATGCCCCTTTTGCCTTCTGGCTTGTCTTTTGCTCCGGATAAACCTCGTAAATATTCCTTTCATCAAATCCGCAATTATTGCATTTGACTGCTTTAATGCCTAAGTAATTGTAAATTTTTATGTCCTTAGAGCCGCATTTGGAGCATTTCATAAGAATTAATTTACTTAAAACTTTAAATTATTTTCTCTCCAGTCTCTTTGTTGGTTATATGAATTACATTAACAGGGCAGGAATCAGCAGCCTCTTTATTGACAGCATAATCTTTATCTTCAATATGGAGTTCTTCCCATTCGTCATCTCTATTTTTGCAGCCCACAATGTCGGATTTGCCGTCTTCGTGCATTATCCAGAAATCAGGAGCAACTGCAGCGCATGCAGCGCATCCTATGCAATTCGGCCTGTCATGCTCTAGCTTGTATTTTTTAGAGCTTTCCTGCACAGTTTGAATTTCCTCTACCATCTTATTAAGTTAACAATTGTTAAGTATATAAAAGTTTTGGTTTTATTTTGGTTAATCGGATTGATATTTAAGTGTTATTGTCAAAATAATCACAGATTAATAAAAACAATGCCTGTTATTATCAAGGCCATTGCAGCTAATTTAGTCAAAATGGCTTTTTTGCCGATTTCTTCTTTAACAATATTCGGCAGGTATATTGAAGTAAACAAAGCCAGGACAAAAACAAATACTGGCAGTACAGAAGTGGCCAATGCGCTGACAAGCGATGCAGGCCCATTTAAAATTGCATAACCTGAGAATATAAAGGCTGAAAAATCAATAACAATTTTAAAAGTGAGCAGGGCTTTCACCTTATTTTTCATTTTTTTAAAAGTTTCAGCAAATTGATTTCTTACCGAAGGCACAAGTAAAACGAACAATGCAGTAAATCCGCTCAGCCTAAGCCACAAAAATGCGCTCCAGAAGCTGGTTACACTAAAGACATGCTTTGCAGTTACAAATGCTATGGAGCTCATAACTGCTGAAATCAGCATATAGTAAAATGCCTTGCTTAGCTTAAATGAATTTTCAAACTTTTTGTACGAAACTGTTATTCCGGCGCTTAATAAAAACAAAAATCCCATAAAATGGCTTTTTGTCAATATTTCTCCTAAAAATAAAAACGATAAGATTAGAACAAAGACAGGTATAATCTGAAACAGCATGGCTACTCTTGATATCTCATCATACTGAACGGCTTTGTAATAAATTGCCACAGCAAAACTAAACATAACTCCAGAAAGCAACACAATCAAAATATCCATAAATTTTAAAGGCTCAAGCCCAACAAAAGGCAACAAAAATACTAAAAATATATTACTCAATCCGTTAAGCACAATATAAACGGCAGGGTTTTTGATATAGCCTTTTGAAATGACAATTTTGTCTATCAAAGATGTAATTGACCAAATTCCTTGCGCTATCAAAACAAAATAAACCCAGTTTTGCATTTTAATCAAAAAATAAAATTAATAACCCAAGCAAACAATATTGCAATTGTAGTGGCTGTCAGCAAATATGCAATTGCACATCTTTTGCCGAACTTTCCCCATATCATTGAAAGCTCTGTAATGTCTGTTGTGACGCCAACCATTGTTATAATGAAGACAACTCCAAGAGATGCTCCAAGCTGATAAAGCTGCCCGCCTAGTACAGCAAGACCTTCTGACGCCAACTCTAATACAGCACTGGCAGGAACTGCAATTAATACAGGCAAAAATCTATTCCCGTCGCCAAGATATTTAGCAACCATCTCAGACGGGACAAATGCCTTCAAAGCAGCTGCGATCAGCAAGCCGATAACTACGTACTTTCCGACGTCATTAAAAATTTGCCATATGTTTCTCGGAGTGCAGTAAATTATCCTTTTGCCTAGTGCCTCTTTTTCATGCCTCAATCTCAATTTCTCCACATCAACGCACTCAACGCAAAGCATTTTTTCATTTTTTTTGTGCTTTTTTGGAATGCCGGTTTCTATAATTTTTTTATTTTCAAACTTTGCCAATATCATGCCTACAATAAGAGCAGCGGCAAGCGAAAAAATCAGCAATATGCCTGTATTTTCTATTCCGATAAACCCTGAAATCAGAAGAACGTGCAATAAGCCTCCCCAGGGCGCTGCCAATAAAAAGGTCAATGCAGATGCAGTTGAAGCTCCCCTCTCTTTCAATGTTGTAGCAATAGGAATTGCTCCGCAGCTGCATACAGAGACAAACAAGCCGGCAGTTGTTGCGCGAAGCAGGCTTTTCCAGTCGTTTCCGCCGAAATATCTAAGCAGTTTTTTTGTCGAGATAAATTCCTGTATCAAGGCTGATATCACTAATCCCAATAAAAAATAAAGCCACAGTTCTCTAAATAATTCAAGCAATGCATCCAGATAAATAATAATGAAATTTTCCAATGGCATTTTTATTTAAGAAATTCTGCAGTTTAAAAATCTAATGCTTGAACAATCTTATTCCGGTAAACACCATTGCCATGCCATGCTCGTTTGCTGCCTGGATTACCTCTTCATCTTTTATCGAGCCGCCTGGCTGGATTATTGCCGTCACTCCTGCTTTTGCAGCTTCATCAACACCATCTCTGAATGGAAAGAAGGCGTCAGAGCTCATCACCGAGCCTTGGCTTTTGCCTTCTGATTTCATCACAGCTAAATTGACAGAATCAACCCTTGACATCTGCCCAGCTCCAATGCCGACTGTAACCTCATTCTTTGCAAGAACTATTGAATTTGATTTGACATGCTTGTTGACTTTCCATGCAAATGCCAATGCATTAAGCTCTTCTTTTGTCGGTTTCCTTTTTGTGACAAATTTCAGGTTTTTCTTGCTTAAGTCAGGATACTGCCGTGTCTGCACAAGCAAGCCGCCCACAACTCTTCTTATGTCAGGGCTCCTGTAGTCTTTTACTATCTGGCCTGTTTCAAGCAGCCTCAGGTTTTTCTTTTCCTTTAAAATTTCCAATGCATTTTTTTCAAATTTAGGGCATATCACAACCTCAACAAACAACGGCTTCATTATTTTCGCAGTTTCAGCATTGCAGGGCATGTTTAATGCAACAACGCTTCCAAATGCTGACTTTGAATCTGTTTCATACGCCTTTTTGTACGCTTCTTGTATTGTTTTTGCTGATGCAACTCCGCTCGGGTTTGTGTGCTTGATTACAGCAGCTGTTGGCTTGTCAAAATCCTTTATCAGCTCAAAGGCGTCATTTGCATCAAGTATGTTGTTGTAGGACAATTCCTTTCCTTGCAGCTGTTTTGCCGCGCTTACACAAGTTTCTTTGACTAAAAAAGATTTGTAGAAAGCAGCTTTCTGGTGAGGATTCTCTCCGTACCTTAAATCCTGGATTTTTTTGAATGTAAAATTGTATATTTCTGGAAATTTATCATTTAAAAATACACTTGCAAAATACCTGCTTATGATGACATCGTATCTTGCAACATTCAAAAACGCCTTTGCGGCAAAATCTGCCCTTGCAGTTTCATCAATTTTTTTGTGTTTTATTTTTTCAATGACCGAATTGTAATCGCCAGAATCAACAATAACCAAAACATCCTTGTAATTTTTTGCAGCTGCCCTTGCCAAAGCAGGCCCTCCAATGTCGATATTTTCAATGACATCCTTTAATTTTTTATTTTTTTTAACAGCGTCTTCAAATGGGTAGAAATTAATCACAACCAAGTCAATTGGGCTTATTTTTAATTTTTTCAATTCAGCAATATGCCTTTTGTTTTTTCTGTCTGCCAATATCCCGGCAAAAATATTAGGGTGGATTGATTTTAGCCTGCCGTCAAGCATTTCCGGAAATTTCGTGATTTCAGAAACCAAGGCGACATTGATTTTGTTTTGCTTCAGTAATTTTGCAGTTTTGCCTGTTGAAATTATTTTGATGCCAAGCCTAGCAAGCTGTTTTGCAAAACCAACAATACCCTCCTTGTTTGAAACTGAGATCAATGCTGTTTTAATCATTTTGTCAGTTTTTTGTGCAGCTCTTTTGTATAGTGGTAACCCTTTTTTGGCAGGCCTTTGGTGTAATGATAAGTTTCTCTGACAGTTTTTCTTACATGGTGGTGTATTCTTTGCTGAATCATCTTTACCGTTTCCCAGCCAACCAGGAAAATTCCTGCGAACAGCAATACAAAGCTGAATGCGTACATTGACAGTCCTGTAATAAGCTGAACGGGCTCATAGAATTTAACCACTATCAAAACCTTTCCGTAAAAGCCCAGAATGATGCTTAACAATACCAATATAACCCCTGTTAAAAGCTTTTTATCCTTCCACCATACAATTGGCTGGTTAGTCGCTGATTCCTGATTGGCCATTTTTATTTTTTCATTAGTTAAATTTGTAATTATTGAAAATTTTTTATTGTTTATTCGTTATTGGGATTTTTTATTTAATGTATTTTATTATTGTATTACTTTTACTTTTTTCCCTTCAACCTTTATTTTTCCTTTACCGAACAAATCTATGGCTTTTAAAATGATTTCCTGCTCCGCTTTCTGCACTTTTTCCTTCAATGAGTCAACAGTTTCATTTTTATCTATACGAACTTCTTTTTGCATAATTATTGGTCCTGTATCAGCTCCCTCGTCGACAAAATGAAGCGTAGCACCAGTAATTTTTTCCTTGTTTTTTAATACTTCCGCATGCACATCTTTATCCATGCCGCCAGCGTACTTGGGAAGAAGACTTGGATGAATGTTCATTATTTTGTTTTTATATTTATTTACAAACCACGGGCTTAAAAATCTCATATAGCCAATTAATAAAATTAGCTCAACTTTGTTTTCATCCAAAACTTTTGCAATTTCCCTGTCATATTGTTCCCCGTCTTTGCCTTTTGAATCAATAAAAACAGCCTTAATGTTGTGCTTTCTGGCCCTTTCCAAAGCAAAAGCATCTTTCTTGTTGCTTATAACCACAGAAATAATTGCATTAAGTTTTTTGGAGCTTATAGCATCAATTATGGCCTGCAAATCAGTAGCTCTTGTCGATGCCAGTACCCCCAACCTTAACATGAATGCTCACAAATAACTTCATGCATTTCAATTAGTATTTAAAGATTTGGGTTTGATATCAGGGATTTTTGCTATATTGAAAATAAATTTTGATAAGGGAAAAGTTCGCTTAAAATGCGTTAGGCAAAGTTTTTGAGCTGCCGGTGTAAACCGTTAACCGAAAGTCCTTAACGTTGGTGGTGTAATTTTAGTATCCCGCAAACTTCTCAATCCCAACCCATTCCTTCAACAGAAACCTTTATCAAGCAGGAAGCCAAATGAACAATAGTATGAAGCAAAAAACAATTACAATATCAAAAAAAGAATATGAAGAGCTGCTTGAGGAAGTTGGCATTCTGAGAAATTCTAAAATGATAGAAGCCATAAAGGAAAGCGACGAAGCCAAGAGAAAAGGAGTCAAGGCATGGGAGCTTAAGAGTTAGCCATAAAAATTCTAGTACCCAACAAACTTCTCTACCTTGATATTTTGTTGTGGGACATTCATTGTTTTCAAAAGATTAGATAAACCCTCAACCATTCCAGGAGGCCCGCAGATATAAAAAACTGCATTATTAATGCCCTTACAAAACTCTTCTATCATGCTTTCATTTATCCTTCCTGTTCTTCCTTTCCACGAAGCGTCTGAAACATCAGTTATTGTATTTACAATTTTAAAATTTTTATTTTGCTTTTCAAAAATAACCCATTCATTCTTGTAAACAATATCTGCTGGGGTTTTGTTTGAGTAAAGCAATGTTATTTTTATTGGAAGCTTTTTATCAACAGAATATTTTATCATGTCCCTGAATGGTGTTATTCCAATTCCGCCACCGAGCAAAACAACCTCTTTTGCATCCTCTTTCAATGTAAAAATTCCCATTGGCCCTTTTAATTTTACTTTATCTCCGACTTTCAAACTGTTAAGTTTCTGCTTGAACAAAGTTTGGGATATTTTAGTAGAAAACAGCAAGAAATTTTCAGTTGGGGAGGAAGCAATCGACAAAGGCCTTGAATTTCCATTTTCAGGATCATTAACATCAAGCTCAACCATCATATATTGTCCTGGCTTGTAGTCAATCCTTTCCTGTAATCCAAGCTTTATGCTTTTAACATCTGGTGTTTCCTGCTTTGTTTCAATCAGTGGAAGGTCTAAGCTTAGAATCATTTTATTTGAATTTTTGGGCCAATTCCATCGCCTTTAAAGTATTTTCAAGAAGCATCGCAATTGTCATTGGGCCAACTCCGCCAGGAACTGGAGTTATGTAACCGGCAACTTCTTTTACATTCACAAAATCAACATCTCCAATGATTTTTCCATCAACTCTGTTGATTCCAACATCAATCACAACAGCCCCTTCTTTCACCATGCTTTTTGTTATTAGTTTTGGCTTTCCGGCTGCTGCAACAAGTATGTCTGCTTTTTTTGTGTGCTCTGCCAAGTTTCTTGTTTTTGAATGGCATATTGTGACAGTTGCATTTTTCTCAAGCAGCATCATCGCAGTTGGTTTTCCGACAATATTGCTCCTTCCTACAATAACTACATTCTTCCCTTCAATTTTTATGCCAGTAGATTCAATCAAATGCAAAACAGCCCTTGCAGTTGCAGGGGCTAAAATTGTGTTTTCAGTAACCAGGTTGCCTAAATTAAGAGGCGTGAAGCCATCAACATCCTTGTGAGGCAGTATGGAGTTTACAATAAGTTTTTTGTCTATCAGCTTTGGCAACGGCAGTTGAACAAGTATTCCATGGATGTTTGTTTTTTGGTTCAAATTATTGACTAAATTTAACAAATCCAATTCACCGATATTTTTATCAAGGTTGAACCTTTCGCAATAAAAACCAACATCTTTGCATGTCTTTTCCTTGAAATTAACATAAATTTCAGATGCTGGGTTGTTGCCAACCAATACCAATGCCAAGCCAGGCTTTTGCTTCAGGCTTTTTACTTTTGATTTTAGGCTATTCAGGATTTTTTCAGCAATTTTCTTTCCATCAATTATTTTTGCTGGCATTTTCAATATTAATTTTAGTAAATGTATTATTCAATATAACTTTAATGTGATCTTGAATTAATTTCTATCTTTCCTAACGCATTAACTTAAAAATTATTTTAAAAATAAAAAACTTACCTCAAAACTTCCATTCCAGGATAAAGAGGAAAATCCTTGCATAATTCCAAAATATCGTTTTTTACTCTTTCAATAACGCTTTTATCAGTATAATTATCAATAACTTTTACTATGCTTTCTCCAATAACTTTCATCTCGCTTTCCTTAAAGCCTCTTGTTGTTATTGCCGGTGTTCCCAATCTTATCCCGCTTGGATTAAATGGCGTGTTTGGCTCGTATGGAATTGTATTTTTGTTAACATAAATCTCTGCTTCTCCAAGGGCATTCTGGATTTCCTTGCCTTTGCCAGTTAATCCTTTATTTACTAATTTTATAACCATTAAATGATTGTCTGTGCCGTTTGTTACTAGCTCTAATCCATTATCCATTAAAGAATCTGCTAAAGCCTTTGCATTTTTTACAATTTGCCCGCAATACTTTTTGTATTCTGGCTGCAATGCCTCTTTAAAAGCAACTGCTTTTGCTGCATTAACATGGTCGTGAGGACCACCTTGCAATCCTGGAAAAACAGCCTTGTCAATTGCCTGCGCATGCTTCTCCTTGCACATAATCATTGCGCCTCTTGGGCCTCTCAAAGTTTTGTGTGTTGTTGTTGTCACAACATCACAATAAGGCACAGGATTCTGGTGAAAGCCAGTCGCACATAAACCTGCTATATGAGCGATGTCAGCAAAATGATATGCATTAACTTCATCGCAAATTTCCTTGAATGCCTTGAAGTCTATTTTTCTCGGATAAGCTGTCAATCCTGATAAAATCATTTTTGGCTTGTGTTCTTTTGCCTGCTTCATAATCTTGTCATAGTCTAAAAGTTCTGTTTCCCTGTCAACATTATAAGCAACACATTTGTAATGCTTGCCGGAAAAATTAACTGGTGAGCCATGAGTTAGGTGCCCTCCTGCGCTTAAGTCAAAGCCCATGAAAGTGTCGCCTAAATTTAATAAAGCAAAGAAAACAGCTTGATTTGCCGGGCTTCCAGAATAAGGTTGGACATTGACATGCTCTGCCCCGAATAATTTTTTGGCCCTTTCAATTGCAAGATTCTCAATAATATCAACAAATTGATTTCCCCCATAGTATCGCTTGCCGGGGTAACCCTCAGAGTACTTGTTTGTGAAGAAAGTGGCATAAGCCTGAAGCACAGCCTTGCTCACAAAATTCTCGCTTGGAATAAGCTCAACGCCATTCCTTATTCTTATTCCTTCTTTTTTTATTGCATCAAAAATTTCAGGGTCGGTCTTTGAGATATCATCCATCATTGACGTATTAACCACCACGATATAAAAGACAAGGTGAATTATTTATATAGTTTTTGATTTATTTAATTTAAGAAGTATGTATGCTATTTTTACCCAGCCCTGTGCTGTTTCCTTAATCTTCTTTCTTTCTTTATTCTCTTTCTCTGCCATTTCCATCTCATCTGCTGCTTTTTTTTCCACCGACGGGAGCTTCTTTTCATAATAATAAGATTTTGAATTTAATATTTAAAGGTGTCGAAAATTTTCAATTTTCTAACCTTTAAATTAGAAAATCTCTGATTTTCTTTATTTAAAGGTTGTGTGGATTGTTTTATTTTTAAACATCAAAATTCCACTTATGTATCATAAGTGGCCTATGTTCTAGCCGAACATTGCATGGAATTTGGATGTGCTCGAAAACCACTACAAATAAGTGGAATTTTGTAGCAATGAAAATTCATTGAATTTTCAGGGTTTCGAAAATATGTAATTTTCGCAATGTTCAAAACCGCCTGAATGTGATAGCGCCTAAACATTCCACTAATCTATGATGGGTGGTTTTTGACAATTTTAAAAAACAAAACTTTAAATACTTCAAAATCAGGGAAACCTTTCTAAAATAGTTCTACTTATAAAATCCGCAACCTTTATAAATAACCATGTTATCCCAGTTATGATGGTTAATAATCCTTCTTTAGGCAAAAGACTATGATTTCACTGTTAATTTTGCTAGAGAGGGATTGCTATGCCTTTTACTCACAATTCACTGCCCTGGTAGTGTAATCCGGCTATCATGAAGCCCTGTCGAATGCAAGCAGGTCGCTCATATGCAGAACGGCTTCGATTCGGGTTCAAAATATGCGCACTAAATTTCAATAAAATTTAACGCTTGAAAGTCCCGACCAGGGCGCTCTTGATCATATGGGCCGGTAGCTCAGCCTGGTAATTGTCCTAATTGGGCAATAGAGCACCTGTATCGGGAATGTGTATGGTGAAACTTTTAATCAGGTGGTCGCGAGTCCGAAACAAAGCGTTGATTGAGGAAGTCTCGTCCGGCCCACTTATTCAAAATCTGTCAAAAACACTCCGCACTATGTCGGAAATCGCTTTGCAATTTGACGACATATCAATAATGGCTAATCAAAAATCATAAACTAAAATCAACATTGTTTGGTTTGGAATAGTGACAAAGCAAAAGATGAAGAAGCAGAAATTCAAAGTAGATAAGCACGTATTAACTCCAAAACACTTAAAGTTTGGTGAAAGAGAGAAAGCACAGCTGCTTGAAAAGTATCATGTAACTTCTAAAGAGCTGCCAAAAATACTGAAGACAGATGCAGCTATTAAGGATCTTGATGCGAAACCAGGCGATATAATCAAGATTATAAGAAAAAGCCCAACTGCAGGCGAATCAGTTTTTTACAGGGGGATATCAGATGTATAAATACGGAAAAACCCTTATACAAAAATATTTTGAAGAGCAGAGCTTTGTTGACTCTGACATAGACTCATTTAATAATTTTATTGACAAGGAGCTTCTAAACATAATAGAGGAGAACAGGGAAATTATCCCAACAATTATTCCTCATAATATTGATGAATTCAAGATAAGGCTTGACAAAATCTGGGTGGAAAAGCCAAAGATGATTGAGGCTGACGGCTCAAGCAGGAACATCTACCCTATGGAGGCAAGGCTCAGAAAAATAACTTACTCTGCCCCTACATGGATAACAGTCAGCGCCCACATTAATGGTGTGCAGCGTGAGAGTTTTGACACCCAGATTGGAAACCTGCCCATAATGCTGAAAAGCAAATGGTGCCATTTGCATAAATTGACAAGAGACGAGCTTATAGCAAAGGGTGAAGACCCTGACGAGCCTGGAGGCTACTTCATTATTAATGGGACAGAAAAGGTTCTTATCACAATTGAAGATTTGGCTTCAAACAGGTTTCTGGTTGAAAGAGATACAACTGGCCCAAGTGAAATCGTAGGAAAACTATTTTCAGAGTATGGCTCGTTTAAAATCCCGCACACAGTTGAGAAGATGAAAGACGGGTTGTTCTACATTACTTTTACAAGAGTGAAAAGAATTCCCATTATTGTGGTAATCAAGGCGCTTGGCTTGCTGAAAGATGAGGAAATAACCAAGGTCATCTCGCCGGAAAGGCAATTTGACGAAATCATAATAAACCTTTTGGAGTTTGTAAGCATTAAGAATGAAGAGGAAGCTCTTGATTACATTGCAAAAAAAATCGGCATTACTCAAGCAAAGGAAGTAAGGGTTGAGAGGATGAAGGAAATCCTTGATAAGTATTTGCTGCCCCATCTTGGTATTAAGCAGGAAGACAGGATATTCAAAGCATACAATATATGCAAAATGCTGAAGAAATACATGCTTGTTTCTAACGGAGAACTAAATTTTGATGATAAGGACCATTACATGAATAAAAGGCTTAAGATGAGCGGCGATTTGCTTGCTGATTTGCTAAGGCTGAATTTAAAAGTTTTGATTGGGGACCTGTTGTACAACTTCCAGAGAATTGTCAAGAGGGGGAAATTCCCGAGCATAAAAGTAATTATCAGGGACAAATTGCTGACTCAAAGGATTTATTCCTCAATGGCAACAGGAGTCTGGGTTGGCGGCAGAAAGGGAATAAGCCAGAGAATCCAGAGATTAAACTATCTTGAGACTTTATCGCATTTGCAAAGGGTGGTAAGCCCATTAAGCGCTTCGCAGGAAAATTTCGAGGCAAGGGAATTGCATTCAACGCATCTTGGAAGATTGTGCCCGATTGAGACCCCGGAAGGGACGAATATCGGGCTGAGGAAGAACCTTGCATTGCTGTGCACAATATCCGGAGAATCAAACGAGGATGAAATTTTGAAATCGTTGAAAAGCATGGGCTTGAAAGTAATAAAATAAAAAAATCAATCGATACTAAACATAACAATAACTAAACAAATTCAGTGAGATGAGCGAGCGAGAGGCGAGCTCTCGCATGTCACACGAAAAATCCAATAACAAAAAAACTCAATAAAAAATCAATAATAAAAAACAATAAGAAATAATTCAAAATTTTGTTATTATTTTTTTTAAAAATAAAAATTAATGTAATGCCTCAATGTAAAAGGCAAGAAGCACAATAACATCAACTAAAGAAAAACGTCTAATAAAATATCAAAATAAAAAATGGCAGAAGTTTACCTTAACAGCAAATTTGTAGGAAATGTTGACAATCCGATTGAATTTGTGCAGAAGATAAAGGAGGAAAGGAGGAAAGGCTCTGTTACGGACAAGCTTAATATTTATTACAATGAAAAGGCAAATGAAATCCAGCTGGAAAGCTCAAAGGGAAGGGCCAGAAGGCCATTGATAATTGTTAAAGACGGCGCTCCATTATTGACAGAAAGGCACATCAAGCAGCTGGAGAAAAATGAGATTTCATGGTCCGACTTGGTAAAGCAGGGCATAATCGAATACCTGGATGCTGCAGAAGAAGAAGATGCATTAGTGGCATTTTTTGAAAGCGAATTGACGCCGGAGCATACGCATCTTGAAATCACGCCATTGGCAATGCTGGGCTACTGCACATCTCTTGTGCCATACGGCAACTTCAACCAGTCAACAAGGCTTAACGCAGGCTCAAAAAATCAAAAGCAGGCGCTTGGGTTTTATGCCTCTAACTTTGCCGTAAGAATGGACATGGACGTAAATCTTCTTCATCATCCCCAAAGGCCTGTTGTTAATACAATAATGCACGATATTTCCGATTATGACAAGCATACAGCTGGCCAGAATATAGTTGTTGCCATAATGAGCTACAAGGGCTACAACATGGAAGACGCCATTATCTTAAACAGAGGCTCGATAGAAAGGGGCCTGGGAAGATCGACTTACTACAGGCCGGCAGTTGCAGAAGAGCTTAGATACGCTGGTGGCTTAATTGACCAGGTATGCATTCCTGATAAGGATGTCAAGGGCTATAAAACCGAGAAGGATTACAGATTTCTGGAAGATGACGGGATAATATATCCTGAAGCAAAAGTCAGAGAAGGGGATGTTGTAATTGGAAAAACTTCACCACCAAGATTCTTGAGCTCGATGGAAGAATACAGCTTGGCGTCAAACACTCGAAGGGAAAGCTCTGTGAATTTAAAGCATGGCGAAGAAGGTATTATAGATTTTGTGTCAATAACTGAAAATGAGGAAGGCAACAAACTCATACAAGTCAGGATAAGGGACGAAAGAATTCCTGAAATTGGGGATAAATTTACAAGCAGGCACGGCCAAAAGGGGATTGTTGGAATGATTGTGCCGCAAAGCGATATGCCTTTTTCAGCAAACGGCATAGTGCCGGATTTGATATTTTCCCCCCATGGGATTCCGTCAAGAATGACAATCTCTCATTTGATTGAAATGCTTGCCGGCAAAGTTGGCGCTTTGGCTGGAAGGTACATCAATGGAACAACTTTCGACGCAGAGCCTGAAGAAAGACTGAGGAAAGAGCTTTTATCATTGGGTTTTAGGGAAAGCGGCGTGGAAACTTTTTACAATGGCCAAACTGGTGAGCAGTACCGGGCAAAAATATTTACTGGAAGCATGTACTACTTGAAATTAAAGCACATGGTGGCCAACAAGATACACTCAAGAGCTAGAGGACCAATACAGCTCTTGACAAGGCAGCCAACCGAGGGAAGGGCAAAAGAAGGTGGTTTAAGGCTTGGAGAAATGGAAAAGGATACTTTTGTTGCCCATGGCGCTTCATTGCTGCTCAAGGAAAGGTTTGACAGCGACAAAACCGTTGTGCCGGTTTGCGAGAGCTGCGGAATCATTGCAATAAGAGACAATTACAGAAACAAGTCATATTGCCCGGTTTGCGGCGAGAACGTCGAGATTAATGACATTGAGATAAGCTATGCATTCAAATTAATGCTTGATGAATTCAAGTCCTTAGGCATATATCCAAAACTGCACCTGGAGAGCAAGTATTAGAAAAACAATAAAAAAACTCATTAACGAAAATTTCATTAAAAATAAAACTTCAATAATGAAAAATCAAAAAAAATATTTTATTTTTTAAAAATTTAATGATAGAAAAGTTTAATGCCCTAAAAATTCCAAAGGAATTTTGGGGCACCAAAAATGCAAAGCATTTTTTAGTGCGTTGTGTAAGATAAAAATAAATCAC
>Ga0209541_10006227_pt1 | contig 20451 bp, 22 predicted proteins | sample RifCSPlowO2_01_FD_184027 | JGI IMG/M metagenome (GOLD analysis project Ga0209541, IMG submission 184027) | Groundwater microbial communities from Rifle, Colorado - Rifle CSP2_plank lowO2_0.1 (SPAdes) (version 2) | ecosystem: Environmental > Aquatic > Deep subsurface > Groundwater | place... | reverse complement strand
AGAAGAGTAAACATAATAAAGATAGAAATGAGAGGGATAGTTGGATTGGAATTGATTTTCATAGTATAATTACATTTTAGGTTAAAATATAAATGTTTGGTTATATATTTGATTACAATAGATAACAATAAGTCAAAAGGTTTAAAAGAATAGATGATTTACTTGAATGAATGGCAATAGGTGTTTCTTTAGTTAATGAGTGGGGTTTCTTTGTGCATTTATTAGCGTCGCTTGTTGCGGGAACGATTATTGGGGCGGAAAGAGAATGGAGGGGTAAAGATGCAGGTATAAGCACACATTCGCTAGTTATAGGTGGTTCAATGCTGTTTACGTATCTTTCTATGGCAATGGATCCGAGTTCTCCTGCGAGAATTGCGGCGCAGATTGTGACAGGAGTGGGATTTTTGGGTGCAGGAATTATATTGAAGACTAAACAGGGAACGGTATCAAATTTGACGACGGCGGCGAGTATTTGGTTTTCTGCGGCGATTGGTATGGCTATTGGGTTTGGATGGTTTGTGATTGCGGGAATGGCCGTACTTTATGCGATACTTGTGCCCACTATACCGCGAGTTGAGAGGCATCACTTACATAAATAATTTTAAATAAGTGTAGAAGAGCAAAAACCTTATAAAACATTAATTCTTTTGAGGAAAGCATGGAAAGAGGGATAGCATTATTATCTGGGGGGATTGATAGTCCGGTTGCGATTCATTTGATGCAGAACAGGTTAGAGATTATTGCGGTGCATTTTCATCAGCAACCGTTAACAGATGAGAAGGAGATTGAGAAGGTTCGAGAATTGGTTAGGGTGTTAGGAGTGAGGAAGGTGTATTTGATTCCGTTTACATCGGTTCTCAAAGAGTTGGTGAGCAAGTGTGACCATAAAAATTATTATATTTTATCGAAAATTGCGATGTTTCGCTGTGCGGAGATGGTGGCTTTGAAAGAAGGGGCTCAGTTTTTGATTACAGGCGAGAATTTAGGCCAGGTGTCAAGCCAGACGTTGAGTAATTTGACGACGATTACGAAGAATTTATCTCTTGAGATTTTTCGGCCAGTGTTATCATATGATAAAGAGGAGATTGTTCGCGTGGCTAAAAAGATTGGAACGTATGAGATTTCTAAAGGCCCTGAGATTTGCTGTTTACTTGGGCCACAATTTCCGGCGACGAAGTCGGATGCAGAGGAGATTAGAAAAGAGTTAGGGAATTTGGAGTTGGGGAGGTTGCTTGAAGAAAGTTTAAATAAGGCAGAGATTGTTTCATTCTAAAATGTCAGAATCAATTATTTTATATAATACATTAAGCCGAAAGAAAGAAGTGTTTGTACCTCTGCGTAAGGGAAAAGTAGGATTATATACATGCGGACCGACGGTATACCATTATGCACATATTGGAAATTTGCGGAGTTATATTTTTGAGGATGTTCTTAAGCGGACGTTATTGTTTAACAAATTAAAAGTTACTCATGTGATGAATATTACAGATGTTGGGCATCTTACTTCTGATGCAGATGAGGGAGAAGATAAGATGCTCAAAGGAGCGCGACGAGAGGGAAAGTCAGTGTGGGAGATTGCGGAGTTTTACACGCAGGCGTTTATGCAAGATATTGCGAAATTGAATATATTATCTCCCTTGGTGGTTTGTAAAGCAACAGATCATATTAAAGAACAAATTGAGATGATTCGGAAGCTTGAGAAGAAGGGGTTTACATATACATCTGGGGATAATGTGTATTTTGATACGTCGAAACTGGATGATTATGGGAAGTTGGCACGATTGGATTTTGATACAGAAGGAAAAGCGAGAGTTGAGAAAGATACACATAAAAAAAATAATCACGATTTTGTGTTATGGTTTACGAAGTCGAAGTTTCAGGATCAAGAGATGAAATGGCCGTCGCCGTGGGGTGTTGGGTATCCTGGGTGGCATATTGAGTGCAGCGCGATGGCAACGAAGTATTTAGGTGAACAGTTTGATATTCATTGCGGCGGGATTGATCATATACCAGTACATCATACGAATGAGATTGCGCAAAGTGAAGCGGCGTTGGGTAAGAAGCCGTGGGTTTCGTTTTGGTTACATGGGGAATTTTTGGTTATACATTCTGGGGATAGGATGGCGAAGTCTGGGGAGAATTTTATTACGTTATCTACGCTTGAGAGTCGAGGGTTTGATGCGCTCGATTATCGCTATTTTTGCCTAGGTACGCAGTATCGTATGCCGCTGATGTTTAGTTATGAAGCGATGGAAGGAGCGAAGGTGGCGCGAAAGCGATTGAATGAAAAAGTACTTGAGCTTAAAGAGCAAAAAAACAAGGATACGAAAATTCATAAAGACTTTCAGGAAAAATATCTGGTGCAGTTTACTGAACAGATTAACGATGATCTCAATACTGCGCAAGTGTTAGCGACGTTATGGGCGGTTATTAAAGATGAGAAGTTGACTGCTACAGATAAGTATTCGTTGATTTTGCAGTTTGATAAAATATTTGGCTTTAATCTTGGTTTGCTCAAAAAAGAAAAGGTGGTTGTTCCGGCTGCGGTGAAGAAATTGGCGGAGGAGAGGGAAGTTGCGCGGCAACAGAAAGATTGGAAAAAGTCGGATGAGTTGCGTACGGCGATTCAGAAGTTAGGGTATACGATTGCGGATACGAAAGAAGGGTATGAGTTAAAGAGAGTGTGAATTTTTTATTATTTTTTTAGATGTATTTAATGTATTAAAAAAAGAAAAAATATTTTTTATGTTTTAATTGTTTTATGTCTGTTTGGCTTCACGTCCACCATTCTTTCCATTTTCGAGGCAGGCCTCTGATGTACAATAACGCAAGGGGTACGGCCCAGTTGGCCCAGCGTTCGATGAAGTCCCAGAATGGATCGCCGGCGATGGGGCGGGCTAACGCCGTGAGGAAGCCCCAGATAGTTGCATACACAAGCATCAAGCGTAATGGATACACTAAGGCAAGTATTGCGACAATGATATCAAGTGTTCCAATAAGATACATGGTGTTGGTTGCAGTACTTCCTGTCAAGCCGGTGAAGGCAGTCAATATCTCTAGGAATCGGGGTTTGAGTTGGAGGGCAAAAATGCCATGGCCGAGAAATTCACCAAATAGGCCCAGACGCAGGATCCATTCAATTATTTTGTCTTTTTTTTCTTGTTTCATCTTTATTCATACCTCTTTATGGCTTTCTTCTCACTTTTTTCCTGCTACTTTTTTCCACAGCCAAATTATAGCAAGGATTACAAGTACCACTAAGCCAATAAGCAATAAGAAGTAGAGAATGCCATAGATACCCCACCAACCGGTTGTTGAACCCATCATGCCATATCCTGAATTGTCAAAGCCCATCATGGTTTTTCCTCCTGCTAATTTATTATTATATCCGCTCATCATTCCTGCATTACCCATCATACCTAAACCACTCATCATGCCGGAACCGTAGCCCATCATCATGCCCATGCCAAAAGAAGTATTTTCATTACAATAAAATCGTTTTGCCATCAATTGATGCATTTGGTTTAGTTGGGCTGAACCTTCGCCACCATGCATTTGGTCCATTAGTTTATGGGCTTCTCCGGGGTGCATTTGTTCCATATAATATTCGCCAATGGATTCGAGTTGATCATCAGTTAATGAGGCACAACTGATTTTGCTTTCGATTAATTTTTTTCCTTCGGCTATCTCTTCTGGTTCGGATGCAGCGACTAGGGAGAGTACTAGCAGAAGTACACTTACCATACTTACTATTATTTTTTTCATCTGTTTCACCTTTGTTTTCTTTTTTTACTTGATTTAGATTTTCATAAATTCGGTTATACTGCCGTCTTTTGCTACGGCATAAATGACAAATGGTTCTTTTTTTGCACCAGGCATGCCAGGGGAACCGGAGGGCATGCCGGGCATGGCGATACCGGCAATTGAGGGTTTTTCGGTTAAGAGTTTTTGAATTGCTTCTGTTGGAATATGGCCTTCAATGAAATAGCCGTTGATAATAGTGGTATGGCAACTGCGTAGTTGTTGAGGGATGTTGTATTGGTCTTTAATTGAGGTGATGTCTGGCATGTCTTTGATTTTGATGTTGTAGTCGTTTTGCTCAAGATATTGACCATATAATGTACAGCAGCCGCAGGTTTCGGATTTGTAGATTGTAAGGGTTGGTGCGTCTTTTTTAATGGATTTTGAGCTGCAGCCGGCGATGAGTAGGATAATGCTGATTATTCCGATTAGTAACCCTAGTATTATTTTTTTCATGTGAGGGATATTTAATTTTTTTAATGATTATGATAATATAGGTATATTGAAACAGTTTATTTAAGTAGTGGTGAAACTAGTTTCAGAGGATATTTTTTAGTTTATCTGCATACTTTCTACATACTTTTTTAAAACAGACCCATTTTAGCAATATACATGCAACAAGACACTTTTGAAGAAGTAGGAGAGTTGATTGAACAGGCGCACGCTATTTATACGCAAAATTTTGATTCAGTGACGTCGTTTGAACGGGCGGTGTTTTTTAGTTGGGGGTGCACGATTGGGGATTGTACGTTTTGTTATATGTCTACGCAGCCGGTGGGAAAAGCACCAAAAGAGACGAAACGGAGTGTAGAGTCGATTTTAGCGGAGTTTATGTTGGCAAAGCGGTTAGGATGGGATATTGGGTTTTTTACAGGAGGGATAGGGGTATTGAAGCCGGAAGAATTGGAGTTTTTATTAAAAGCGATTACAGAAATTGTAGGGGAGAAGATATGGCTATCTGTGGGGGCAATTCCAAAGCCGCTGTTACAGAGGTATTTGCCGTATATTAAAGGAGTCGTTGGTTCGACGGAGACGATTAATCCAGAGTTGCATAAGATTGTATGTCCTTCGAAGCCATTAGCGCCGTATGAGCGGATGTTTGAGGTGGCAGGGGAGATGGGACTTGAAAAAGCGATGACGTTTATTGTAGGGATGGGGGAGACGAAATCAGATTTAAAGTTGTTGTTAGCGTTTATTGAGAAGTATGGGATTACAAAAATTCATATTTATAGTTTGATTCCTGAAAAAGGAACGATGTTTGAGCATACGCCGATGCCAAGTAAAGAGCAGCAGGCGTGGTGGATTGCGCAACTGCGAATCAATTGTCCTACGTTGAATATACAATGTGGAATTTGGGAGGATAGGGTTAATCGAGTGAAGTATTTATTAGGTGCGGGGGCGAATTCGATTTCGAAATTTAAAGCGATTAAGTTGTTTAATTCTGTGGAAGCGCAGGAGATAGAAAAGCAGGCTCAACTGGCAGGGAGAATATTTCAAGGAACGCTGACACAGATTCCTACTATTGATTGGCAAGAAGAGATTGCGCGATTGTCATTTGATGCGGGGTTGAAAGAGAGGATAGGAAGAAAGTTGGAGTTGTATCTGAAGCAGATGAGAGTGCATGGAAGAAATGACGAACAAAATGAGAAAGAAGAAGTTGAAGTATAGAGGGGTTTGAATAACCATCTAAATTACTTCAAATCCCTCTAAGAAGTATTCGGTCACTAACGTTCCGAAGTTGCTTGCGAGCAACCTTTGAGGAACCCCGAAAAATGGGGTTAATCAAAGTTCTCTATAGTTGAATCTATTTTAATATCACAATATTTGTCATGCCTCTTCGTTTGCGTTCGAGGATTTTTTTGCCTTCCATTTTGTCGAGGATTCTGGTCATATGGACTTTTGATACGTTTAATTGTTTCATAAGATCGCTTTGGTACATTGAGCCGTCGTGTTCTTTGATGTGATTGAATGTGTTTTTTTCTTCGTCGTCGAGTTGGCTGAGGTCAATTGGAGCATATATTTTTTCTTCTGTTTTTTGTTCAACTTTTGAGGAAACTTTATCGACGGAACCAATCAATAGGTAGATGCCTGCGCCAAGTACCAAAAACGCAAAGCCGAAGGCGGCGACGATGTACCAAGAGGTATTAGTGGTATGGGCTGGGCATTGCAGCATATCTAAACCAGGGTTTTCATGAAACATTTGGCAGAGGTAGGTGTCGCGTTCGTCTAAATCTTGTTTGACGAAGATTAACAAAATGGTCAGAACGATGGCAAAAGAGATAATGCTGAGGCTGATTTTTTTTTGAGTTGGACTATACATGGCGGATTAAAATGAGGGTTCTTTTTTAAATCTTGTGGTGAGATGTTTTATTAGTTAGTGGTGACAATTTTGAATGAGTGAATGTTTAAAAAGAAGAAGAGATTTGATTGAACTTAATGGGATTTTTTAGGGAAACGAGATGGATTTTAGGGGTTAAGACAAGACATTTGCTTTTGGCAGTTGCAGGGATGGTGATATTATGTTTTTATATAGGTGTTTTAGTGTCAAAATGGTTATATTCGTTTCGGATGATGTTGTTTGTGATGATCTTATTCTTGATGGGATTGTATGGAGTGCATCGATTTAGGGGAAGAGGACATAAAAAATATGCAGCACATATTGGCTTTGCGGCGTTATTGTTGTTTGTGAGTGTCGTTGGGGTGCAAACGAAATATTTTGCGTATTCTCATCTAGTGGGGGTTGTAGGTGTGATATTATTGTTACCAGTGGTTAGAGATGTGATGAAGAAAAAAAATTGAAAGTAGAAAAGTGCATTATTTAGGTAAGTTTTGTTTGCCCATTAGAGTGACGATGTTGCCTTCTTGTTTAATGGTGATTTCTTCTAAATTATTGATGACAATGTCATTTCCTAATAGATAAAATGAGATATTGCGTAAGTCGCGAAAACGGACTTTTTCTACTTCTTTTAGTTCGAGAACTTCAATTGGTTCTTTTGCTTTCAGGTGAGGGTTATTGTCGTTAAATAAACCAATGAATGCAGATTTAAATGTGTCTTTATCTTTACCTGGTTTTCTACTTACGGTGATGCTTTTTGCTTTAAAAGTTTTGTCGAATTGTAAATTAGGCATTATTTTTTACTTAAGGAAGTTCTCACTTTTAAACATTGTGATGATTTTTTCGCGATGTAAGTAATATGAGAGATAGAAGGTGCTGATGAAGATAATAAAAGAGAGAAGACGGCTTGACCAAAAGCTGGCGATAAGATAGCCTAAGAGAAAACCGAGAATGAGAATAATGATATGTACAATCGGTTCTTTATGTTTTTTGATGTAATATGTTCGTCCGGCAAGAAAACCGATTATGCCAATGATAAAATAACTCAGAAACGCGTTTTGGAGAGTTAACGCGAGGATAAAACCTAGGACGATACAGGCGATGGTGATGGTTTCAACCCAATTTTCTTCGAGTTTCATGTGTGAATCTGTTTTTTATTTTATTTTTTTTTTGAGATGGTGCTCTTCTTTTTTATTTCTGGGAACTGATCATATAATATCCAAATGCAGCAATAAGGCCAAGAGTAATAGCAATGATAAGACCAATGAGTGTTTGAGTTAAGAGAAGGATGGAAGCTACTGCTACAACTATCCAGCCGAAGAAATATTGGGCACGAGAGCCGAAAAAGATGGCGAGGCCTTCCAGTTGAGGTAAAGGAATGAGTGTGATGGCGGCAAGTATGAGGTTAATGATAAGACCTTTTTCAAAGAAATAGGTATTGGGGAAGGCGTATAAACCTAGGGCAAAGAGGATGGCGATGATTAAACTGCCAAGCAAACCCCAGAATGAAATCATGCCGTTTTCGAAGTAGGAGAAACCGTACCTGAATTCACCCAGACGTTGTTTGACCATAAATGTGGCTGTAATAGTGCCCAGAAGAATTAAAGGCAAACGGCCTTTTGAGAGGAAGATGGTGATTAATGAAATGGTTAAGCCTGGCCACCACACTTTAAATTCAGCTTTATAGCCTTGGCTGAGAGCGTAGATTTTTTGACAGGTTACACGGAATAATAATGAGATGGTGGCGATGATGAGAATTAAAGAGAAGTTGGTTAAGCCGATAGTGAGGTCAAGAGTATCTTCACCCCAGTCGCGAAAGGAAAACATGAATGCAAGAAGGATAATGGATGCAATGAGGCCTAGGCGTTCGTGTTTACTGATGCGATAAAACTCTTTAATTCGGGAGTGGAGTTCTTGGGTTGAGACCATATAGAGGGGAGAAAGAAGTTATGGTTTATAAAAATATGGGATTTATTTGCGGTTGGAAATATTGAAAAGTTGAGAGTTTATTTCTTCTGCAATAACCAGGTGCGATAGATACTATCGCCTTTACTGAGATCTTTTTGTTCGAGAAGAGTAAATTTAGATGAAAGAGGGAATTCCCAGCTGGGACGGCTGATAATTAGGATAGTGCCGAGGGGTTTGAGGATGTAGTCAAGCCCGTAATAGAGGTCATTGATTTTTTCTTCGTCTTTAGAGGTGATGTGAAATATAATAGTATCAAATGATTGAGGATCGTATTTGGTGTCGAGTTCGTCTAAGGAGTGTTTGCTGATGTGCAGAAATTTGTCGACTTTGGCGAGATAGGAGTTTTTACGGATGGCGGTGATGTTTTGAGTGGTTTCGTCGAAGACGGAGATGATTTGGGGAATTTGAGGAATGGTTGGGCTGAAGTGGAGGTTTTTCCAAGAGGGAAAGTGTTGACAGGAAAATGAGGTGTGGTCAAAAAGAGGGGTGTGGGATGCGTACAGAGCGGCTTCGATAGCAAGAGTGCCGTCTTTAGCAAAGCCGACAAGGAGTTTTTTTTGCGGTTGGAATTGGCTTTGGCGAGAAAAATAGTAGGCGAGATCGCCTTTGAATGAGCTTTGGTGAGGAAAGATGCGATAGGGACGAGAGTTGAGTTCAATGCCTGTGATATCAATGCCAATAAAATATTGATCTGCGCTGTAGAAGACGACAAGTAATATCTGTGGTTTTTTGAGATCGAGTTTAGGGTCGATGTTAAGCGATTGAAACGTGTTATATAATTTGCCGGCGACGATTTTGGCGAGTGCTAAGCGGTTGTCGATGCCGGAGAGGTTTTCAACTTCGATTTTAAAAGAGGTTGCGTTTGTGAAGATGTCAGTGAGAGGGATGGGAGAGGAGGAAAACGAAATGTCTTCTGCTGTTTTGAATTTGTTGATGGCGAGTAGAATGCGACGTGGAGTTTGCAGATGGATTGCACACGAGAGGAGAGTTTGGGGAGTGGTGTCGCATTCGATTACATTTGGAGCAGGTGCGGTTGAGGAGAGGGAGTATTGTTCTTTGAGGTCTTGCTGAGTGAGTTGTTCTAAACCGGTGTTGACGAGAAGGTAGGATTTCATAAGATTATAGAGGTGAGTTGGTTGAAGAGTCGGAATTATCTGATTCGTTTGAAGAATCTGATGTGGTGATAGGAGAATTAGATGGGGAATCTGAAGATTCATGAGGGGGTGGAGATGTTGAGCCGTTTTCGTCTTCGGGAATGACCATGGCGGCAGCGCCTAATTTGTCGTTGTCATCGAGACGGATGACGCGCACACCTTGGGTGGCTCGGCCGACGACAGATATATCTGTGCATTTGACGCGGATGCCGTTACCGGAACGGGAAATGAGCATTAATTCTTCAGTACCTGAGACGAGCATGACGGTTTTTACGGGACCGTTTTTTTCAGTGATTTTGATATTGGTAACACCTTTGCCGCCGCGGTTGCAGAGGCGATATTCGGATACCGGCGTGCGTTTGCCGTAGCCAAGTTCGGTTAAAGTTAAGATTTCTTTGGTTTCATCGGCGGCGAGCATACCAATGACTTCATCGTTATCATCTAATCTGATGCCCCTGACACCGCCAGCTTGTCTCCCCATGGAACGAACATCTTCCTCATTAAAACGATTGGCGTTACCGTATTTTGTGGCTAAGATCATTTCGTTATTACCAGTGGTATATTGTACGCCGACGAGCGTGTCGTTGTCGTCGAGATTGATTGCTCTAATGCCTCCTCTACGAGGATTGGCAAATTCTTCTAAAATGGTTTTTTTGACAGTGCCGAGTTTCGTTGCCATAAATAAGTAGCCTTGGTTGAAGTTGTCGATAGGGACGATGGCAGTGATAGATTCGCTTGGCTGTAATTCTAAAATATTTGAGATGTGTTTGCCTTTGGCTTGGCGGGTGGCTTCAGGGATATTATAGACTTTTAACCAATAGAGCTGACCGTGATTGGTAAAAAATAAGAGGTAAGTATGCGTTGAGGTGATGTAGATGCGTTCGACGAAGTCTTCGTCTTTCATGCCGGCGGCTTTGACGCCTTTGCCACCGCGTTTCTGGGTTTTGTATGTGTCGATAGGCAGACGTTTGACGTAGCCAGAATTGGTCATAGTGACGGCAACAGTTTGTTCTTCGATTAGTTGTTCCATGTCGATATCGGTGTCGTTTTCAGAGGAATAGGTGATTTTGGAACGACGTTTATCAGCGTAATTTGATTTGAGTTCAGCAAGTTCTTGTTTAATTAAGTCTAATACTTTTTGCTCTGAGGCGAGAATGGAGTTGTAATAGTCGATGTCTTTGAGCAACTCTTGGTGTTCTGTTCTGATTTTTTCTTGTTCTAATGACGCGAGTTTTTGTAATTTAAGTTCGAGGATGGCTTTAGCTTGAAGTTCACTTAACGAGTATGAAGCGATTAAGAATTGTTTGGCGTCGTCAACGGTTGTGGAACGTTTGATGCCGGCAACGACGTCGTCGATATGACTAAGAGCGATTAAAAGTCCGTCTAAGATGTGGATGCGGGCTTGGGCTTGAGCTAAGTCGTATTGGGTGCGTTTGATGATGACATCTTTACGATGGTTAATATGATGATGGATTAATTGACGTAAGGGTAGCGTGACGGGTCGATTATCAACAAGAGCAAGCATATTGATGCCAAATGAAGTTTGCAGACGGCTGTATTGGTATAATTGGTTTAATGTGACAGGGGCGTCGGCGTCTTTTTTTAAGTCGATGACGATGCGAATGCCGTCTTGGTCGGATTCGTCGTTGATATTGCGAATGCCTAAGATTGTTTTTTCTTGCACTAATGATGCTATTTGCTGGATGAGTTCTTCTTTGTTGACTTGATACGGAATTTCTGTGACAATGATTTGGTCGTCTTTGATTTCGCAAATAGATTTGATTAAGACTTTACCGCGACCGGTTGTGTAGGCGAGTTTTAAGGCGGCGCTGCAAATGACTTCGGCGCCGGTGGGAAAGTCGGGAGCGGGGATGATGGCCATGAGTTCATCGACGGAAATGTTAGGATTGTCGATGGTTGCGATAATTGCGTCGGCGGTTTCGCCAAAATTGTGCGGAGGGATGTTAGTTGCCATACCGACGGCGATGCCTGACGAGCCGTTGATTAAGAGATTAGGAATAGCGCTGGGCAATACTTCGGGTTCTTGGAGTGAGCTATCAAAGTTGTCGCGCCAGGAGACTGTGTTTTTTTCGATGTCTTTGAGCAGTTCTTCGGCTATTTTATGGAGTTTGGCTTCGGTGTAACGCATACTTGCGGCACTGTCACCGTCGATGGAGTTGTGCACAAACACGCCGGCGGCAAGTAAAAAGTTGTGTGTTTTATCGATAGTTAAATCGTACACGTCTGCAGCTGTGGTAATTGATTCTAGACGTAGAACTTTATGATTTTGATTAAGATCAAAGAGTATTTTATTAACATTATTCTCATAATATTTTTTAAAGCCTAAGCCCCAGGAGGTGAAGCTTTTTGTGCCAAACACGCCAATTCTTACTTTTTCATAATTATCGCAGTTAATTTGATAATTATGGGATGTTAAATATGAACAAATGGTTAAAAACTTTTTTTTGCCGGTGAGATTTGTTTTTCGTTGTTTATTGACATTGACAATTTTAGCGTGAAATAAATCGCGATACTGAGGAATTGTCCATAATCTTTTGAGTGTTTTGGTGGCTCTTGTGCTGAGTTCGACGCGTTTTTCAGGGTGTTGTTCAATATATTTTTTATTAACATCGCTGAGAAAGGAGCGCATTTTTTCTTGGTAGGATTTGTCCTGCCAGTTTAGTTTGTTTTTTTTGCTCATTCGTTGAGCGTAGGCTTGGCGATTTTCTGAATTATCCCAAAATTTGGCCCTTCCTTCTGCTAATTTTGTCCTATAATTAGAATCAAATTTATGTTTGTGAGCAGTATATTCGTAATGGAGTTTCCAGTGGTCTTTCCATTGCATGCGGACAATATTTGAAGGATCGTTATTCAGTTTATTAAAATCGATATGATGTCGCACTTTTCCGGCGGTTTTAACATACATGTCATTGTTTAGATTCCATTCATCCGCGAGAACGTGAACAAATTTCCAGGCATTGAGAAACGGTTGAAAAATCATAGAGTAATCTATTACATGATGGTCATCTTTTTTAGTGGAAAGTCGAAAATACCCAGGCATGAGGGAATCGCCGAGTTTGAGGTCTTGAGCTTCAACGTAAGTACCATCTTTTACCATGAATTTGTGGTTGGGGGTGCATTTTATTTCTTCATTATTATCGAGGATTACTTTGATGATCTGGGCGTTTCTTTTGGTGAGACGAGGGTTTTTAATGAGCGCAATTTCAATTTTTTTTTGTTCGTTGATGGTAAAGGTGTAGTTTTTTTTGCCTTGGTTGTGTTCTTCAATCAAATTGGCAAACGAAAGAGCTCTGCCATCGGTAAGTTGAACTTTTGTGTCAGAGGTAAAACAGCCAAAATTGCCTTGGCCGTGGATGAGAGGGTAGCGTAACGAGAAGTCTTGGGCCATTCTGACTAATGAGTCGTAGACGGCGATGTCGCCGTGAGGATGGTATTTACCTAATACTTCCCCGACGATTCTTGCACACTTTTTGAATGGTTTATTGTGGGTCATACCCAGATCGTGCATGGCGTAGAGAATTCTTCTGTGGACTGGTTTGAGGCCGTCACGGACGTCGGGGAGAGCTCTGCCGACGATAACAGACATGGCATAAGTGACGTATGCGGTCTTCATTTCGTCTTCGATAACGCGAGGAATGATTTTAGTATTGTCCTGAGGAGGAGGGGTTTTTGGGGCGGCCATTTTTTGTTGTTTTTGTAGGGTTGTTTTTGATTGTTTTTTAAGTAATTTTTGAATTGGTTTATTTTAATTTTGTCGACGATAAAACTATTTATTTTAAGAGGAGAGATGGTTTATAAAGGTTGTGGTTAGAAAGTGTAAATTGTTATTGTCTAGTAGTTAAATTATGGAAAAGTTTATAAAGAGAGAGTGGTTTTAGAGGTGGATGCGAGCTTATTTTTTAAATAGAGTTATGGGATATGGATTGACTTTATTAGGTGCAGCTTCTTGCGGGGATGATTTGGCGGCAATGCGATATTCTTCACTTGATGGGATGGTTGCAGAGGTGGGTGGGGAGATGGATGGTAAGACGAAGAGAAGTGATGTAAAACTAGGTGAAACAGAGAGTGATTCTCAGATTTATACGCAACGGAGTGATAGTTTTACAATTGATGGATTAATGAGAAAAAATGAAGATAGTACTGCTGCAAAAGATAATGCAATAAATCTACCACAAATGCCTACAACAATACTGCTTGACCCTGAAGAACCGACGATTCCAACTCCTGATTTAGAAGGAGCGATTCATTTGGATGGTCAGCTGGCAGATGATTGTTTTAAAGGAAAATGGAAAGATGGGAAAACATATGTGTTAGATAAAGATATTGTATTAGCTTATGACCCAACCGCACAAGATTCAAATGTCGTTTTTAAAATAATTGAGGGGAAAGATATTATTATTGATTGTCAGCGGCATAGTATTACTTCTTCTGTCAAAGGAAAAGGGACGGGTTTTGGATTAACAGAACCATCTAATGTCACGATACAAAATTGCAGGATTAACGACTTTGAATATGGAATTAGAATGTGGTCGCCACAGGAAACTAAGATTGCATATAATATGTTAAATGGGAATACAGAAGGTGTAGACGTGCTTGCGTGGAATGGAACGCCTTCAGATAATAATTATTTTGCTGAAAATCTAGTCGCGCAAGGTGAAATAGGAATACGCGTAGGTATTGGAAATAAAAATATTATAACCAGAAACACGTTTCAGATGCTAACAGATTATGCAATTCATTTTTATGGTTATGACAAAGATATTACTTTAAGTGACGGGAATTATATATTGCAAAATAGTGTTATGGGAAATGGGATTAAGAAAGGGATTGTGATTTCATCCTCAACTAGCACAACTTTAAAAGATAATAGTATAACTGGAACAACATTTGGAATTACTTTGATGGGAAATATAGGCGAGATACTAGTAGGTAATATGGTGACAGGAGCCAAGTATGGATTGTTCTTGAATGATCCCAAAGGGGGAGCAATCATTGCCAATAACACTATATGTTCATCCTCAAAGCTTGATTTTGAATGTGTGATGGCGGCAACAGGAATTTTTGATGCGGCGGTACCTCAGACTGGCTTTAGTGCCGGAAATATGTTTCAAACTGTAGATGGGTGTCAAAAATATGGAAGTGCTAATCCTGATGGTTCAGAAATTATTCTTTGGCCAATTCAAAGTGTACATTATCAATTGTGTGGGAAGAAGTAAAAAGAGCAGGGATTGAGTGGTTAGTTTGAATTTATACTAAAAAGAGTATTTTCTTATTTAATTTTTTAAGTATTGTACCAAAAATAGTACATTTATCTATATCTCAATATGAAAATTGTGCCATACAATGAATTAAGAAGCCGAGCAAGGTTATGTAAATGAAGTTGAGCAAGAGATGATTTATCAGTTAATTTGAGGGATTTACGAAGCTCGTGGGTTTTAAATGTATAGTTATCGTATTTTTCGGCGTCGAATTTGTAATAAATGTCGTACGCGTTTTGGAGGCAGAGGTTGATGTTGGCAAGAGTAGGGTTTGATAGAGAAAGAGAGGAGGAAGGAAGCCAGGTGTATTCATCGGTGATTTTTTCTAGCTGATCAAGGAGAGTGTAATAGAAAGGGATTTTGTGGTAGTCGGAATAGCCGCTTTTAATTAAGATACGTTGGCAATAGTTGATGAGTTTTTTGATGTTGTTGTCAAGGATATGAATCTGAGGAGAATGAATGTGAGGGGTGTGGCTTAATTCAAGAATGAGGAGGAAAATGCGGCGCAGGACGGTGTCAAAGCTTTCGCTGGATTCTTTGGTGATGTCTTTGATCAAGAGATAGTTGGATTTTTGTTCAATGATTTCGTAGCCGATGAGTTTTGTGAGAATACTTGCGATCTGTTCAAGTTGAATAGGTTTGAGATTGAGTAGTTTAATTTCGTCGACGCCGAGGCGATAGAGGCCTTGGAGGACTTTGATTGGAACGTGAGGGTAGTTGGAGAGATCGATCGTTTCGCGAAGAGTTGTTTGTGATTTTGGGGAGAGAACGATTTTATTGCCGACGACTTCTAAATCAATCTGTTTGCTTTTATCCAATTTCTGCTCTTTGACCCATTCGATTGGAAGAGTTACAGTGTAGGATTTACGATCCGTTGGGCCTTGGGCAGTGAGTTTTTTTTCCATGGGAATGAGTGGTTTTTGGTATATTTTTGATTTTAATTGAGTTGTATTATTATAATCTGTTGTAGTTTAAATATTTTGTTGTAGTGGAAGTTATAAATAGTTTGATTGAGTGTATTTTAGTAGGGATAAAAATAGACGGAGGAAGGATTATGGCAGCAACATACGAAGAAATCAAAGGATGGTTAGATGAAGGACGGAAGAGAAAAGATATTACACATATGATAGTTGTATGTGATACGTGGGATCATGAGGATTATCCTGTATATGTGGCAAAAAGTGAGGAAGTACGTGTGAAATATGAGGAGTACTGTGGAAAAGATATGCAGAAAGTGATGGAAGTGTATTCGTACAATCGTCCGTTGGAAACACAATTGCAAGAAACACGATCATTTCATTTTGATTAGGCATATTTTAGATTAGAATAAATTAGATTATAACACAACACGGAGGGAAACTATGTTAACAACAAACCATATCGAATTGGCAGAACAGTATTGCAGACAATATCACCAGGGGCAGTTTCGGCGGGCAAGTAATGAACCATATGAAAAACATCCGTTTATGGTGCGGGAAATTTTACAAAGGTATGGCTATGAGGATGTAGTCACGCAATGTGTAGCGCTGTTGCATGATACGATAGAAGATACGACGCTGCGGTTGGAAGAGATTACAGATAGGTTTGGGTTTGAAGTAAGTAATGGAGTGTATGTCTTGTCGCGAAATAAAGGGAAGAATCTGGATGCAGGAGAGTTGAGTGGGGAGGAGTATAAGCAGCGGTTGCTGTTTGCCCGACCAATGATCCAGAGGGTTAAGATTGCAGATATGGTTGATAATACGCGAACATTAGAACAGTTGCGACCAACAGGGATTGCACGAAAAATTGAGGAGGCGGAGCAGTTTTACATTCCGTTGGGAAGAAGAATTGCGCCATTGATGGTGAATGAATTAGTGAGAAATATAGAACATTATCAGGAGAAGAAGCAAGGCTATGTGGGGGTGTAGGATATAGAGTGTGTGGACTAAAGAATTATAAAGAGGGGAAATTATGGTATTAAAAAAGTAGATTGAAAGGATTCATTCGTCTTTTCTTATATGATCTACGGCATGTTTAATCTCTTCTTTGCCGATGATTTCTTTTTGTTCCAAATCAATTAAGCGTTCTACTTCGTCGGTTTCTTTGGAGACTTGTTCTCCTTCTTGTAATGTTTCGGGAGGGACATGTTTTAAGAATGCTTGTTTGGCTTCGTCGCTAGGTAAGTCAAAGTATTCAAAGAATTTTTTGGTGAGTTTGATTTTGTATGATCTGCCGAATCGTTCTTTTTCGACGTAGCCACGAGTTTCTAGTTCGCGCATGTGTTCATAGGCGACGGGGCCGCGAAGTTTGATGACGTCGGCTTGGAGAATAGGGTATTTCCAGGCGATGATGGCAAGAGTTTCCATCAACGGACGTTCGACTTCGGTTGAGGAAACTAAGGTACTGACGAGCGGAACGAATTCGTCTCTGACGGTTAATTTCCAGCCGTTTTCTTTTTTGATGAGATGTAACGAATGGTCACGTTGACTATATTCATCGGAGAGTTTTTGCAACGTTGCGTCTACGGCAGGAATATCCATTGAACAGAGGGAGGCGATACGTTCAGAGGTGATTTCTTTGCCGACTGCAAATAAGATCGCTTCGATTTTTTTTTCGTGTGGTTCCATGGGAGGTGGGATTTATTTTACTTATTCTTTTTTGTTGAAGTTTGAGGAAGAGATTCTTTTTCTTTCAAATAGTATTGGCCATTTTTGAGGTCGATGACACCTTTGTCGATCAATTTGTCCATAAAGTCTTCTAGTTGGTCTTGTTCGACACCGGTTAATTTGCTGAGCTGCTGAGAGGATAAGCTGTCGGCTTTGCCTAAGAGAACTTTGATGTAATTGTGTAACAAACCACCAATGTTTTTTTTGAGGGTGTCGTTTTCCATTTTGACTTGTTTTGCCACCATATCGACTTGATGTAATTTAGCTTGTAAATCATTGAGGAAGAAAGAGAGTTGTTTTTCGTTAATTTGGAGTTCTTCTGGTTCGAGAATTTCAATTAAAGAAGGCATGAAATCGAAACAAAAATCAATCAGAAATTCGATTTTTTCAGTTTTTATTTCAAGCTCAGTAAATGTAGCCCAAAGATCTTGCTGGTCTTGTTTTTTTAATTCGGCGAATTCTTCGTTGAGCACTTTAAAGCGTTCGTCGGTTTTGAGATTATCGATATATTGTTTCATGGCTTGTTCTACATGTTCTTGGGGTTTGCCAATGACTTCGATTAACGCGCGAAATTTTATTGTCGTCATATAAGTTATGAGAAGAGGGGGCTTTTTAAGTCTTTCTTTGGAAAATGTGATTTTGTTTATGTCCTTCTCAACGTGATAATACACAGAGCGATGAACGAGATGAGGAGGAGGTAGGGAATGAGATGATTTGTTTTAGCGGAGTTTGATTCGTAGACGGTGATGCCTGTGGTTTGGGGGAGTGTAATTGAGGCGGAGGGGGATTTGAGAAGCGTGGGCAGAGGAGTTGTGTAGAAGAAAGTGCTTTGTTCTTGTTTGGTAACCGTTACAGATTTTGTACTGTTTTTGGGAAGTTTAGGAATTGTTGCTTTTTGGTTTTTTGTAGTTGTTGTATTTTTCTTAGTGGTGGCAGGTGTTTTTTTAGATGTAGATTTAGAAGAAGAAGTTGATTTTTTTGCGGGGACTTTTATTTCTTTTTCAATTATTTTTTCTACTTCTATTGTTTGACAAGAATCTTCGCTTATGTTTTCGATTAGGAAGGTGCGGTTATCAGAGAGGTTGACGGCTTCAAGAAAAATTGTTATTTCGCCGTCAGTTATTTTATGATCGCAGTTGGGTTTGAGGAAGAGAGGGAGAGTCATAAGATAGACTTGGTGGTTGACGGGCAATAGAAAAGTGGTGGGTTCGCTGATGGTTTTACCGTCTTTTTGCGCCCAGATTTTGCCGCTGTTTTTGGTTTCGTCGCCTTTGTAGATGAAGAAACTGACATCCAGATGGTCGCCCCAGGTGGTTTTATTTTGTTGTGAAAGTGAGGGTGAGGATGATTTTATGTTTTCAATATATAATTGGGAGTATGGGTCGAAGAATTCCATGCTTTCAACGCCGAGAAATTCGGTGTAGTTGTTATTATTTTGGTTGATGTCGATACAACTTTGGTTGACGGTTGAGAATTCGATGGAATGGATGCCGGGGTAGAGAATAGGCGTATACGTTTTGGTGAAGTTGGTTTTGAGGAGATTATTATTCCAGGGAGCGTATTCGCGCAAGATGTCTTCTGCGGCGTTACGGATAACGCCGTGAACGGAGATTTTCTGAGGGATATTGCCCAGCGTTTTGGCGACAACTGTAAAATTTTGCTGACCTTCACCGGTAAATGAGCCTTGGTTGAGGATAATTTCTAGGCTGAGATCGCATAAATTGGTGAAGATGTTTGGTTTGTTTGGGGTGGGAATTGTGTATTCCCAACTGTCTTTGTCTTGAGTGTAACTAAAAGACATGTTTTCCATAGCGTTGCTGTAACTAAATGAAGCGAGAAGAGTTTGATCTTTATAGAGGGAGATTTGGTCGTACGTGTCATCGAGAGTAAATGAGGTGAGGGTGTCACGATAGATGACTTTGTAGCAGTTAGGACAGATGACTGTGTCTTGGTCTTGAAAGAGTTTGGTTGTGGAAATAGTGAAGGTTTGTTGAGCGTTGTTTTTGAAGATGAGTCCTTGGAGATCGAGGGTGATTGTGCCTTGGTTGTAGAGTTCTATCCATTCGCCCAGGGGTTTAGGAAGGTTGTCTTCGCTAATCGGATTGGCAAGAATTTCGCTGATGATGAGGTTTTTGTATTGGAGTTGAGGGTTTGTGATACTATTTGGTTTGCCAGGCGTGCCAAATGGAAGAAGACTTTGATTGAAAGAATTGTCGTTGTTGCGCTCGAGGGTGTAGCTATTTTTATTGTCACCCATTAAGTTGGTGTAATTTGCAGATGTTGAGGAGGTGGTGTTGTGGAGAGTGAGATTGGCTCCAGTATTGCTGAGAGACATTTTTTTGACGCAGAGTTTGGTGATGTTGAGAAGAGTAAGATTATAAAGAAGAGATGTGTAGATTGTTGTGTCTTGATTGGTGAGAAGTGCATAAGACTGAGGAGGAATTGTTAGAGAGCAAGAGGAATCAAACGTACAACAAATTATTTTATCGATATTTTTTTTGATAGAGAGGGACCAGTTGGTGAGATTTAGAGGAGTGAGAAGAGGATTATATATTTCAATCCATTCATTACCGTCAGGAGGAGCGTACATTATTTCGTTAATGAGGGGAGAGGAGGAAACGGAAAAAAGTGAGAGAAGAAGATATATAAGAAGAAAAATGAACAAAAATAAACGATTTTGATTCATATGCAAATTATTTTGATTGGAATTATATATATATTTTGGATAGTGGAATGGGTGTATTTGGATGGAGAGATTCGAATAAGATTGATTCACTATTATACAATACTAAACAAAGTTTTTAAAGGTTCTTTATATACTGAGTGATATGGGATGGTTATTTGGAGATAAGAAAAAAATGGCACCGAGAGTGCCGTTTCCGATGGGAAAATCGTTAGATGATAAATCGTTACGATTTTCAGCACCAACAAGTGGAGAGCGGGAGATTCAACCGGATAGAATACAAGAAGCGGTTGGATATACTAATCAACCAATGAATTTTCCAAGTGCGTTTGATGCGGAACAAACACCGTTACCACAAAATGTTTCTGCGAGAGGTTTACCTGTGCAAAGAGATGTGCCGCGACCAGAAATAAATACGCAAGCTTCTGGGCCGATGTTTATGAAAGTGGATGTATATCAACTTGTGTTGAATGAAGTTGATGGATTAAAAGGTGTGTTAGGAGAGTTGCAAGAATCAAATCGTCTCTTAGAAAAATCAGAATATAATGAAGAACATCATTTTGAGAAGTTACGAAAGACTATGAGA
>Ga0209541_10006226_pt1 | contig 20452 bp, 26 predicted proteins | sample RifCSPlowO2_01_FD_184027 | JGI IMG/M metagenome (GOLD analysis project Ga0209541, IMG submission 184027) | Groundwater microbial communities from Rifle, Colorado - Rifle CSP2_plank lowO2_0.1 (SPAdes) (version 2) | ecosystem: Environmental > Aquatic > Deep subsurface > Groundwater | place... | reverse complement strand
TGCTAAAGAAGAATTTGATGATGTCAAAAACCACTCGTCATAGACGGGTGGCATCTATTAGTTGGCACAAACATACGCGATGGTTTTTGACACTCAAAATTCCACATACGTGGTTTTTGAGCACAACAAAATCCCAAGCACTTCCTGTTGTGCTGTTAAACCACTTGTCCAAGACAAGTGGAATTTTGTTGTTTAAACAAGGTTGTAGGGGAAGAAATAGCAAAGGGTATCACGAGTAGTGATCATCAAACTTTGCTGAATTCCATAAAACAGAAAATAGACCTGTTGAAAGCAAATCCTGAATGTGGGGTACACATTCCTAAAGACAGAATCCCAAAAGAGTATATAAGAGATTATGACATAAATAATTTGTGGAAAATAAACCTTTCAGGAGCTTGGAGAATGATATACACAATAAGGGGCAGTGAAGTAGAGATTATTTCTTTGATATTAGACATTATAAACCATAGAGCTTATGAAAAAAGGTTCAAATATAAGAAAAATTAAAGTCTTAAATGAAATATCCTCAGAATCTTGTCCAGTTTCCATAAACATTTATATACTAATTATTCAACTTTAGTGTCATGGTAAAAAATTTTACAGTTACTCCTTGGGAAGTAAGCGGAAATGTTGATTATGATAAATTAATCAGGGAATTTGGTACAGAGCCAATCACAGAGCAGTTGTTAAAAAGAATAGAAAAGCACACCAAAGAGCTGCATCCTTATCTTAAAAGAAAAATATTCTTTTGCCATAGGGATCTTAACTGGATTCTTGATGAATACGAAAAAGGCAACAAATTCTTTTTATACACAGGCAGAGGCCCATCCGAAAAAGTACATCTAGGCCATATAACTGTATGGAAATTTACTAAATGGCTGCAAGATAAATTTGGAGTGGATTTATGGTTCCAGATGACAGATGATGAAAAATTCTTATTCAAACCAAAGTTAAACCTAGAAGATACGAATAGGTTGGCATACGATAATGCTCTAGATGTTATTGCACTTGGATTTGACCCAAAAAAGACTTTCATATTTTCAGATATTGATTATGCAAAAACATTATACAAACAAGCATTAAAAGTGGCAAAAAAACTGACTTTTTCTACTGTTAAGGCAACTTTTGGTTTTAAAGATGACAATAATGTAGGGCAGATATTTTTTACTTCAATGCAATCAGTGCCATGTTTCTTACCTTCTGTCTCGAAAAAGAAAAATATTCCCTGCTTAATTCCTTTAGCAGTAGACCAAGACGCGCATTTTAGGATAAGCAGAGACATAATGCCTAAATTAGGATATTACAAGCCAGCAATAATTCATCAAAGATTTTTGCCATCTTTAGCTGGAACAGGAAAAACATCAGCATCAGAAGGGATAACGATATACACTACAGACACATCTGAAGAAGTTAAAGAGAAGATAAATAAATATGCTTTTTCTGGTGGAAAAGACACGATAAAAGAGCATAGAGAAAAAGGTGGCAATCCTGATATTGATGTCTCGTACCAATGGCTGACTTTCTTTGAAGAAGATGATAAAAAACTAAAAACAATCTACAATGATTACAAGTCAGGAAAATTGTTAAGTGGAGAATTAAAAAAAATACTAATTGATAAATTAAACGCATTCCTCAAAAAACACCAGGAAAAGAGAGAAAAAGCAAAGAAACAGCTGGATAAATTTATCATTAAAGATTAGATTTATGCTTTAAGAAACCTTTGGTGAATCTTTGATTTCTTCTCTTATGCATCTTAAAAGCGTTCAAATCAAATAATCTTTTCATATTATCATATCCATAAATATAGAGCTCATTTCCTTTAGTTCTCCCATAATTTATATTCAAATTTCTAAGTAATCTTTTATACAATCGAAGCTCATTCGAGCGTGGATCATAAGCAATTCCTACCTTTACAACAGAACCATATTGATTTAAATTAACATTTCCTTCAGCTGCTAATAAACCCCTTATAAAACCTTTAAGCAATCTTTTATCTATGGTGCTCTTGGGGTGGGTAATTCTTCGTAAAATGCCTTTTAATAAGCCATGAAGAAATATCTCTACTAATATTGTCTTATCAATAAAAATTCTTGCAGATCCATATTCCAAAGTTTCTCTCATATTCTCAGCTTTATTTACCGATACAATCTTATCTTTCTCTATCTTAAGCATTTTACTCCAAAAATTAATGCATCTATTCTTAATTTCTTTTGTTAATTCTTTGTTGGTGCTATAAATTATTTGAATTTTAAAGCTATTCCGGCGTATATCCATTTCTTCTAATGTATCTAAACAATAATTTAAAACTGACGATTCACTATTAGTTAATCTAAAACTCCTTATACTTCTACAGGTACTCCCATCTCCAAAATAAAAACCAATTAATTCTGCTATCTTATCAACATCAATAAAATTTTTAATATTAATATGTCTAACCCCGCCACCAATTGAATACCAGACAGAAGAATGATTAGTATTTCTTCTGATTATATAAATTGGGTAACCAAATATGGTCTTTTTAGGAATAAAGTATCTAATGTCCAACTTACCATTTTTGATCATATTTTTTGGTCTTTTTGAGCAATCTTTCCTTTTATCAATCGTCAAAACAGCTAATTTAATTTTATTGCCTTTAGTTTTATCTTTCAGCACATTTTTAGGTAAAGAAATATGGAAATCCTTCATAATTGGTCTAGTTAATTCCTGATTATCCAATTTAAAGATTATTATGTCCCCTATAGCGATATCTAACTTTTGTCTATCTTTCTTATAAATGGTTATCATGAAATGGTCTTTCCTTTCTCTTAATTTTGTGAGTATATACTTATCTTTTTGATAATCTTCTAACTTTAAATATCTTATCCATGAATGTCCAGTGCTAGTGGTTAATTTTTCTATTATTTTATTTGATGTCATTTATATCACTTCTAAAATTTTTAAAATTTTTCATATCTCTTTTTAATAGGAAAGTTCTCTTATTTTTTTTAGTTTCTTAAACAAAAGAATTAAGTTGGAATTTGATGTTACTAAGGAAAAAATTAAAATTTTAGGTGACTAATAAATCTTTAAATAAGAAAAAACCACTAGATATTCGATATATTTTTATATAAGTTTTGTATATTTAAAGTTATTGATAAAAAAGAGGCTGGTAGAATGGAAAAAGAACTTAATATAGCCCCTTTGTCGGGCGGCTTTATGGTTACAAGCATTGTTGGCTTTATAGTTTCTGCTGTTTATGTCTATCCCCAAAACCCAACATGGGGGTTTACCTTTGTCTTGTTCTTCATTCTGATGTTTATAGCATCCATGATATCAATGACATATTCGCCAGTGCAGCCGAAATATTAATAAGTTTTTTTGTCATTTCTTGCATAATATGAACCAAGACCTTATACAAATTGGAATGCTGGTTATTTTTATAGGAATCATAATCCTATTTATAGGAGCATTCTCTGCAGCAATGAAAGAGAAAAACAGCAACGTAAAGTTTTCTGTCTTTGGTTTGTTTGGATTTATCCCTTTTGGCTTCAGCAATGACAGGAGATTGTTCTATTTTTCAATAATAATCACAGCTATTTTAGCTGTATTCGCAGTCCTGTTTTTCTACAGGGCATTAAGATGAAAACTTCCTGTCAAACTTCTCCTTTGCCTTGTTTTCCTTCCAGTAAACGCTGTGCGAAGCCCTTTTGTCAAAAAGCTTTGCAGCAACCTTTAGAATATCCTCTTCAAACCCCTTTAGCCCTTTCTCCTCAATGAGCTTTTTTGCATCGTCAATGCACTCCTTCATTACACTAATATTCTCCTGCCTGCATTTCAGCTCGATATCTTTCTCCTCTTCATCGCTTAGTGTCATCTCTTCCCAAACAGGATAGACGCTTTTGTCTGTTGTTCTTGGAAATGATTTGGAAAAGGTCATAGGAAAAAAGAAATGATACTGAATATATATAATTTTCTAAAACTGAAACACCTTTTTCTTCTTTATAATAGCTATCGGTGCTTCTCCGCCATGCCATGTGAACCTTGGCCTTATCCTCATAGGATAGAGTCTTTCATTTACATCGTCAAATATAACTCCTGCGCCATTAACACGGGGCAGGTAGTTAAGCTGCTTGTCAAGCCCCTCGCGCATATAGCTCTGCATGAGCATTCCCAGCGCATCAACATCAACCTTTGCAGTTACCCTGTGGGCTATCACAATATCCGACTGAGTCATTACATCTGTGTGTATCTTCCCGGGTTGCTGTGAAGCCAGAACAAGAGATATGCCGGGCTGCCTGCCCTCCCTCAGTATTGTTATCAGGGCGTCTGTTGCTGTTGTTTTTCCATCCGAAGGCAGAAACTCATGAGCCTCGTCGATTATCAGCCATGCAAGCGGATTCTTGCCCTTGTCTTTGGCATCATCAATCATATAATGCTCTTCCCCCTTTATCTCTGCAAGCTCTTCTGCCCTTCTTGCAATCATCCTCTCAATAAAAAGCTTTTTTGATATCAGCCCAATAACTAATGCCCTCAATCCTTCTGCTCCGGGCGTTACAGCATAGCAGCTTACATCAACTATTGTAACTTGGCCGCCTCTGACTAGGTCATCAACAGGAGTTCCTTTTTCACTGAAAATTCCCCAGTTTTTTGCGCCCATAAACCTGTTTTCAGCAGCAGACTTTACGCTCTGCTCTGTCCTGCTGTCATTTTGTATCTCGCTTATCATATCATCCATAGAGTAATTTTCGTTCTGCTTTTTTAAATTCTCAATAATCCTCTCAATCAGCACCCCGATTGAGTCATTTATTGAAAACCCAAAAGTCAGGCACCAGTCCATTGCGCTCAGCTCAGACGGCTTTATAGAAAATGGAAAGTCAGTCGGAATTCCGCTCTCCTTGAATTTTTTGTAATATCCGGCTGGCGTGTATATCTGCACATTCAGCGGCTTTCCCTTGAGCCCCCATTCATCAAGCAGCTTCTCATCTTTCTTGTTTGAGTGCCTCATTGTCCAGTAAATGCCCATGGTGTCAAATATAATGACAGAAATGCTGCCCCGTATCTCTTCAGGCAGGTCTGATATGCCTTCTGCTATCACTCCCATTGTATAGCTTTTGCCAGAGCCCCTTTTTCCGCATATAAACACGACATGGCTTCTCGCAACATCAAGAAAAATCTCATTTGACAAAGAGGTTATCTGCCCCATCTTTACATACTGCTTTCCTATAAAAATGGTTCCGTCCTTTCCATGCTCTTTCCTGTCCTTCTCTCCCCTTCCGATTATAATCTCATACACCATGCTGGATATCATCTCTCTATTAGTTAAATAATGTTTATCAAAACTTCTTGGTGGTGAATGAAAATATAGAAAGATTTATTTATACCTGCCTCTTTTTAACAATAAAAAGGGGGTGATAGAAAAGCAGGTGAGCTAGATGGCTAAAAAAAGCAATAAAAAAACCCAGCAGGATGATTTTGAAAACAATGAAATCGATTTTGAAGATGAAGAAAAACCCAAGAAAAAAACAAAAGCAAAAAGAAAAAAGGGAATAAATCCGGTTGTCATATTCTCTGTTGTGATTGTTATTCTTGTTGCATACGTTCTTTACATCAATAGGGATGCCCTATTTGGAAAAACCACTGAAGAATCCCTTATAGCAGCAAGAGTGAATGGAGAAGATATCACACTCGATGAAGTTAACGAAGCGCACAGCAAGCTGTCAGAGTCTTACAAGGAACTTGTCACAAGGGAAGACATTCTAAATGAGATAATTTCTGAAAAATTATTGCTGCAGGAAGCTTCAAGACGGGGTATTATTGCAGCAAGGGAAGAGGCTGAAAATATAATAAAAGATGCAGTTGCCCAAAGCAACATGTCTGAGCAGGAATTCAATGCAAGACTTGAGTCCATTAGCATGTCAAAGGAAGAGCTCTACGAGTATTACAGGAAGCAGCTGGTGATATCCAAACTGCTGAACGAAACCTTATTCAAAGAAATCTCTGTTTCAGAAAACGATGTAAGGCAATTCTATGAAAAAAACCAACTGGCTATGCAGAACATAAGCCTTGACGATTCCAGTGATAGTATAAAAAGCATGCTTCTTTCTGAGAAAAAAAAGTCAGCATACTCCATTTATGTAGGCCAGCTTAAAGCTAAGGCAGATATAGAGGTATTCCTTGGCAGTCCTGCCCAAAAAAGTACAGAAGAAGGCATTAACCAGTTTGAAGAAACATCAGACAGCATCTGCAATGAAAACAGCAGACCTGTGTTAAGGCTTTACATAACAACAGACTGCCTGCCATGCAATCTGGCAAAAGAGGCATTTAATTCTTTTGCAAAAGAAAAGCAGGAAAAAGGCGAAATTGCAGCATATATTTGGGAGCTTAACACCGGCGATAACATTCTGACAGAAGAGACAGAATCAGGCATTCCTAGGTCTGAGCTAAGCATATTCAGGAAATACAACCCGAAAAGCACTGTTCCTGCATTTGTTTTTGGCTGCAAATACATAAGGGTTGGAAATGCCTACATGCAGCAAAATAATGTTGAAGCAGAAAAGCTGGAATTTGAAAAAATACTAAAAAAGATTGCCTCATAGGTGATTCATGGCAGAAAAAAAAGAGCAGCTAGAAAAAGAGCTGATTTTATTGAATGAAAGCCTCAATTCAGGCATCATAACTGGGGATGAGTACAAAAAGAGAAAGGATTCCATAGAGAAAAGCCTAGTTGACATCAACAAAGAGGAATTTAAAAAAGCAGAAGAGAAAACTGCTAAGCCAGCAAGAAAATCCGCTGCAAGAAGAAAAACAAAAAAAGCAAAAAAAGAAGAGCCAAAAATCGGTGATGAGAAACTTGTGGCAGCACAGGAGGAATGGCGTAAGGAAGAAACAGCCGTTATAAACCCAGAAATAAAAGAAGAAAAGGCAGATGGCAAAGAACCGGAGGAAAGGAGCAAGGAAAAGGCAGAAACAATAAGGGAAGACAGCGCATACGAAACAAAAAAAGAAGCGGATATTGCTGAAAAGAAAGGGCCTGAAATTGATTTAGTGGCTGAAAATGGCAGCAAAGAAAAATTAGAGGTGTATGAAGAGACAAAATCAGAATCAGATGAGGAAAAGGAGAAAGAGCCAGAAGAGACAAAAGAGAAAGCAACTGAATCAAAGGAAGAGGAAACAGAAAAAGATATAGAAGAGCTGCACGAAGAAAAAAAGCCATACAAAAAGAGCAAAAAAAAGTTTATTGCTGTTTCTGCAGCAATCTTATTGTTTTTATTTCTGCTCTACTTTTATGCTTTCAGGGAAGTCAATAGTGAAAAACAGGAAACTGAGCTCAAGCCAGCCTGTATATCTGATGATGACTGCTTTATGGAAGGGAAGATAAGCAGCTGCGCAAAGCCAAATACAACAGAAGCAGAATGTGAATTCAGGGATGACAAAACGGTTTATCTCACAGTAATCAATGACAATAACTGCGCAAGCTGTGATACATCACGAATGCTTACTGTAATTAAAAAGCTTTTTCCGATGGTTGAAGAGAAAGACGCTGAAAGCGGCTCAGATGAAGGAAAAGGGCTGATATCAGCGCTGGGCATAGAAGCCCTGCCTTCATACATATTTGAAGACGGCATACAAGAAGCATTTAACTTTGAGAATTTTAAAAGAGCGCTTATCAAGAAAGGGGATAAATACATAATCAATGCGGCGTCGTCAGGCTCAAACTACTATTTCAAGAGAAATGAGACAAAAAACAAGATTGATATTTTTGTATTGCCTTCAACACCAGCAAATGTTGAGGATAATGTTAAGGAAGTTCTATCGCTGTTCAAAAATAAGATTAGCTATTCAAAGCACGTCGTTTCAGCTGAAGAAGAAAAAAGCCTTGGCAGTGAGCTTGGGATGACGACATTCCCGTCTTTTTTAGTCAACAACAGGCTTAAATTCACAGGAATACAGCCATCGGAACTTATAAAAAACAGGTTTTGCGAGCTTAACAACCTGCCAGAATGCCAGCTAAAGCTTTCTGAAAGCCTAAAATAAATTAAAACAACAATATTCCACTCATTTGTGATGAGTGGTTCAATTGGAATATTGAGTGTCAAAAACCAATTGTGTGTGTTGCGCAACAAAATATGCCACCCATCTATGATGGGTGGTTTTTGACATGTCAGAATTTTCCACCAACGGAAACTAACCTTTCCTAGTGCAGTAAACGATTTCATCGTTTATGCACCATCTCTGATGGGTGGTTTTTGACATGTCAGAAATCGCAAAAGTGTATCCATATAGTTGCGATTTCTGAGCATGCTCAAAAATCTTTTGGATTTTTGACATGTCAGAAATCGCTAATGGCTTCACGCTCTTGTGCTTCAGCTCAGAGTAAGCCAGCGATTTCTGAGCATGAACTGAGAAATTTGCCGAAGCAAATTTCTGGTTCCCTAAGAAATTTACAAAATAAATTTCTTGGGCACAAGAAATGCATAGCATTTCTTTGTGTGTTGAAAATCCTGCGAAGATTTTCAACACTCAAGAACTGCACGCTGTGGACTCATTTGAAATTGAAGAATTTCTAATGTGCTCAGAAATCTAAAAATTCTTTGAATTTTTAGGTCATAAAAAATCCTTTGGATTTTTTATAAATCTTTGATTTCTGACATTAGTCCGCAGTTCTTGACAAATTTAAAAATAAAAATTATTCAGCACAAACCCTGATACAACTAATTGTGAAAAATATTTGTGCACCATTGACAAAAATTAAAGTGAGAAAAACGCAAAACTATTCACAACTGATTATGAATGGGATAGTGCACTAATGGCAAAAATGTAATACTTTAGAGATATAATTCCCCTATTCAATCATCTCTATCTCAATGTTAAGCCCTTCTGGAATAGGCACCCTCATGACAAGCCTTAATGCGCGCTCGTCAATGCCCAGGTCAATAAGCCGCTTATGAACCCTCATCTCATACCTTTCCCATGTGGAAGTTCCATCGCCGCAGGGGCTTCTTCTTGTTGTTATCTTGAGCTTTTTTGTAGGAAGGGGTATGGGGCCTCGCATGTCAACACCGGTCTTTTCGGCTATATCTTTAATGTAATTGCAAACATCATTCACTTTGCCTATGTCTGTACTTGCCAGCTTAATTCTTGCTCGTTGCATTTTAACCGGAGTTTACTTCATGATAAGCTCAAGTTCACCATGATTTGGGAAACCCAAAATAAAAAAGAGCTTATTTTTTCACTAAGTCAATGCACATGCCTGCTGCCACTGTTGAGCCTGAGTCCCTTACCGCAAACCTTGCAAGCTGGGGTATCTCATTCTGCTTTTCGATAACAAGAGGCTGTATTGGCTTGACTTTGACTATTGCTGCATCGCCGTTCTTGATGAAGTCTGGCTTTTCCTGCAGCGTCTGCCCTGTTGCGGGGTCAAGCTTTTTTACAATCTCGGTTATCTGGCATGCGACCTGCGCAGTATGGATATGGAATACTGGTGTGTAGCCGACTGTCACAACACTTGGATGGTTGAGCACAACAATCTGCGCTGTGAACTCTGTTGCAACTGTTGGCACATTTGTTGTATGGCCCAGGACATCGCCCCTTGCAATGTCTTTTTTGTTTATGCCCCTTACGTTGAAGCCAATGTTGTCGCCTGGCTCTGCCTGCTGCATCTGCTCGTGGTGCATCTCTATGCTTTTGACTTCGCCGGCGATGCCTTTGCCTTCCCTTGCAGGCACAACAATCACTTTGTCGCCAACTTTCATAATGCCTGTCTCGACTCGGCCTACCGGCACAACCCCTATTCCCGTGATGTTATAAACATCCTGGATAGGAAGCCTTAATGGCAGATTTGTAGGCTTTTCAGGCTCCTTTAGATTGTTTATTGCTTCCAAAAGTGTTGGGCCAGTGTGCCATTTCAGATTAGCGCTCTTTGCTACAACATTATCGCCCTTTAATGACGCAATTGGCACAAACTGTATTGTGTCTGGCTTGTAGCCAACTGACTTAAGGAGCTTTGTAACATCATTCTTGACCTCGTCAAACCTTTTCTGCTCATATTTTGCCATGTCCATCTTGTTGATGCCTATAATAAGCTGGTCAACGCCTAATGTCCTTGCCAGGAAGACATGCTCTTTTGTCTGCGCCTGGACTCCATCGCCGGGGTTTGCAGAAACAATCAAAACTCCTGCATCTGCCTGCGAAGCGCCTGTAATCATATTCTTGATAAAGTCCCTATGGCCTGGCGCGTCAATGATCGTAAAGTAGTATTTTTCTGTCTCAAATCTTCTGTGCGAAAGGTCAATTGTAAGCCCTCTTTCCCTCTCTTCCTTCAGGTTGTCCATAACAAAGGCAAACTCAAAGCCTCCTTTGCCGAGCTCTTCTGCTTTTTCCTTGAGCTTTCTCATTGTCTGCTCATCAACATTCTTTGTGTCATATAGCATCCTGCCTACAGTAGTGCTTTTTCCGTGATCTACATGACCGATAAATACAACGTTTAAGTGCGGTTTTGTCTTAGCCATTTTATGTATTCCTCCATATTATAATCATATTACAGTCTTTCAAATATTGCTATTATGTGGATTAAGAAGATGTTTATAAAGATTTTGGTTTAGGAAGGGGTAAAAGTTGCCTATTTTATTATTATTTACCTATTATAAATATTACCATGATGATCATAATCTTCAAATGAAACAAAATTTCTTGTTTTATTATAACTAAAAACTAAAACAAAATGGCCAATATGCACCCTTTTGGAATCTTTCATATCATACCTCAGGTTTTTGTAATGCTCAACATCAGAAGAATTAACTATCTCACTAATCTTCTTCATAACTGCTTCATAAGCATTTTTATCCTTCTTGGATAATTTAACCAGCTTTTTGTATAGCTCTGGTTTAATCTCAAAATCATGCATTTTCTATTCGCTCTCTTAGGTCCTTAATGCTTTTGAAGTGAATTCCTTTCTGCGCTTTTATTTTTTGCAGTTTTTGTGCATACTCAGGCCTTAGTTCAGGCTCAAGAAGCTCTTCCTCAAACTTGTTAATAACAAAGTTAACTGCATCAGACTTGTTCTTAAAGCCAAATTTGCCTTTTACAATAGTTAAAACCCTGTCTTCATTCTCACCTAGACTTACAATTGCCTGCACCATTTTTGTTCACCTTATTATATTTTATTATGAATTATTATGATTTATAATGTTTTATTATATAAAGGTTTCGGTTTCTTATATTCTAGAACTAACAAAAAGGTAATAAGTTATTTACTATACTCTTTTTCATACCAGTCCAACAATTTTTTATATTTAAGCGGCAAATCTTCAATATTCGGTTTTGTTTTTCCGCCTTCTCTCCACTCATGATAAGGATCCACTTCTTTGAATAGTCTTCTTTTACCTTTCTCATTTTCAGGTTCTACGAGATACCTTAAATTATTGGGATTAGGAGATTTATTGGCTACGCAATGTAAACTGACATGGACCATAACCCCTGGCCTTAATCTCCATTCTGGCTCTTTCTTGAACTCATCAAAAACTCTTTGCACAATTTCTTTAACAGTGAATGAATTCCTATCTTTTTTTTCTTTGTGCAGTAAAGCAGTCCCTATCCACACTTCATCAGCAACTTTCATTTTCTAGATTCCTTTACTAACTTTGAATTCATTATTTTTTAGATGTTTCATTTCAAATTTATGAGGGTGATACCTCTCCCATTGGTTTTTTTTGTTTTTGGTTAACCATTCTTTAATATATTTGCTAATCAGCTCTATACATGGTTTTTCGTTTTTCCAAAATGAATCTTTATCTATATTTACTTCAACTATATTAGTTTCACTTTCCAATTTTAAGATTACGTTCTCCCATTCTTTCTTAAAATAGTAATCTCTATCTATTCGATTTATCCTTAGACCATATGTTGTATTAAGTTCCTCAAATCTTCCATTTTTCCATGCTGTAACTATCATAACTTCATCCAAAATATATTGGTTTTTCGTTTAATTTTATATTTTTGTTGGCGAGTGCTTCATTTTTAGGGTTTTCTTCATCCTCGTCTACAACAACAATCTCTGCATTAAGTATCTTGATTTCACTGTTTTCAACACCTACATGAAACAAAACTGGAGAGCCCATATTTTTCGCAATGGTAATCAACTTTTTGTCAAGATTAGACGATTTATATTCTTTTTTCATAAAGCACAACACATTAAGTAAGTAATTAAGGAAGTTATTACTTATATTTAAACTTTTCGTTAAATTAACCTCACTAAAACATTCAATTTTACAAATCAACCAAAGTTACTAATATATATAACCTTGGTTGATTAGAAGTGAGTACTAATCTTTTATATCAATACAGAAAAAGAAAAAAAATCCTAAACCCCGACCATCGCTTCTGTCAATCCTTTCCTGTCTCTTATTCTCTTTATAACCTTTGCCTGCAATTCATTTGGTATGCGCTCAAACATCTGGTCAACAAGGCTTGAGTTGCCCCTGCCTTCTGTTGCTGACCTTAAGTCAGAGCTCCAGCCGAACATCTCTGCTACAGGCATTTTTGCTTTTATAATAACCAGGCTTCCTTCCTGCTGCATATCCAATAACTGGCCTCTCTTGTTGGATATAAGCTTTGAAACTTCGCCCATGTACCTCTGCGGAGCCTCTATATGCAGCACTTGCAATGGCTCGAGCATTAATGGACCTGCTGTCATCATGCTGCCCCTTATTCCTTCCCTTACTGCAGGGTAGAGCTGCGCAGGCCCTCTATGAATAGCATCTTCGTGCAGCTTGCAGTCTGTCAGTATCACTTTGACTTTTGCGCACGGCTCTTTTGCAATAGGCCCTGCGTTCATTACATCCTCAAACATATCCATAACCATCTCCATTATCTCGCCAATGTGGACAATTCCTCTTGTCGTGTCAACAAGTATGTTGCCTTTGAAAACATCCTTTACCTTGTCAGCTACCTTTGTGTCATAGCCTGCCTCAACAAACTTTTCCCTTATCGTAAGGTCCCTTTTCTTGAACCTCATCTCAGGCACATCGCCTTTTTTTATAAGCTCATATACGCTTTCCTCAAGAGGCTCTACCTTGAAGAACAGATGATTGTGCTTGTTTGGAGATTTGCCCATCATCTCCTTGCCTTCCCTTGTTATTGCCTCCCTGTAAACAACAATTGGGGGCGATGTCTGGACCTCAACGCCTTTCTCTGTCTTTATCCTGTTTTCAATGACTTCAAGGTGAAGCTCGCCCATGCCGTGCATCAAATGCTCGCCGGTTTCTTCATTGATTTCAATCTGTATTGTAGGGTCTTCCTTCAAAACCTGCCTTAAGACATCAATTAATTTTGGCAAATCGCTTGGCTTTTTTGCCTCAATAGCCTTTGTTATAACCGGCTCAAAAATGTGCTGTATCTTTTCAAACGGCTCTGTAGGCTGCAGTGTTATTGTCTCGCCCGCGTACGCCTTAACGCCGGCTATTCCGATTATATTGCCTGCCGGGGCATTGTCTACTATTTCGCGCTTTGCGCCGTTGTAAATGAAAACCTGCTGTATCCTGCTTTCGCGCTTTTCCCTGTTTAAATAAACATTAATCCCTTTGCTCATAGTACCTGAGAAAAGCCTTCCGCCTGAAATCTCGCCGGCCTGCTGGTCTATGACAATCTTTGTAATGACAAAAAACAATGGCCCTTTTGGATTGCAGCTTACCAATGACTTGCCTTCCTCGCCTTCGAGATCGCCGTGCCATATCTTTGGAATCCTGTATGGCTGGGCTTCAAGAGGGTTAGGGAGGTGCTTTATTACCATGCTAAGAATAACCTCGTGAAGAGGCGCCTTTTCAGCAAGAGCCCTGGCTTTTTCAGGGTCATCAGACCTGTAAGCCTCGATAACATCCTTGAATGTTATGCCTTTTTTCTGCATATAAGGTATGGAGAGCCCCCAATTGTGGAATGCTGAGCCAAACGCGACTGAGCCGTTCTGCACATTAACCTGCCATTTTTCCTTGAATTCTTTTGGCGCAATTTCCCTTATAAGCCTGTTGACATCTGTGATTATTTTTACAAAGCGCTCCTGCATGCCTTCCGGAGTAAGCTGCAGCTCCCTTATCAGCCTGTCAACCTTGTTGATGAACAAAACAGGCTTTACGTTTTCCTTCAGCGACTGCCTGAAAACGGTTTCTGTCTGCGGCATAACACCTTCAACCGCGCATACAAGGACTATTGTCCCGTCAACTGCGCGCATCGCCCTTGTGACATCGCCGCCAAAGTCAACGTGGCCCGGGGTGTCAAGCATATTGATAAGGTATTCTTCGCCGACAAGCTCGTGAACCATTGAGACAGCTGCCGTATCTATTGTGATGCCCCTTTCTTTTTCATCCTCGTGAAAGTCCATCTTCAATGACTTGCCTGCGTCTTCCTTTGACATCATTCCCGCTCCTGCAAGAAGGTTGTCGGTAAATGTTGTCTTGCCGTGGTCAATATGCGCAGATGTGCATATATTCCTTATCTTGGCAGGTATGCCCATTATTCTTTGAACTTTGTCAGCCATCTTTTCTGCCATTTTGTCACCTAGAACGTATGTTTCTCGTGCACAGTTTTATAATTATGCAGCTCCTTAAGTGAGAACCAGAGCCCTATCTCCTTTTTTGCCTCTTCCTTGCTTCCTGAAGCGTGTATCAGATTTTTTATTGCAATGCCGTGCTTGCTGGCGTATTCGTAAGAGTGCTGCGCAAAATCGCCCCTTATTGTCCCTGGCTGCGCTTTGCTGGGCTCTGTCGGTCCGACTATTTTTCTTGCTGCCTCAACAGCATGGGGCCCTTCAAGCACGAATGCAATGACAGGGCTTTCTGTTATGAAAGTTTCAAGGTCCTTGTAGAACGGCTTGCTTACATGCTCTGAGTAGTGCTTCCTTGAAAAATTGCTGTCGATCCAGATCATCTTTGTGCCGACTATCTTCAGGCCGGCATCCTCAAACCTTGATATTATTCTGCCCACTATACTCCTTTGTACAGCATCAGGCTTCAATAGTATTAATGTCCTTTCAATCATCTATGCCTCTTGCTTACGCCTCTTTGTATTTTGTGAATCGCTTGCTCCATCTTGTTGTGATTGGCTTTCTTCCAAGCTTGAGCATGTTTTTCTCGCATTTTGAAGAGCAGAAATAATAAATTTTTCCGTCAGTCTTCACATACATTTTTCCTGTGCCCTGCTCCATTGTTTCGCCGCAAAATGTGCATTTTGCCATTTTAAGCTCCTGTGCCTCTTCCTGTTTTTGTCAGGCCTCTTGCCTCAAATTCTGTTTCCCTGAGCATCAGGATATCGCCTTTCTGGACAGGCCCCTTGACATTCCTCCTTATAACCTTGTTTTTGTCATAGCCGTCAAGAATCCTGCATCTTACCTGTATAGCTTCACCGCGCATTCCTGTCCTGCCTATAACCTCTTCAACTCTTGCAGGAGTCGCGATTGTAAACCTTACTACTCCCCTTGCCTGCTCCTCAGAAGGCCTTCCCCTGTCTCTTGAGAACCGTTTCCTCTCTTCCTTTGGTTTCTGCTCTTCCACCCTGCCTTTCTGCTCTTCCATTTTGTTTCTTTATTTTTTTCTTAATTTCTCGGCGATTTCCTTGAGCAATGATGACGCTTCGCCTTCCTGTATTATTGCTATGCCTGCTGTGCCTACATCAATGCCTGCTGCTGTACCGAGCTCTTCTTTGCTTGGCACTTCAGCGCATAAAACTCCCTTTTCTTCGCAGAGAATAGGTATATGCATGACAATCTCAGGTGGCGTGACGTCTTTTGCAATTGCAACAAGCTTTGCAATGCCCTTTTCTATAGCCTTTGTGACCTCGTTAGCGCCCTTTTTGATCTTTCCTGTTGTCTTGGCAACCTCAATTGCTTCGTAAATCTTGTCAATAAGCTCCTTTGGCGTTTCGCTCATTTTGTTTTCCTCCTTGAAAATATGAGGTAATAAGAATTAACTACCTCACTCACCTTTTTGAATAAAGGCTCATCAATCATAGGTAATACTTTATGAGGAATATGGCTTATTTAAAAAGCTTTCGATAAAAAATTAAATTTAGGAGAATTTATGAACAATTTATTCTTTGGCATATTTCCTTTCATTAGCTTTATTTTTTAACTCCAGAAAATTTCTTCCAAAACCAGCAATAAGGATATTTTCTGGAGCCTTTCGCGTCTTGCCCGACATTAATTTGCGAAGCGAATTATGGCATATTCCACAAAATTTATGGCTTGCCAGAGACACAAAATTGAATGTGAATGGGGTGGATTACCCTAAAGACAAGATAAAAAGGAAAACATAAAAATATAAAATGGATGTATAAGTATGTGGAGACTTTGTTGACACCATTCTGAGATTAAAAAATAAGTTTATATAGTCCAATCTGCAGTTTTATGCGCAGGAAGCGTTATGATAGACGAAGTTGTCATCAACAGGGTGTTCTTTGTGATTATAATCATACTTATAGCTCTGCTTTACATAAGCCTTGACGAGAATGTCAGGCTCAGCGATATTTTCTCGCAGATAAGCGGCGAAATCAGAACGGCAAAGCTGGACTTCAAGACAGAGACAGTTGCCGTGTGCGACGAAGCTGATAACGGAATGTACTGCCACGACGAGGTTTTTGTGACTTGCGGCGGAGTCAGGCACAGGATAGTCGATGTCAACGGCTCTATAATGATTATTGAGAAGAAATAGCAAGCAATAATTCTAAAGAATATATATTATTAGCAACACGGCCTGCCATTTTAGAGGTTGTTGCGAAACTCAACAAATAATTTAGAGCTTTATGCACTAAAGCTCTAAAATAAGTTCTTATTTGGTGGGTCAAAGCTCTAATTCCAACATATAGCTTTCTGGTTTTATCTAATTTAAACCTAATCCTATTATCAGTTTCAGTTTGCATACCACCAAATACCGTTTCAATCAATCCCCTTATTTGTTTTCTTATATTGTTATTGTATACCTTCTTAGCTTTCTTCGTCCAAAATCCTCCTTTTGCATTTTCTTTCTGGCAAATATTTGGAATCAACCCTTTCTCAAATAATAATTCGAAATTATCCTCTGAAGCAAAGCCTTTGTCTCCGTTCATTCGTCTATGCGGTTTAAGCTTGGCATTTGGAATTAGCTTATCTCGAAAGATTGGCGATTCGTGGCTCCACCCATCACTAACATGAAATTTTACAATACTGATAAACCCTTCTTTGAAAAAGTAATTAACAATTATATGCAAGCCTATTAAAATAAGCTCAAATGTTGTTTTCCCTTTATGCAAAACTTCATGGTATTCTTTAGCGGCATATTTTGTTGCATCAGTTATGTACTCCCCATAATCAAACATATCTTCAAGTTTCTCATTGAGAAACTCAGATGCGTGTTCGATATAACAAATATCCATGCGTTGAAACCAACGGTCAATATTAGACCTATCTAAAGTTTCCCCTGCAAGCAATGGAAGAATTCCAGCTACTTCATCTAAGGTAAAGTCAAAATATCCAATAAGGATGCAGATTTTTGTATATACCCTTAAGTCTTTGAATTTAGGTGGTCTCCCCGTAGGTTTATTCTTGAATGGATTTCCAAGTTCAGTAATCAAGGTATCTAAGAAATTCCAGAGCTTTACAAGGTCTTTATGCTTTGATTTAAAGTAAACTTTATAATAATCCTTTCTTTTTCTCTTGTTTGGTTTTATTGGGATGGGGATCACCTCTTTGTAGGTGGTTTCCACCCCTTAACCACTTTAATTGGCTTAAGTTATAGAATTATAAATTAGTTTCGCAACAACCTCGCCATTTTAGAAAACCTTATAAACTAATTGGCTATTTACACAGGGCAGTAATTATGCAATTATGCGCAGCAGTAATCAGTGAGGGGTTATGGATCTGAAAGACAGTGTCGTTATTGGCCTGGTTGAAAAGATAATAATAAAAGGCAATGGAAAGAGCAAAACGCTGCTTGCTAAAATAGACACAGGTGCGACAAAAAGCTCAATAGACACAGGACTCGCAAAAAAGCTGAGCATTGGGCCTGTGCTTAGGTCAAGGCTTATAAAATCAGCGCACGGAAGCAGGTTCAGGCCGATAGTTGAGGCTGATATAGTGATAGCAAAAAAGAGGATGAAGGCAGAGTTTACGGTTGCGGACAGGAGCCATATGAAATACACTGTTTTGATTGGCCAGAATGTGCTGCATAATGGCTTTATAATTGACCCATCAAAAAAGGAAGTGGAGAAATAAGGAATAATATGAAGGCGGCAATAATATCTCTGGGAAGCAAAAGCTCAAGGTGGATTGCCGACGCTATGCGGAAGCACTTTGAGGCAGTTGATGATATATACCTAAAGAGCATAGAAGTGAACCTTTATGCCGGGAAGCTTGATGTTCTTTACAATGGAAATCCGCTGCCAAAGTATGACTGCGTCTATGCAAAAGGCTCTTTCAGGTATACCCCTTTGCTCAGGTCAATAACGACTGCATTGTCGCAGCAGAGCTACATGCCCATCAGGGCTGAAACATTCACAATAGGCCATGACAAGCTTCTTACGCATCTGGCTTTGCAGCTTCACAAAATTCCAATGCCTGCAACATATCTTGCATCTTCGCCTCTTAGCGCAAAAAAGATTCTGGGCAGGGTCAATTACCCGATAATTATGAAGTTTCCCCAGGGAACGCAGGGCAAGGGCGTTATGTATGCAGACAGCTTTGCTTCTGCCTCATCAATGCTTGATGCGCTGTCTGCATTAAGGCAGCCATTTCTGATACAGGAGTATATTGAAACAGGCGGCATTGACACAAGGGCAATTGTAGTCGGCGACAAAGTTGTTGCATCAATGAGAAGAACGGCTGTTTCGGGCGAGCAGAGAGCCAATATACACGCCGGCGGCAAGGGAGAGGCTTATGAGATGGAGACTTATGCAAAGAAGATAGCTGTTGACGCTGCAAAGGTGATAGGCGCTGACGTCTGCGGCATAGACATTCTTCAGGGGCCAAAAGGGCCTTTGGTCATAGAAGCCAATTTATCGCCTGGCCTGCAGGGCATAACAGCAGCGACAAACCTTGATGTAGCAGGAATTATTGCAAAATTCCTCTACCAAAAGACAAAAGATATAACTGAATCAGGAAAAACGCTGACAACATCAAAAATTCTTGAGGAGGCAAGCAAAAAGCCGTGCGAGAGCATGATAGACCAGATTGTCACAACACTTGATTTCAGGGGTGAAAGGATTCTGCTGCCAAAAATTGTAAGCGACATGGCAAAACTCAATGACAAGAAGGAAGTTGTCATAAAATCGCAGAAAGGCAGGGTGCTTATTGAGGAGTGCTAGAAAAGGAATTATGTTAAAGCGGATTAATTTTTGTTCGCATTACTTGAGCGGGTTATTATGTTGCTGCAGGATATATTTTTTGCAGTTTTAGAACAACCTTTAGTCTATATGAACCACTGTTACATGTGATATCTGTGGGTATAATTTTCTTAGCTTATCCACAACTTCCTCAATTGGGCCCCTTGAATTATAATCCTTGTCTGAGCACTGCGAAGCTAGCTTTATGAATATAGTCCCATTTTCATCATTAGGATTTCCAACCCCATTCTGATAAACGCCAACATCGCCAATGAGGTATGATGCTTGGAATACGGGGCAATCATCTTGAATGCCTTGAGGGGAAATATCAATTGGCTGTGAAATCTGGATTCCTCCAAATTCATGAACCCTTCTCTCAAGAGTAAGCATACATTCCTTAACATCATCTACTTGAAAATAAGCTGTGCATGTCTTATATCTAACCATTTCGGTTTTGAGGAATAAGGCTTCTATTTAAATCTTTGTATCCAGAGTATTTTAGAGTAGTAACAATCAAGAAAAAATAAATTTTAGTTTTATTATACACAGTTTTGGTTTTTTTCAGTATAATTGCAAAACACAAAAACATTTATTAATATATCCCTTTTCTTTTTACCCATGGACAGCAAAACACTTGAAAACTACAAGAAAGCAGGAAAGATAGCAGCAGAAGTCTTGGCTTATGGCAGGGAGCAAATAAAAAAAGGCAGGCTTTTGCTTGATGCAGCAAACCAGATAGAATCAAAAATATTTGAGCTAGGAGCCAAGCCCGCATTTCCAGTCCAGTTTTCTATGGACGAGACAGCAGCCCATTACTGCCCTGAGGACAATGATAAGACGCTTTTTTCAGAGCAGCTTGTAAGCTTGGATGTTGGAGTTCATGTTGACGGCTGCATTGGAGACAACGCCTGCACAATTGACTTGTCAGGAAAAAATTCTGAGTTAGTTAAAGCTTCAGAAGAGGCATTAAAAGCAGCGATTGAGGTTATAAAAGCTGGAGCTGCATTAGGTGAGATAGGCAAAGCAATTGAAACAGCAATAACAGCTTATGGCTTTAAGCCAGTAAAAAATTTATCAGGCCATGGTTTAGATTTATATAATATCCATTCTGAGCCTCAAATACCAAATTTTGACA
>Ga0209541_10006218_pt1 | contig 20479 bp, 17 predicted proteins | sample RifCSPlowO2_01_FD_184027 | JGI IMG/M metagenome (GOLD analysis project Ga0209541, IMG submission 184027) | Groundwater microbial communities from Rifle, Colorado - Rifle CSP2_plank lowO2_0.1 (SPAdes) (version 2) | ecosystem: Environmental > Aquatic > Deep subsurface > Groundwater | place... | reverse complement strand
TTCTACTCAACTATTATAATCAAAACGATATTTCTTTCAATGGCTTTTAGCAGTGGCGTTTAAAATAAACACTGCCGTCAACATCGAAAAAACAAGCGCCTGGACCAATCCTACAAACGTCTCAAGCAAGAGAAACGGGAATGAAGCCAATATTGGCATCAAAAAGGCGATAATAGTCAATAATACTTCACCGGCAAAAATATTTCCAAAAAGTCGGAAGGAAAAAGATAACACCTTGGAAAATTCGGAGACGACCTCCAGTATCCCGACAAAAAACGAAATTGGATTTGAAAAGTTAAAAAACTTCCCCAAATATGCCCTAGCTCCCAACTCCCTCATTCCGCTATATTGTACCGAAAAAAAGGCAACAAGTGCCAGGGCGAGCGTAGTATTTAGATCCGTTGTATTTCCTCGCAACAGCGGAACGAAATGATATTCTCCTTCCGCTTCAACAACTCGAACAAGAATACTGCCTACCCCCGGAAGAAGGCCAAACCAATTCAAAAGAAGAATATAAACAAACAAAGAACCCAATAAGGGGAAGAGTAATCCAATTCTCTCGCCTACTACATTCTGAAAAAAACTATAAAGACTCTTTAAAGTAAACTGGATTAGATAAAAAAGTTTAGAACGCTTTGCTTTTTTTATCTGTTCGTTGTAATAAATAGCCAGGAAGAAAAAAAGAATTATGACGATCACTGCGGCTAGATATGAGTTTGTTAATGGAAAACCAAAAAAATCAAACAAATGTTCCGGCTTTATGCTGATATGTGGACTTTTACTCATTTCGCTTTCAACCCCGCCTTTGGCGGGGTCAACAGTTTAAATATGTTATAAAAACTCCCTACCGTTCCTAAAAAAAGAAAAAAAACGACAAAAAAAGGTTTTGTGTTTAACCAGTAGTCTAATCCTAAACCTAAAAAAACTCCCGCAACAATAGGAGTGACTAGATAATAACCGATATTCAGATAACCCCAATCAACGGGTGTTTTTTTAAGACCACCTTTCTTTTTTACATCTCCTGTCGCAATCTTCTTTATATATCCTTCTTGGTCAACGCCATATATAACTTTTTCTTTTTTTATTTTATCAGCTACACCTGAATTCGTCAACCCCGATTCGAATCCAGAACTTGAGCCTGTTTGTTCATAATCTTTACCTCCGGCAATAAGTCTCTTCCGCCTTCGTCGAATTAAATGAGATAATTTCATAACGTCATTTCGAGCTTTTTTTTTGCATAAACTATGACTGTTGACTAACATTATCTAAATCCACAGCGTTATCGATTAACACGCTGAGCCTCCCATCACGATCATTAACCTTGCCCTTAAACATGATCACTCTATTTATGGCTATAACATCTCTCAGTCGGGCAAATAATTTGGGAAAGATCACGCACTCTATCGAGCCTGTTTCATCAAATAGATTGATAAAAGCCATCTCTGAATTATTTTTTTTAGTCTTGATAATTTTTTTCGCGCTCACTATTCCAGCCAGGATGTAAGTTTTATTTACATCTTCTTGACTTATGTCTCCAATTTTTTTAGTAACTTTTTTCTTGATAATACCCTCGAATTTCAGGAGAGGATTTTTCGTAATCAAAAAACCAATAATTTCTTTTTCCATCTGGAGTATCTCATCTTCGTTAAAATCTTCAACCGGAGTAAAACTATCCTTTAATTTCGCCTGAGGACTTTGTTGCCCGAAAAGACTAAATTGACCTTTTTCCACCTCGATCTTTGAGTCGGAAATTTCTTTGACCATTTTTGGATAATTTGCCAACAAAGTAGCTCGATTTGCATATTGATTAAACGCTCCGGATTTAATTAAACTCTCAACAGTTTTTTTATTTACTCGGCGCAAATCAACTCTATAAAGAAAATCTTTGAAACTTTTAAATAACCCTGCCTTTCGAGCAGTCAAAATTGCATCAATCGCCGCCGCACCGACATTTTTTATGGCCGTTAACCCAAAACGGATGGCTTTTTCTTCAATTCCGAAACTTTGTCCAGATTTATTTATATCGGGAGGCAGTACTGAAATTTCCATTCTTCGACATTCTTCTATTGCCTGGGCCATCTTTATTTCGCGCATCGGCCCGGCAATCCCTTGGAGTTCTGCCGAAAGAAGTGCCGTCATAAATTCAACCGGGTAGTTAGCTTTCATATAGGCCGTCCAATAGGCGATCAATCCGTAAGATGCGGAGTGGGGTTTGTTGAAGCCATAAGCGGCAAACTTCTCAATAAAATTGAAAATTTTCTCGGCTAGGCTTTTTTTATAACCGTTATTGACACAGCCTTCCAAAAATTTTTCTTTTTCTTTCTTCATCATCTCCTTTTTCTTTTTACCCATTGCCATCCGTAGATTGTCGGCTTTGCTCATTGAATAGCCAGCCAACTTATTGGCTATTTCCATCACCTGTTCTTGGTAAACAAGAATTCCGTATGTTTCTTCCAGGATAGATTTTAAGTCCGGATGTAAATATTTAACCTGCCTGGGATTTTTTTTATTAGCTAAAAAAAGCGGAATCAGATCCATTGGCCCAGGACGGTATAACGCTACCATCGCTGAAATATCCGACATCCTGTTCGGCTTGAGGTCTTTTGCCAATCTTCGCATACCTGACGACTCCAGTTGAAATACTCCGACGGTCTCACCTCTGCTGATTAAATCGTAGGTTTTTTTATCGTCCAGTGGAACGTGGTGAATATCAATTTTTAAACCTGTGGATTTTGGCAAATATTCGATGGCTTTTTCCAGTATCGTAAGATTTCGAAGTCCCAAAAAATCAACTTTCAACAAGCCAACAGCTTTATTCCCAGAGACTGCGTTTAAATCCAGACAATACATATCGTACTGAGTAATAATTCGATTTTCTTTAGACTCTCGCTGAAGAGGCACATATTCTGTAAGCGCTTTATCCGCTATCACGACTCCTGCGGCATGCACAGAAGCATGTCGAGGTAAACCTTCTATCTTACGTGCAATATCCAAAATTTTTTTTGTATCCTCTTCTGATTGATAAGCAAACTTCAATTGGGCTGATTCTTCTAAAGCTTGAGCTATCGACATCGAAAATCCTTGTCGCCCAGGAGGAATCATTTTTGCAAGCCTGTCACCCTGCGCATAGGACATTCCCAAAGCCCGTGATACGTCTCTTATCGCCAGACGAGCCTCCATGGTGCCAAAGGTAATGATTTGAGCCACTTTATCTTCTCCATATTTTTTGGTGACATAACGCAAAACTTCATCGCGTCTGACGTCGGCAAAATCAATATCTATATCCGGAGGCGTCGGTCTGTCCGGGTTCATGAATCTTTCAAAAGGCAGATTGTATTCCAAAGGATTTATATCGGTGATGCCTAAGACATAAGCAACTAGCGATCCGGCAACCGAGCCTCGGCCGGGACCAACAGCGATATTATTTTTTTTTGCCCAATTGACGAAATCTTGAACGATTAAAAAATAGGTCGCATATCCTTTTTTATTGATGATATCTAACTCATAGTCCAACCTCTTGTCTACAACATCTTTTTTTTCTTTTTCTAATCTGCTGACTCTGGAGCGGACAAGATCTTTTAAATACTCGTTTACCGGCTCAGCTTGAGGAGTTTTAAAATCCGGCAGAATCCATTGGCCATACGGAATCTCAACGTTGCATTGATCGGCTATTTTCAGCGTGTTTTCTACCGCTTCAGGCAAGTCGACAAAGCTCCCCCTCATTTCAGCAGCCGACTTAAAATAAAAATCAGGGGTTTCAAGCATTGTCAGAGGCCGATTTTTTTCATAAACAGTCCGTAAGGTTTGAATGCAAAGAAGTATTTCTTGAGCATAGGCGTCCTCTGCCTCAAGATAATGTACGTCATTTGTGGCCACTATTGGAACGCCGTATTTTCTTGAGAGTATCAATAATTCTTTATTCACTTTATCGAGGCTGCTTATTTTTGGATGCCGTTGGAATTCGAGGTAAAAATTATCAGGAAATATAGTGATGTAGCGTTCTAAAACTTTCTCGGCTTGACTGATCTGATTTTCAAGAATAAGCGAAGGAATTTCACCGTTAAGACATCCTGAAAGTGCAATTATCCCCTCATGGTATTTTTCCAGCACCTCGAAATCAACTCTGGGCCGGTAATAAAATCCTTCGAGATTGGCTTTGGTAACTAGCTTGAGTAAATTCTTATAACCGGTTAGGTTTTTTGCCAAAAGAACCAGGTGATATTGGTCTTTATCAACTATTCCCTGTCTATCGAATCGACTCTTTTTCGCTTTATAGATTTCTACTCCAATAATTGGTTTGACGCCCATTTCCTTAGCCTTGATAAAGAATTTGAAGGCGCCATAAAGACCTCCATGATCGGTGAGAGCTACTGCCGGCATGCCGAAATCCTTTGCTTTTGCCAACAGATCATCAATACGGCACATACCGTCTAAAAGCGAATATTCTGAATGGGTGTGAAGATGAACGAATGACATAAAAAATCTCAAATGTTAGATGTCAAAACTCAAAACCAAAACTGAAATCAATAAAACTTTAATTAAGTAAATTGTGAATTGTATAAATCAGTTTTTAGATTTAAGATTTGGATTTGACATTTGAGCTTTGAGTTTTGAGATTACTGTTTTAGCGTCTGCTTTCCCCTTCATCTCTCCCATCACCTGACCAACAAGAAACATAATCGCATTCTCTTTTCCCTTCTTATAATCCTCGACGGCTTTTTTATTCACTCCAATTAATTGATTAATTGTAGTGTCTAACAACTTTTCATCAAACTGTTTTGGACTCTTAAGTTCCTTTAACTTCCTATATAACTCCTCTGAAGATAAATTCGCAAACTCCCTTTTATTGATAAGTAGGTTAGCAATATCCGTTACTTGTATCTTGTCTTGAACTTTAATTTTTGATGTGGTTTCCTCAAATAGGTCGTTTAATTTTTTATTTCTAGTTAAAGTAAATGCATTACTGTATCTTAATCCTAGCTTCAAATATCTTTCTACTTTCTGATTCGGAAGTTCTGGAACTTCAATTCCTTCGATATATTTTTTTGAAAAAGTCATAGGCGGAATATCCGGCTCTGGGAAATAGCGGTAATCGTGAGCCTCTTCTTTAGATCTCTGACCGTAAGTGATTCCCTTTTTATCATCAAATCCTCTCGTCTCCTGCATTGGAGTTTCTCCTTTTTCCAGAATTCCAATTTGTCTTTCAACTTCATACTCTATCGCCTGTTTTACAAAACGGAAAGAGTTGATATTCTTTACCTCAACTTTGTATTTTGGCAAAAATGTTTGTGGTTTGTGGTTTGAGGTTTGAGGTTTTTTTCTTTCTTCCAACTCCCAACTTCCAACTTCCAACTTTCGAACCGATATATTCGGCTCTAACCTCATGCTGCCCTTTTCCATATCCGCGTCCGAAACTCCAAGATAGCGAATAATCACCTGCAGTTCTTCAAGAAAGCGTTTGACGTCGTCGGCATTATCGAAATCTGGTTCGGTCACAACTTCTACAAGCGGCACACCAGAACGGTTAAAGTCAACCAACGTATCCGCGCCTACATGGAGTAATTTTCCCGTATCTTCCTCCAGATGAACCCTAGTTATTCGGAACGTTTTTTCTTCAATTTTTAATTTTTCATTTTTAATTTTTAATTTGAGCGATCCATCGATCGCGATGGGTTCGTCATATTGACTAATCTGATAACCTTTTGGCAGATCAGGGTAGAAATAATGTTTTCTATCGAATTTTGAAACTTCGTTAATTTTGCAATTCAAAGCTTTCCCAATTAAAATAGTCCAATCGATCGCTTTTCTATTTGGTACAGGCAAAGCACCTGGAAGGCCTAGACAGACCGGACAAGTTTGAGTATTTGGTTTTTTTCCAAAAAAAACTGCCGGGCAACCACAGAACATTTTGCTTTTTGTTTTAAGTTCCACATGTATCTCAAGTCCAATAACAGGTTTATATTTATTCATTTTTTAGCAACTAACAATTAACGGTTTATTCTTTTAATTTCGGTTTTTCTAAATACCACTTGGTCTCTTGCTCATATGCATAGGCAACTTTATAAAGCAGATCTTCACTGTAATTGGGTCCCATAAACTGAATTCCAATCGGCAGTTTGTCGCGACTGAAACCTGCTGGAACTGACAAGCTTGGGTTTCCCGATACATTTGCTGGCGCTGTGAAAACGTCAGATAAGTACATTTTCAAAGGATCTATAGCTCTTTCATCAAATTTAAAAGGAAGAAAAGGCCATACAGGACAGGCTATAACATCAACTTTTTTATATGCTTCCATAAAATCTCGAATAATTAGGGTTCTGCCTTTTAAGGACTGGTGATAATATTTATCCGCGTATCCTGAAGATAGTGAATGAGTACCCATCATGATACGTCTCTTAGCCTCATCTCCAAACATTTTTCTTTCATTCCCATATCGGACACCGTCATATCTCAATAGATTTGAGGAAACTTCCGATGTCTGAATTACCGCATAGACCGGATATGCATATTTTGTATGGGGTAAGGATATGTTAACTAATTTGCAGCCTAAGTCTTCTAAAACTTTAAGAGCCTTGTGGCAAGCATCCGCTACTATTTCATCAGTTCCTTTTCCAAAGTATTCTTTTGGAATTCCTATTTTTAATCCGGAAATTTTTCCTCTTAATATTTCTTCATAATCTGGGACCTCATTTTTTCCCGTTGTTGCATCCATTGGATCAAATCCTGCCGTAACTGAAAGTACTCTCGCACTATCCCAAACTGTTTTTGTCAGGTGACCTATCGAGTCGGTTGAAGAAGCCATGGCAATTATTCCATAGCGTGAAACCCTACCATATGTAGGCTTTAGACCAACCACGTTGCAGAAAGCTGCCGGCTGCCTGATTGAACCCCCGGTGTCGGTGCCGGTGCCGACCAAGGCCATGCCAGCGGAAACTGCAGCTCCTGAACCGCTCGAGGATCCTCCTGTCACGCGAGAATAATCCCAAGGGTTTAAAGTATTTCCATAATCCGAGTGTTCACCGGATGATCCGTGACCCCAGGCGTCCAAATTGGTTTTCCCGATTATTATTGCTCCAGCTGCTTTTAATCTGACTATCGCTGTAGCATCATATTGCGGCACGTAGTTATCCAAAACTTTGGAAGCTGCGGTGCTTTTTACACCTTTAGTTACCCAATTATCCTTCAATGCGATAGGTATTCCTAAAAGTGCATTTTTGGCTTTTTTGGCAATCAGCTTGTCAGCTTCCCTTGCCTGCTTTAATGCTTCTTCTTCACATATTGTAACGAAGGCATTTATTTTTTTGTTGAATTTTTTTATTCTGCTGATATGTGATTTAACCAGCTCGACTGAGGAAAACTTTTTGTTTTCTAATCCTTCCAGCGCCTCTTTTAATGTAAGAGATGTTAACTCCATATTATTAATCAAAAAATTGCCTTTACTACAAAATAACCGTTTTTTTTCTTGACCGCATTACTTAAAGCTTCTTCTTGTGTCAAAATCTTTGATTCGTCGATTTTATCTTCTCTGAATATATTTGTTATATTTGTTGGATGGCTCGTTTCGATGACTTTCTTAGTCTTCAACTTGGAAATTTGGTCGATATAATCAAAAATTCTTCGCAGCTGTTCTTTATATTTTTTTTGTTCATCCTGTGTAAGCGTAAGTTTTGCTAGATCTGCGATATGTTCAACATTTTCTACAGATAGAAGTGTTTTTTTCTTCATGCTGAAATTATACTAGATAAAAAAAGATTTTTTGAAAAACTTAGTCGGATGTTATCTTTTCGATATGTGAGTATCTTTTATATCACATAGAGCTCTTTTAAAAGGGATTGCATCGGAAAGATTTCCTTGCGCCCGAAATTTTACCCCCTCAACTACCCGTGAAGGATCTCCATCACAGTTAGGAAAACGATCTTGTAACCTGTTGGCGCTAAGCGGACACTTCAAACAATCAATCCCCTCTTTCCCAATCAACAAAGCAGGAATTAAAACTATTAGCAAACCGTTATCCGGCAAAATATATTCTATTTCCACTGTTCTAGGCATCTCAAAATGATATCCCATGGGTAAAAAGTGTATTCTAAGCTATTTGATATCATTTTACAAAAGTAAGTATAAGCGGAGTCTGCTCGTCAGCTTGACCCATGGGATTGTCGGAGAAAATTTTTTCGATGATTTTATTATCTATTTGAGTTGAATTTCCTAAAACCCTTTGCCCAAGGTCATTGGCATCAATAATAACAACACCAAGAAAGTTTGAGGTTTGAGGTTTGACGTTTGAGGTTCTTTCACTTCCAACTTCTAACTTCCAACGTCCAACAATTTCATTATGAATTCCTTCAGTCACCTTTTGCGGTTCTTTCGGTCCCAACTTTGCTGACACATTTGATGGATAGAGCGAGTATTCTGTCGGGCCGTCTATTGCATTGATATTATTTCCGGCTATTTTATAGAATAATCCCTTCATCCCTAGAAACTGTCCCATCTTACCGACGACCGCAGCCAAGATGATACGTGTCAATCCAACATCACTTATGGCTAACTGCATTGTCCATGAACTACCTAGACCAATTCCATACGGAGTTTTTTTCACAAAACTTGATAACAGATTCGCCCAAAAGCCAGTTTTTATATCCCAGATAAAAAATGATCTTCCCTGTGCAATCGCTACAATTTTTTCTGATACAACTAAAAACCAACCCGCATTTACATTAATCTGCGGGTTGTCCTGAACTTGGTTCAGGACCCCCTTACTATTTTTGACCAAGTAACCATTAAGCAATTTAGCAATTTTCCCTGCCATATCATCTCCTTTTTTAAATAATTCTGTCCGGATTGGGAATCGCACATATTTTTTACCTTCAACCTTAATTTCTAATTTCTTTCCCTCATTTGGTCCAAACTCGTTAACCCGTGAACCCGCTAACACGTTAACAGGTTTTTTATCAATGAACACTCTCATCCACATCTCTACATTCATTAACCTCCAGAACAACATCGTGTCATCATTTTTTCCATCGATAAATTTCTGAAAGGCATTCAATACTTCTTGTTGATTAAAATATTTCCTTTTGGCAAATGACTCGCTCAAAAATATCGAGTATATTTTATTTTTCATTCTTATAAACCATTCATATTCTGGCGTTGTAAAACCTATCTTATTTCTTCGTAGTCTAATTTGATTCGGAGTCAAATCTTTAATAGCTTCGCGCAATATATTTTTGTTCCAACCGTCTTTAATTATTGCCTCATCAGGCAGAGAAAATAAAAACCGCAGCAAGTTAAAATCTAAAAAAGGAACACGCCCTTCAATCGAAAATCTCATCGCATTCTTATCCTCATAACGAAGAAGTGACTGCAAGCTATTAGAGAAAATGTCCTCAATTAGCCTCTTTTTTAAATCATCCTCTGTTGACTCAAATCTCTCTTTTGAAAATTTCTTTATAAAATTCTTGTTTAACAAATCATCCATGAGGACAGATCTTCTCAAACCAACAACTCCAATGAATCGATTCATTGTATAACCGCTAATGATATCTAATGAACCCTTAATTTCCCTAATTAGCTTTAGATATTTCTTTCTTTTGATGAGTTGACGAAGATAAACAAAATAATAAGGCAGGTATCCTGCCAGCATCTCGTCAGCTCCCTGACCATCTAAAAGCACTGTGACATATTTATGTGCTTCCTGCATTACCTTATACTGTGCATAAGGCCCGGTTGATATAGTGGGTTCTTCCTGTGTTCTTATAAAGTCTTCCATTTCTTTAAAAAACTCCTCCGGTTTAGGATAGACTTTGTGAATTTTGACATTTGACATTTGAGTTTTGAGTTTATCTACATATCTCTCTTCATCATTTGAACCACCTGGAAATACCGCAGAAAACGTATTCTGAATCTTCCCCACAGATTCTGCCTCTCTCACCTTCTCCTTAAGAAGTTTGTTTACGACCGATACAACAGTAGATGAATCAAGCCCGCCGGATAGACAAGTTCCAACCGGTACTTCGGAAATAAGTCTCAAACGGATAGCCTCGATTAATTTTTCCTTGAACTTTCTGATGCTTTCAGTGTCATTCTGGCTTGTCCAGAATCGATTCTGGTGTCGCTTGCGCTCCCCAGAATGACTGGATAATTCTACTAATTCTTCTTTCAAACTCGTATATTTTCGAATTTTGAACTTTGCTTGCTTTGCGAAGCGAGAATTTTGAACAATCAGCATCTCCCCAGGCAAAAGTCTATATATATCGTCAAAGAAAGTTTCTCGCTGATCGTCATGAATTCGGTAACGAAGATATCTATAAATTATTCGGTCATTTGGTTTCTTTTTAACTAAGCCGGAGTTGATAATTGGCTTTATTTCGGATGAGAAAATTATTTTTATATCATTTGTAGAGACGTGATTAATCACGTCTCTACCAAGAAATGCATAATATAGCGGTTTTATTCCGAAATGGTCCCTCGTTAAGATCAGTTTATTTTGCTTCTTGTCATAAAGGGCCACACCAAACATTCCATTAAATCTATCAAAACACGGATCGCCCCATTGTTCGTATCCGTGAACAATCACTTCAGTATCAGACTTTGTCCTAAACTTATGGCCTAGATTTTCAAGTTCCAGCCGCAATTCGCGGTAATTATAAATTTCTCCATTATAAGTTACAACGATAGTCTTATCCTCATTGTAGATAGGTTGGTCTCCCCCTTTCCGGTCAATGATTGCCAACCTTCGATTCAGCAAGGAAACCTTATCATCTATGTAATAACCTTCTCCGTCTGGGCCACGGTGATATAATTGTTCAGAAAATTTTTTGATCAAACTATCGTCTCTGAAGCCGTAAAATCCTGCTATACCGCACATAATTTTAAATATTAAGCTAATTGATATATTAATTTGCGGGTGTCGAGGTGGAAAGGCTTCTACAAGCGCGCAAGAAAGTTACAAGACAAACTATAGAAAAAATATAAAGGTTCTCTATTCTGAGAAATCCTATTCTAATTCAACAAAACAATTCTGAGCACTTGTGGAAAGGAAACCGAGACAGGACCCGCAAACTCACATCGATCTTAAAATTCTGACTCTTTCCTCAATCGGCGGGTGGGTGCTAAAAAGATTGGCAAACCAGGAAGATACATGTTTCAACTTTTTAAGTGGATTGACAATAAAAAGATGGGCTGTTGAAGATGATGCGGTATGAAGCGTATCCTTATCAGAGGAAATTTTTTCTAACGCACGCGCTAATCCTTCAGGATACCTTGTCAGAAGGGCTCCTGAGGCATCGGCTAAAAATTCTCTTCGCCTTGAAACTGCTAGCTGAATTAGAGTTGCGACCAGAGGGGTCAATATAAGAACAAATATGATAAAAATCATCATGAATGGATTTCGACTTTCTCGATCATTCTCATTTCGTCTAAATCCACCCCACCATAAGCTGCGCATAATCCAATCTGATACAAGTGCAACAGTGCCAACCAGAACCGCAACAATAGATGAAACCAAAATGTCATAATTTTTGACGTGAGAAAGTTCGTGAGCTATGACTCCTTCTAATTCTGTACGCTCAAGCTTTTCTAAAAGTCCCGTGGTTGCACAGACAACCGCGTGCTTCGGGTCCCTTCCTGTCGCAAAAGCATTGGGAGCGGGATCATGAATCACGTATAATTTGGGCGCTTGTAATCCTGCTGCAAGTGCCAGATTTTCTGCCACAGTATAAAAGTCAAAGAAATCTTTTTTCTCGGCAGGCTTGGCGCCTGTTGTAAAAAGAACTATACGGTCCGAGTAAAAGTAGCTTCCGACCGAAGAAAGAAGCGAAAAAGTTACACCAATAATAAAATATGTCGTCGGAGACTCTACTAATTTGCCTATAATCAAAAAGAAACCGGTTACGAGTAAAATAAAAGTCAGTATTATCGCATATGTTCTTGCCTTATTGTGTGTTATCTGATCGTAAACAGTCATTAATCATGAAACATGAAACATATAACATGAAACATTATAATAGACGGGTGTCGAGGTGGAAAGGCTTCTACAAGCGCGCAAGAAAGTTACAAGACAAACTATAGAAAAAATATAAAGGTTCTCTATTCTGAGAAATCCTATTCTAATTCAACAAAACAATTCTGAGCACTTGTGGAAAGGAAACCGAGACACGACCCGTCAATCAAACTTAACATTAACCTTTTTCCTTTCCTCTTCCTCTGCTTCAAAAAACTCTTCTTCTTTGAAGGTAAACATATTAGCAATAAGGTTGCTGGGAAAAATTTTTATCCTCGAATTATACTCTAGAACATTGCTATTATAAAATTGTCTTGAATAAGCAATTTTATCTTCTGTGTCTTCCAACTGTCTTTGCAAATCTCTAAAGTTTTCGCTGGCTTTAAGATCGGGATATGCCTCAGCAACAGCAAAAAGAGTTTTTAGCGCGGCTGTCAGCATATTGTTGGCCTCAGCTTTTTCGAGTGGAGTTTTAGCTGACATCAAGGCGCTTCTAGCTTTTGTTACCTCTTCAAAAACACTTTTTTCATGTTTTGCATAGCCTTTTACCGTCTCAACCAAATTTGGTATCATGTCGGATCGTCTTTTTAGTTGAACGTCAATACCGGATAGGGCCTCCTTAATCCTCGCTTTCAAGACAACAAAACCATTATAAGTCGCGATTAAATAAACAGCTAATAATACTCCTGCACCGATTAAAATATAAAGTAAATTCATTTCATTTCACCTCCTCTTAGATAGAATTTTCACTAATCATAACGAATTCACGCGAATTCTTGAATTAGTGGCAATTCGCTATCATTCGTGGTCATTCTATTAACCACTTCCTAATTTCTATATAAGGTAACGTATTCATTATATCATTTTTTTCACACCAACCGCGTCTGGCAACCGAGATTCCGTAAAATATCCCGTCCATCTGATCATTAGCGTGGGCATCCGTGTCAACCACAAATTTCACCCTGTAATTCAACCCTTCTCGAACAAGCAAATCAGGTAAATCTAATCTCTGCGGCCAAGAATTGATCTCAAGCACGATATTTTTTTTCTTGCAGTAGTCAAAAATTTTTGGCCACTCGAGCTCGTAGCCCTCTCTTTTTCCTAAAAGTCTACCTGTTGGATGACCTAAAATTTTTACTTTGGGATAGCTTAAAGCCTTCAAGACTCGACTCGTCATTGATTTGGCATCCTGATTAAAAACACTATGAACCGACACAATAAGATAATCAACATAGTTAATAGCTTCTTCAGGAAGGGCTATTTTTCCGTCGGGAAGTATATCTACTTCCAAACCGATAAAACATTTTACTTTTCGGCTTTTAGCCGCAACCTTATTAATCTCATCACTCCTTAATCTCATAATTTCCATAACTTCATTTTTAGACAGGTCTGCAATTTTGGGATTATGATCCGCAAATCCAACATATTGATAATCTAACCGTTCGGCTTTCTCAAGTATTTCCTTATAGGTATTTTTTCCTAAATCGTGAGATGGCTTTAAATCATAGGAAGAATGGATATGTAGGTCGCCTTTAATTTCGTTTGTCTCGACAAGTTTGGGTATTTTCCTGGCTTTAGCCATCTCGATTTCATCTGTCCCTTCCCTGATCTCTGGTGGAATATATTGGAGCCCAAGAAAATTGTAAAGTTTTTCCTCTTTTTCAAATTCCAGTAATTTGAATTTGGGATTTGGAACTTTATTGGAAATTGGTTTTATTGGTTTAATTCCGTATTCATTTAATGAGTATCCCTTTTTTAATGCAAATTCTCTAAGGTTAATATTGTGCGCCTTGCTCCCTGTAAAATATTGAAGCATAGATCCATAGCTTTTATCTTCCTGAATACGCAAGTCTATTCTAATGTTTGGATTTACTATGATCGATGCTTTTTTTTCCCCTGCATTATCAACTCTGAGTGTTTTAGGACACTTGATAAAATAATTAATTATTTCTTTATAACTTTTAATTTTTAATTTTTCATTTTTAACTTGGACTGCCAAGTCCACATCGCCTATTGTCGCCACCATTCTCCGCAAAGAACCTAGTGCATCCACATTTTTAATCCCGGGATTTTTTTTGAGGTAGTCCATGATATCTTTTGCTATCTCGAAAGCATAAGGGAGCGGCATACGTTCTGTTTTGGAAGATTTTTTTTCGTAAAGATCTATCGCTTCCAAGATATCTTTCTGGGATCTTTCTCCAAATGTCTCCAGCTTAGCTATCCTTCCTTCCAAACAGGCTTTTTTCAAATCTCCAACAACTGTAGCAGGATCTGACAACTTCAATTCTTTAACTAGTTTATATGCCTTTTTAGGGCCAATCGTCGGGATCTTCATCAAAACAAAAAGTGTGCTGGGAACTTTTTTTAGAATCGAGTCAAAATGTATGGATTTGCCTGTTTTAAAATATTCGTCTAGATGCGAACCGATTGAAGAACCGATACCAGGAATGTCGAACAATTTTCCATCCTGCCAGAGGTCTTTTAATTCTCTTGTCAGATGTTCGACTGAATCTGCAGCTTTTTCGTAAGCAATAATTCTGAAACGATTTACCCTCTTAAGTAGATATACTGCGGCTATCGATCTAAGAATATGTGCAACTTCTTTGTTGGTAAATCTTTTGAGATCATCCTTTTTCATGATATTTTAGCTCTTGCAATGCTACAATTTTTTGTTAGTATTATTATACTTTTTAACTTTTAACTTTTCACTTTTAATTTTCAACTTAATTTTGGGGTCATAGCTCAATTTGGTTAGAGCGCTGCCCTGTCACGGCAGAGGTTGAGGGTTCAAATCCCTTTGGCCCCGCACTAGAGTCGCTTTCCGAAGCATGAGGATTAGCGAATCTTGTGTCCTCCAAATATCGCTCTTCAACACGTCGAGCAAATAACGAAGAGTTAAGTGTTGAAGAAAGCTATGGAGGACTCAATAAGAAGAAATTAATAATTTGTCATGAGCGTTAAGGTTGAAAGTAAATAGCTCATGACACAACCTAGTGAAAATCTTGCTTGCGCAAGCAAGCGTTGGGAACCCCGACTAAGTCGGGAGTTCCAAATCGAGCTATAGACGACTGTAATTTACACTAGACTTTAAATTAAAATTATAAATTCATCGCAAGCGTGAGTTCAAATGTAAATAGCTTGCGATACAACTTAGGGAAAATCGTTGGGAAAAAACCGTTAGGTTTTGTCCCAAAACGAAGGGAGGTGATTAATATAGCAAAACAGCGAGCAACGTCTTTAAATTATAAAAATCTGGCAGTTTCTACCTTTAAGGAAAAATATTTATATTTACTCTTGGGTGGGTTGGTACTTCTAGTTGCATTCGTATCAGGTATGGGTGTTTTGACAAAAAATAGTAAGACGGCGGTAGTGAATCGGGAAAATGCAGCAAAGGAAGGTGTTTTAGAAAACCCTAAAGCCGCTGGCAAACAGTACACGATAAAACAAGGGGATAACCTTTGGAAGATAGCTGAAAACACCTATGGATCAGGCTACAATTATACGGACATCGTCCAGGCAAACAAAATCGCAAATCCGGATTTGCTACTGGTTGGACAGGTTGTAGTACTTCCACAGGTTGCAGCCAAAGCACCTACCAAGGGTGAAATCGCAAAAAGCTCAACTGCAAAAGTGACATTCAAGGGAGACACATATACAGTAAAGAACGGAGACTATTTATGGAAGATTGCCTTAGAAGCCTACGGCGATGGTTTCGCTTGGAGCAAAATAGCCACAGCAAACAAGCTGATTAACCCTGACCTCATTTTCCCGGACACTAAGTTGAGTATCCCAAGATGAAACTATGAAGAAAAAAGATATCGCGATCGATTATCGTTCGCTTCTTATGTCAACGCTGAAAGAAAGATCCCTAGCATTGGCCATAGGACTTGGCACTGTAGCTATAATTGCATCTATAGCATTCTGGCTTGCTTTTTCAAAAATAAGCTACATTACTCCGCCTATTCAAAAAGTTAAAAAAGCAGAAGTTAAAGAAAAACCCGTAGAAAAAAAAATTCAAACCTACGTAGTCAAAGAAGGAGACCAATTATTCCTTATTGCAGAAAAATTAACCGGTTCAGGCCAGAATATGCAGGCTATCATGGAAACCAACAACATCACCAATCCCGATCTTCTTGAAGTCGGTCAAAAGCTTATAATCCCTGATACAAAGACAAGAAATCCAAATTAAAAATCCAGAATTATTCAAGCTGGAAAAATTCTCACCATTCCAAGATAAAACTTCACATCCTACATTCTTTTCTCTTCTTATTTTATATAATTCTCCTATTTATGCCAACAGAAAGGCTTAATCAATATTCTAAACCGCGTTTGCGTGAGCCAAGAGCTTTAAATAGATTAGCACGAAGGTTCATAGTTTGGTTATACACTCATGCTCGCATCGCTCCTGCTGAAGTAGTCAATATCGACAACTCTTTGGAAAGAGCTTCAGAATTGTTAAACCAAGGGTATGGGTTATGGATTCTCGGCACACATTTTAGCAAACGTGAAGGATTTGACATGGACATTCTCCCAGCACAATTTATCCCTGAACTAAACAGTCGAATTTTAGTATCGCCTATATCTCTCCATCAACGTCTCGATCACCCTCATATGATAGATTTTGTTAGCTGGTTAACAGCAGCTACTATAACTCCTGTGGTGAACGCTGACGCAATGAAGGAAAATAATAGAAATGAAGCCGAGAGAAGGCTCAAAAGAGAAATTACTTTAGGCGAAGGCGTTCGACCGTACGCAAGATTAGTCGGAGAAGCAACTAGAAAAGGAGGGGCCGCAGCCATAGCTCCTCAGGCCGGCAGACGAACAAGCCTGGAGTTGTCTCAAGCAAAAGCTAAAACAGTCGAATATCTTTTGGCTCTTAGTAAGACTGAAAGAGATTCTAAGCTGGCATTTTTATTTATGTCGATGAGTCCGATGGAAAAGGTCGATTATGAAGAAATTAAAGATAGCTTCAACTTAAAAATGAAATACAAAATTACGTTCGCGACTTTAACATTGTCAGAAATATATGACTTATTGGATAAAGTGAATGAGCGCCTTGCAATAAGTCCAATTGAGGAAAAAAAACAACTTACTATCGACGAATTGATCCTGATTATTTTGTCCCTCCCAATCAGCCCTGACTATAATAAAATAGATCCAGCTTATGCAGATCTGCTTGCCTCAACTATTGAAATCGATGCTATGGAAGCTATTCCAACACAGCATGAATAAATTAACTCCAAGATGGTAAAATACTTATTAGTGCGGGATTAGTACAATGGCAGTATGCGTCCTTCCCAAGGATGAGACGCGAGTTCGATTCTCGTATCCCGCTCAAAATTAGGCAAGCCAAGGAGAATGTTGAGGATTCAAGTCCCTTCCACCGCTTGAAAAATTTCTTAAAAAGAAAGAAATACCCTTGCTTTTCGCCCAACGGTTATGTTAATATTTAGCAAAATATGGCTGAGGAACAAGAAAGAGAACGAATAAAGAGACAAATAGGACGCACTCCACTACTGGCGCATGATGTTTTTTACGGTGCTCTTGTCCAAGCTAAGTTTAATTTAGGAGAAACAAAAGGCATTGATAAAGCTTTAAGAGGGTGGGAAATAAAAGCTACGTAGGATAACATTAAACCTGGATTTATAACGGTGTTGCAAGAAGATACTAGGGAAAGTTATTTTGATCCCAATCTTATATTTTTTTTGCCTACGGAGCAGGCAACGACGCAATTTGGCACTGAAGGTGAAGGAGCGTTGAAAATAGCTAAAGGTACTCTCGTTTTGTCTGATGCTGTCATGCAATCGCTTGGCTGCCGTCGCCGTGTGATAGCTGATGCATCCATGAGTCTAGATAGAGCGTCTAAAGATGACAAAAATGGATACACAGGAGTAGAAAGCAGAGTGAGACTTCCCGTTCAAAGATTAGCTCCTCTCATTCATGAGCTTGATAATCATATGTCCTTGAATTTCGGATTAGGACCACGCAGCCTTATAGCTTTAATGCATGGTAGATTGATGACTGCTGATCATTTTCCAGATACCATGGCTGACTATATCAACAGGGTTACTCCATCCTATCCGCTAAGCACAGCTATTGTAGATGACTGGCCGGGAAATGCCAGTAACGCAGTATCTTACGAGAATATCATTCATACCTTATATTCTGAAGCACAGGCTGGCAAACCTGTGATCCGAGCACGCTACTGGATAAATCCAACAACCGGTCTTATACTAAAAGAGGGTAGCCATATACCAAAAGGGGACTATCATTCACCAGCAGGTACTGTGTGGGACGTTGTAGAACATTATATCACGCCAGAACAAGGTAAACCGAGGCTGACTCATTATCAAAGAAATCGTGCCGCTTCCTTCACATGGTGGGCTCTGAAGTTGGGACTTACACCGCCTCCTAATCTGATGGAGAAACTGGAAGCTGCAGGGTTGGGTTTCCGCTTGCCAAAACCTCTTTAAACTTTATCATGTGCTAGAATATAGCATTAACAAACTGATAACTGATCACCAGGAACTAACAACTGAATTTGCCGATGTAGCTCAGCTGGCAGAGCGGCTGTATCGTCCCAGAAGTAAGTAGCTAATTTTATTAAATTAGCTTACTACTTCGGGATCCCGTAGTTCTAGCAAATTTTTGCTGGGATAGCTTAACTGGTAGAGCAGCTGTATCGTAAACAGCAGGTTCCGGGTTCAACTCCCGGTCCCAGCTCAAAAAATTTGCAGATACTACTGGGATAAACAGTCGAATTAATAAATGTAATCATAAAAATGTCAAGACTTGCCGAACACCAAAAAAAACAATTTAGGACAAATATTATATTTATTATTTTAATTCTTCTAACTGTAATCGTTCTCATCTCCACGGTTGGATTGAAAATCCTTCTCAACACTTCTGTTTTTGTCGCCCGACTATCTGAGAAAAAAACAAGCCAACCCCTCAATAAAAATCAAAATTTTATCGGTGACGTAGATATTGACACTATCCCAATCGCCACAAACAGCTCAAGAATAATCGTTGGTGGATCGGTTATTAACTTTAATCAAGTCGAGTTCTACCTCAACGGCGACTTAGTTGAAGAAACATCTCTTTTATCTTCGGATAATTTCAGCGAAGAAATAGGTGATCTTAAAAGTGGGGAGAACGAAGTCTTTGTAATAGGTAAGTCAACAGATCAAAATGAAGAAAAAAAATCCAAAGTATACTCGGTTTTTTATAAAAGTGAAAAGCCGCACCTAGAGTTAAGCGAACCGCAAGATGGCCTTAAAACCAATAAGCAGGAAGTAAAAGTTGCAGGCTCAACCGATAAGGAAACATATATAAAAGTCAACGACCTCCCTGTGGTAGTCGACGCTCAAGGAATTTTTCAAACCGTGGTCAAACTTAAGGAAGGAGAAAACAAAATTTCTATAATGGCCCAGGATATCGCTGCTAATACTGAAGAAAAAACTGTCACCGTAATCTACGAAAAGGAATAAAGCGATCTAACAAACACAGAGAAAATAACATGAATAGAATAAATGGATGAAGAATGATATTGTCTGTTAGAGAAAGTAATCCAAGAAACACCACATAATATTTTCCTAACATGCTCACCTGAAATATCCGATACAAAACTCCCATAAATAGCCCAAGCCCCACAAACCCCCCGGAAACCAATATAATTAAAAAACTTGAATGAAATGAGGCGCCGGAATGTGTTATGTCAGCTTCAGCCTCCCCAATGACATTCATTTGCCTTTTCACATAGCGAATCCTGTTGTACCCAACGCCCAGGAGTGGCTTTTTTTGCCACATCTTTATGGCTGTTTTATAATCGTTAACGCGTGACTCAACCGAAAATGTACGTTCCAAATTAACTCCTTCTCCGAAAGGCTTAGGCGCAAAAAGAACAGCTAACAAAAATACAGTAAAGAAAATAAGAAATCCCTTGTACTTTCTTTTAGCGGCAGTATGGAGAATGATGATAAATAGGAAAGCAGTATATAGGCTTCGGGAATAAGTAAGTATGATAAATATAAAGTAAGAAGCTAGGAAACCTAATAATAGCCACTTATTTTTAATAAATTCTTTACCTTTTAAGAATAGGGTTAGGAAAATTAGGCCGTAAATTGCTCCAGCAATCGATGTGTCAAAAAAAGTACCAAACAATCTATAAAGATGCGGGTCCCAAGCGCCATACAAAAGATTTCTTAAGTCCTGATACCAAAAATATTGCAATATAGAAATTGTCGCAGTTAACACAACGCCAATCACAATCGCTTTCGTCAATGTTCTCTCAAACTGTGGATGTTTTCTTAGGTGATATGAAAGATAGAAAAAGTACATGAAATAGTGAAGAAGTCTTAAAAAATATAGAAAAGATATAGAATTTTCCAGAAGTTTAAAACCGCTTAGGTTGGTTAAAAAGGTAACGGCTAAAAATCCTAAGAAAAGATAGGTTATTTTAAATTTCCTAATAGAATCTTC
>Ga0209541_10006217_pt1 | contig 20479 bp, 22 predicted proteins | sample RifCSPlowO2_01_FD_184027 | JGI IMG/M metagenome (GOLD analysis project Ga0209541, IMG submission 184027) | Groundwater microbial communities from Rifle, Colorado - Rifle CSP2_plank lowO2_0.1 (SPAdes) (version 2) | ecosystem: Environmental > Aquatic > Deep subsurface > Groundwater | place... | reverse complement strand
ATCGGGATACTTTTCCAGGGCATAAGAAAAAAGCAGAGCCATATCTCTCGAACTGCCAAGGCCTCCCGCCTGACTATTTAAATCCAAACCGCTCGGAGTCAAAAAACTTGAGTGCCGAAGGCCGAGTCCCCCAGCCTTCCTGTTCATTAAATCAACAAAATTTGGCTCGCCGCCATTTTTTACCTTATTCGCGTGACCGACATTCGTCCTAAACCCGACGACCTCGGGTCGGACTAGGGTAGCGTCGGTACCCAAACTATTTTTTTCATATGTTTCAGCTATCGCCTTGGCGGCATCATTTGAGGAGGCAACGAGCATAAATTTCACCAAATCATCCAGATTCCATTTTTCATCCGCATAAAGGCCGCTGTCTCCTTCTTCGTAGAGCGCCTCTCGGCTAATCCGGACAACAGTATCTCGAGGCATATCTTCCAGGGCAACAATGGCCGTAATAATCTTAGTTACGGAAGCCAAAGGCAGCTCTTTATTTTCCCGCAATCCAAAAATGGCTTTTTTATTTAAAACATCATAGACCAAGGCGCTCTCGGCCAGAAGCGTCAATTTGCCAAAATTATCTTTATAAACTTCTTTTCTCATCTCTTCTTTTTTTTCCTCGGCTCGAATAATTTTATTTTTCCTTTCAAGACCAACGAAATTGAGCGCGGCCAAGATCGCCGTAATAAAAAAGATGCTGATTAATTTTTTTTCACTTGTGGTCAACATAAGTAATGATGGTTATATTTCTGATTTCAATTGGATTATCGTTCATAATATATATTAAAATGAGTCGCGCCCTGCCCTGTTAAATAATTTTGCTATGCAAAATTAAAATTTGATTTATCAAATTTTATTTAACAGGGCTGGGGTGGTCATTGGTCTTTATCTTCTTTAAGCTCTGTTTCTCTTTTTTCCAAAACTGCCTTAGTTTCCGTAAATTCCGGCAAGTCCTCAATCCGAGAAAGACCCAGGAAGGAAATGAGTTCAAAAGTCGGCTGATAAAGATATTTCCGGCTGTCGGAGGGATGCGTCGTCCTTTCGATCAATCCGCGAATAAGAAGATTTCTTAAAATAAAACTTGAGTTGACTCCGCGGATCCAATCGATTTCGCTTCTAGTCGTGCCGTTCTTGTAGAGTATGATCGAAAGAGTTTCCAGGCTGGCTTTTGAAAGGTCTTTGGTAATCTCTTCTTTATGAATTTTTTCCAAAAGCGGGCCTAATTCCGGCCTAGTGCCGAGCATAATCTCATTTCCTTTTATAACCAAGTTGAGCCCGCCCTCTTTAATTCTATCGGTCAGAATTTCAAGCGAAGCCTCGATTTCCTCCCCAGTAACTTCTAAAAGCTCGGCCAGTTTTTTGACTGATACCGGCTCGCCTTTTAGAAATAAAACTGCTTCTATTTTTTGATCAAGAGTCATGTTTCTTCTAGAACCTAGTCCCTAGAACCTAGTCCCTGTCTTTCAATGATAATATCTTCAAAATTATTTTCCTGCGCCACTGCTAGAATGCCGGTGCGCACCAGCTCAAGCATCGCCAAAAAAGAAACAATAAAATAAATTTTTTTCTCTTTAGGGCTATCAGCCTTGTGATCGGAGGCAAATTCAGAGAAACTGACAGAGAGACTGTTTTGAATTCTTTTAATTAGACTGTTGATAACTTCTTCAATGTTTATGACTCTCCCCATTTTTACTTTCGGCAAGAATTCTTTCTTTGGCATCGCCTCGATAACAAGACTAATGGCTTCTAAGATATTTGGCAAAGTAATAGAAGGGTCTGGGCTAAAAATCGGACTAAACAATTCTTTTTCTGAAGTTCCAAAAATAATCTGCCTGCCGAATTTTTCCTTAATATTTTTACTGACTTCTTTAATAACCTGGTACATTCGAAGCCGGGCTTCCAGATCGCCAATCTGTCCCTCTTCGTCTTCTGTCAGTTCCAAATTCGGCAAAAGCGACTTTGATTTTATCAAAAGAAGCGTCGCCGCAATCACCAAGAATCCGGTAACTTGGCTTAAATTCTTCTCTCGCAGGCTCCGGACATAGGCAATATAATCATCCGTCACTTGGGCCAAAGAGATCTCATTGATAAAGAGCTTGCGCTCCTCAACTAATCTTAAAAGGACCTCGAGCGGCCCTTCAAAAACCGGCGTTTTTACTTTGTATTCTGGAATTGTTTCGGTTATCACAGCTTTATTGTACAATAATTTACTGGGTTTTGGAAGACCTGCCCGCCAATGCCAGAGCGATTAGGGTGGTAAAAGTAATAAAGTGAGTAATTACCTCTTTATTACTTAAACCACTTAATCAGCATTTAGGCGATGGCAGGCGGGGAGAATTTTCTCAATTTTTTTCTTTGCTTTTGGCATAAGATTTAAATTATACATAATTTTTCCAAAAAAGAAATATGGATTTTTTTAGATTTTATATACCCTACCTAACACATTGTTTGTAGGTAATTCTAGCATATGCTAGAATTACCTACTTTTTATATTTATTAAATTTTATACTAAAATTTTTATACTAAAATTAAAATCTAAAATTAATTTTTTTATGCTAAATTAAAATGTTTTTTGAATTTATTTTCGCGCAAAAAAGAATCGGCTGTAAGAATTTCCACGTATTTCCCAACACCAAAGAAATCCGCTATAAATAAAATCTCGTCTTCGCAAGGATAAGGATAAATCCAAACACTTTTCTGCAACTGAACAAAGCCCAAGTCTTTTATCTTCCACCGCAGGGCTTCACGCGCTTTTCTGAATCTAATAGGAATATCAAAAATCACAAGCCGCCATTTTCCGTCCCATCGGTTCGGTTTTTTTATTTCTATGAGATTAATCGCAAAAGCCCTAAGCTTGATTTCGCCTTTTTTTGTGATGCGCATTATTGTTTTCCCGTCTTTATCAGCAACATATTCTATGAAACGTTCGCGCTTCAGATGATTAATGGCAGTTATTGCCTGTTTTTTATCAAATTTGCTTCCTGCATCAAACCGCTTGAATACTTGCACGGCATTACCCATAGCTGCGGCTGCGAAAACTAGTACCGGCAAGGAAGCAAGCGCTAGCGCACAAAGAGCTACATATGTTGCCTTTGCCCCGGGCGTATCTGAATCCAAAAAATCCCTGAATTTTTCCAAATATTTATTTTCCATATTTTCATTTATCTTTTCGTTATTTTCCGTATTTTTATTTATTTTTATTTCCCATATTTATTCCCCCCTATGTAGGTAATTCTAGCATATGCTGATTTTACCTACAACAATAATGTTGACAAAATACAATAAAATTTGATAAAGTAGCAATGAATAAAAGTACAAACCATTAAAACTACTATAATATGTGCATGACAAAACGCGAATTAAAACAAACAAGCAATAAAAATTTGCTTGAGTTCTTTGAAAAAGCCGTTTATCTTGAGACAAAGCAAAGCGGCAATGGCAAATCACCCTTTGATAAAAAACAATTGGGAGAAGAGCTTTTAAAAAGAATGGGAGTGGAGAAGATGAAAGCCATTTAAAGAAAAACCCCCGCGCTCTACAAGATAGAGCGTTTTTTATTTTTTATATTAGATTGTATATTGCCCGTTTTTATAAACAACGCGCTTTTTTCCGTCTTTTAGATATGCGGTAATTATTCTATCAGTCGTCGAGATGATATCGGTATGAACGGCCGAATCATTAAAGCCGAGCTTCTCCCAGCCCTTCTTTGTCACTTTACTGGGATCGCCACCGTAGCAGTCATGATAAGAAGCGCCAAGGGCAATGTGGGTATTTCCATATTTACCGCCCACATTCTCATCATAGAGAGTCTCGGCCATAAAGGCAGTTATGCGGGAAAAACGTTTATCGGTCATCGAAAATTCGCCAACCTTGTCGGCATTTTTTTGTTTTATCATTTCTTTTAGAACCTTGTGATTTTTGCGAGCTTTGCTTTTCACCACCCGGCCGTTTTTAAACCAAAGTTCAATTCCGGTTATAAGATTTCCATAGCGATAAAGGGGCTGGTTAAATCTAATCCAGCCCTCGGTGCCGCGCCAGTCGGGAGAAGTGAAAAGCTCAAAGCTCGGAATATTCCTTCCGGTGCCGCCGACCCAAGCCCTTTTTTCACCTTGGGTAATCCAAAGATCAATATCTTTGCCTTTGATATGAAACTTTTCAATCGGCAGCTGATTCAGCTTCTTTCTATACTTTTCAAGCTTTTCAAAAACTTTTTTCCATTCTTGGACTGGATTCTTTTTATCCAAAAAACACGCCTTTATAATTTGGTCCCAATAAGTTTTTAAGCTTAGCCCGGCCTCGCGGGCCATCGCCGGCGTGCCGAAAAGACCGAGCGTCCAGGTAAATTTTTTCTGATTTTCTTTTTTACGCAGCCACTCCTGAAGAAGTTTCATCGAGCCGCTAGCCAGCATAATCTTTTTAGGATCAACTCCTTCCAGCTCTTTTTTATTTTCTTCGCTTATAATGACAACATTATGATCAATCGTATCAACCAACCCTTTGTAATATTTTTCAGGGAAGAAAGTAAGCTGATCGCGGGAAGCCAGCTCATAGAAGTCTTTAGCCGGATTGTGTTTTTCATCGGCTTCAGGACCATAATGGGCGATAATATGCCCGCCGGCTTTCAATACGGCCTTCCTAAGCTCAATAAAAAGCGGCTTAGACGATTCACGCGCCACAATGCGCACCACCTCTCCCCCTTTGATGCCCCTGCCGCTTCCGAGCGCAAAATTCACCAGTACATCGGCGTACTTCTCTAATATTTTTCTTGAAATTGTAAAACTCTTAGCCATTGTTAATACGTCAATATGTCAATACACCAATACGTCAATCTTTCTTCTTAATCTCAAGCCCTAATTCTTTAAGATGCTTTTCGGGAATTATAGACGGTGAGTCCATCATGAGGTCGCGGCCTTCGCCGGTTTTAGGGAATGCGATAACCTCGCGGATATTCGGCTCGTTTTGGAGGATCATGATCAGCCGATCAAGGCCCCAAGCGATGCCGCCGTGGGGTGGAGCGCCGGATGAAAGAGCGCGGAGCATGTGGCCAAAGTCACGCTCAATATCGCGCTCTTTATGTCCAATGGTTTCAAAAACTTTTTTAAGTAAATCAGCGCGGTGGGCGCGAATGCTACCGCCGCCGATCTCGAATCCGTTTAAGACAATATCATACTGCGAGGTTAAAATTTCGCCGATATTTTTTTCATTCAGCAAATCCTCAATATGCTCTTCCTTCGGCATAGAAAAAGGATTGTGGGTAAAAGTGAAGCCGCCTTCTGCCGTTTTTTCGAAGAACGGAAAGTCTAATATCCAGCAGAAAGCTAATTCATCAGGATCATCTTTATTGACTCGCAAATCTGGCCGTTCTGTTCCATATTTCTCCATTGCTTCTTTGTAAGAAAATTTGGGAAACGGAATTTCTTGAATTTTTTTGTCAGGATAAAGTTTTTTAACTATTTCAATCAAAAGTTTTTCATTAACATCCATCACGTCTTCCCTTTCGACAAAGCTCATTTCCATATCAAGTTGAGTAAATTCCGGCTGGCGGTCGCCTCTCGTATCTTCATCGCGCATGCACCTAGCAATTTGGAAATATTTTTCAAAACCAGCCACCATTAGGAGCTGTTTATATTGTTGAGGCGATTGGGGTAAGGCGTAAAATTTACCTTTCTCAAGCCGAGAAGGCACAACGTAATCACGCGCACCCTCGGGCGTAGACTTCGTTAAAATCGGCGTTTCAATTTCAAAAAATCCTTCTTGGTCTAAAAAGTCTCTGATAAATTTAATAACTTTATGACGGCTCTTGATATTTTTAGCAAGACGCGGCCGGCGAAGATCAACATATCGGTATTTTAAGCGATGCTCCTCGCCTATCTCGAGTCCGTCGCTTGAAATGTCAAAAGGCGGAGTTTCGGCCTCGTTTAAAACTTTAATATCTAAAATTTCTAATTCAATATCTCCATTTAATTGATCTTTATTTATATTTTTCTCCGGACGCTTATTGACCTTGCCCTGGACTCCCAAAACCCATTCTGTCCGAATTTTTTGAGCCACCTCCATTGCACCGGATTTGGGCCCGGCCTCGCCTTGACGGCGAGTCGAGGCGGGCAATACCACGCCTTGCACTTTCCCGCTCATATCTCGAAAATCAAAAAAGACCATCTTGCCTTGGTCGCGCCTGACATCCACCCATCCGGCGATAGTTACCTCTTGACCAATATATTCTTTTAAATCTTTAATAAAAATGCGGTCTGGCATAATAGTAATCTAACATAAAAATTGTTTTTTGGGAAAATCAAAAACCCGGCGATTAAGCCGGATTTTTGATTTTTTAGAAAAAGGTACCTGACCCCTTTATCCCCTTTTCCTCTTGACTTTAAAATTGCTTTGTATATACTTTAGGTATCCTCCTTCGTTCCAGGCTAACACGGGACCACGGACGGACAAGTATGAAAACATCAGCCTTGAGCATAAAAATAGATCCAAAAGTAAAACATGAGGCGCAGAAAGTAGCCGATCAGCTTGGTTTTACTCTTTCCGCCATTATAAACGCTTCCCTTAAAAATTTAGCCCGTTCCAAGACGGTGTCTTATTCGCTTCTCGAACCCACCCCGCTTTTAAAAAATGCCATTAGGTCTGCTCGGGCGGACCGAGCTCGTGGTAAGTCTATTGGACCATTTAGTTCATCTCGAGATATGATGAAGTCGCTCCTATCTTAATTTTTTATGGCTATCACATATAGCAGGATCTTTAAGAAAATGTTTAGAAAAAAGGATGTCTGGGTACAAGAAAAATTCAGAGAACGCCTCTCGTTGTTTATAAAAGATATTAATCATCCTTTGTTAAATAATCATCCTTTAGATGGTGTATGGTTTGGGTGTAGAAGTATAAATATAACCGGAGATTTTCGCGCGGTATACGAAGAATTGGGCAATGACTGTTTTGAGTTTGTTGCCATAGGCACGCACAGTGAATTGTATTCTTAGCCCACCCTCTTCACTTAGAAAATTAGTGATGCGATAAAAAAATCCAAATCAAAAACCCGCCCGGCTAAAACAAAAAACACCGCTTTGGGTGTTTTTTGTTCGCCCGATCCCGCAAAGCGGGATTTAGGGGGTGGTTTTTGATTCCGTGTCCTGCGGAGCTTTAGCGAAGCAGGGGCTTGTCCTGCGAAGCTCTAATCTAACGAGCGAAGCAGGGACAGAAAAAGGTGACTGACCCCTTTTCCCTTCGGATTTTTGATTTTTTAGAAAAAGGTACCTGGCTCCTTTTATCTAAACTGCTTATCCTTAAATTTCAATATTTGCTTTTGTTTCCCCAAGGAATGCACACTGTTTACTGTCCATAATTCCAGTTCTTGTACAGTCAAAACCTTCAAGAGGCTCTGATAACGATCCCTGGCAAGTGGCAGGTGTTATTCGTACAACGAGATTTGAAGATTGTTTGCTTCCTGAGTGAACAATCTCACATTGTCCATTAACAAAATCCGTACTCACAATACCTCTTAGCCCATAATTCTGCCCTCCCGTCACTGCTGGCTTGGAAGCCGCCACGATGATGCCGACGACTACTGCGCCTATAATGATACCCAAAATCAGGGTACCCCAATTGAATTTTTTTTCTGGCATATTAATCACTAATACCACTAATCTTTCCCCGACCTAAGTCGGGGGACAAATACCGCTAATAAATTCGTGGTATTCGTCCCGCCAATAAGCGGGATAAATTCGAGGTATTAGAATATTACTAAATTATTCGCGAATAATACCAGCCGGAAACTCGACTCCATTTCTAGCTGACTGCTTCATTATATCCTTCGATTTCGCTTTAGGCAAGCCCCGTGAAAAATGGCTGTGGAAAACTTGATCTTTATTAAAAAAGTCTTTTCCATATTGAAACAATCTTGATTTTATCAAAACTAGAAATATGTCCAAGGGAATACTCAATATCCACTTTTTCAATACAAGTGACTTTTGCCAAGCGGAGCCAAGATTCGTTAAGCAACCCGCCCATCTGCCAATCTTTTATTTTATAATCGCCTTTTCCTTTTCTGGGAGTCGTGGTAATCGGGGCCAGAACAATATCATCATCCCCAATATCAAGAACTGCCATAGCTGGCCTTTTCTTCAATCCGCCGTCAGTTTGCGGAAAAATTACTAAGACTATGTCGCCAAACTTATATTTGGTCATAAATTGAATCAGCTTTGCTATATAATTTGAAAAGATTTTTTTTAGCTGATTTTTTCCAAGTCAATTTTTCTCTGTCATACTTAGTCTTAGTGCTTGATTGCTTAAGCAATTCTTCATAACGCCTGCGAGGCAATATAATCAAGTCATCGTTAAATATTAATTTTTTAGGTATGGTAATTGTAGTCATGATTTAAATATATCAAATTTTAATCTTTGACGCAAGCCAAGCATTATATTTTCTTGTTATTCAAAAATAATCTATCTTCACCCCAGTAGCAGATCCTCGCGCCGAATGCGCGCTCGGCTCGCTACGGGGCGAGAAGTGGTAAAACTATGAAAGTATTGCAAAACAAACATTATATTTTCTTGTTATTTAAAAATAATCTATTTTCATCGCTCGGCGGACTTCTTTGAGGGTTTCTTGGGCTATAATTCTAACTTTTTTAGTTCCCTCTTCAAGAATTTGCATGATTGCCTTTGGGTCTTTGGCTAAATATTCTCTTTTCTCTCTGATCGGCGAAATCAAATTATCTAGGACATCAATCAGTCTGCGCTTAATTTCCACATCGCCCAAGCCGCCTTTTTGATATTGCTCCTTAAGTTCTGCAACAGAAAAATTACCACCCCTCCCGTCCCCTCCTTGAAAAGGCGGGGAGGCTTTCACCCCCTCCTTGTCGAGGAGGGGGTTGGGGGTGGTGATCTGCCCTTGTCCATCAAAAGCATCAAGATATGCAAAAACCACATTACCTTCGATTTTCCCGGGATCAGCCGCGTGAATGTGACCGGGGTCGGTGTACATCTGCATCACTTTTTTTTCAATTTCTTCGCGCGAGTCGGAAAGAAAAATCGCATTATTCAAGCTCTTCGACATCTTGGCCTTGCCGTCAATTCCCGGCAGACGGCCAAATTCCGGAACAATTGCATGCACTTTACTGAATGTTTTTCCATAGATGCGATTAAATTTTTCAACAATTTCATTCGTCTGCTCAATCATCGGCAATTGATCCGCCCCGACCGGCACTAGTGTTGCTTTGCAAAATAAAATATCAGCCGCCTGGCTTACCGGATACATTAAAAAACCAGCCGGTACATTTTCACCGTAACCTTTTTGTTTCATTTCATCTTTAACTGTAGGATTTCGCTTCAATCGCGCCAGCGTAACAAGATTTAAAAAATACATCGCAAGCTCTGCAATCTCCGGAACCTGCGATTGAATAAAAAATATGGTTTTAGCCGGATCCACGCCAACAGCCAGATTATCAAGCATCACCTCAAGAACATTATTTCTTACTTTCTCCGGGTGCTCGAAATTATCCGTCAGCGCCTGCATGTCAGCCACCATCACATATTGCGTATATTTATCCTGAAGCTCCACTCGCTCTCGCAGAGAACCCGCGTAATTCCCAAGATGGAGTTTACCAGTGGGCCTGTCGCCAGTTAGAACAATTTGTGATGAGTCTATCGAACCCATGTTGCTTTTTTTGCTTGTTTTTTTCGACTTTTCATTAGTCATAAAGATAATTTTAACATATCCACAGTTTACTCCCAAATTTTTAAACTAACTGATTTTGACTTTTAAACCTTTAGGGGTAGTATGAAAGTATGAGTAAATCTCCTCTGCGAATCCCGCCCCAAAATCTAGATGCCGAAAAGGCAGTTTTAGGCTCCATAATGCTGCGTCCAGAAGCTCTTTACGAGATAGTTGACCTCGTGACTCCGGAATCTTTCTACGCCGACAAACACCGTATAATTTTTGAAAACATGCTTGAATTGGCCTCAAAAAACGAGCCGATTGACCTCCTGTCCCTTGGCAGCCGCCTAGGGGAAAAGAAGGCACTGGACTCCATCGGCGGCAATTCCTATTTAGCCCTGCTCACGCAATTTGTTCCAGCCTCGACCAACATCAAGCACTATGCCCAAATCGTCCAAAAGAAAAATATTTTGCGTAAATTAATTGAAGCGGCCGATCATATCGGCGAATTGGGCTTCAGTGAAAATGAGGAAGCTATTGAAGAGATCTTAGACAAGGCCGAGAAAAAAATTTTCAATATCACGCTGTCTCCCGGCAGCCGTAAATTTACGCTGCTTAAAGACACTTTAAAAGAGGCTTGGGAGAGACTGGAGAAACTTCATGAGAATAAAGGCGAACTGCGCGGCATACCAACCGGTTTCAAAGACCTCGACATTGTCCTCTCCGGCTTTCAAAAATCGGATTTGATTGTTTTAGCCGCTCGGCCGTCTGTCGGTAAGACAACGCTTGCCTTAGACATCGTCCGAAATGCCGCCACGCGCTCGAGCGTGCCGACTTTGATATTCTCTCTGGAAATGAGTTCGCAGCAGCTGGTGGACCGATTGCTCGCAGCCGAGGCTAAAGTCAATGCTTGGAATCTGCGCACCGGAAAACTTTCGACTGATGAAGAATTCTCGAGACTGCGCGATTCTTTAGACAAGCTCTCCAAAGCTCCAATCTATATTGACGACAGACCTTCCAACACAATCGTCCAGATGAAATCAACTGCTCGGAAACTCAAGGCCGAACATAGTCTCGGGCTCATTGTAGTAGATTATCTTCAGCTTATGACTACCAGTAAAAATTATGATTCAATGGTCAATCAAGTTACGGAAATTTCCCGCTCGCTCAAATCGCTCGCCCGCGAACTTGAAGTGCCGGTGATCGCCCTTTCCCAGCTTTCTAGAGCGATCGAATCGCGCGGCGGCAAGCCTCGTCTTTCGGATCTGCGCGATTCCGGCTCTATTGAACAAGATGCGGACGTGGTCATGTTTATTCACCGCGAAGATCGCTATAAAGAGGAGTCCGAGAGAACAAATATTGCTGAAATACTCATTGAAAAACACAGAAATGGGCCAACTGGCAAAATAGAACTCTATTTTGACGCAAAGCGTTCCACCTTCCTTCCGCTTGAGAAAAGCAATATCGACGAACTGATTGCATCTGGACAGCCAAAAAACGAAGATAGGTTTTAATAATCTACGAAATACGAAAAATTACGAAAATACGAACACTAATTTCGTACTTTCGTACAAAATTCGTATTTCGTAGAGAATTATGTCTTTAATCGAAAAACTTTCTCAATATTTCAAAAAATTTCCGGGCATTGGCGAGCGGCAGGCGGCGCGTTTCGTGTATTTTTTGCTCAACGAAAAACCGGCTGATGTTAAGGAGTTTATTCAAACAGTAGTTGATCTAAAGAAAAACATTGGCCAATGCGCTTACTGTTTCCGCTTCGCTGAATTAAATGAAAAAGTCTGCACTTGGTGCCGAAACCATGGAGACGCAAAGATTCTGGTCGTGGTTGAAAAAGAAGCAGGCTTGGAGACACTTCAGAAAAGCAACCTCGCGGCCAAATATTTCATTTTAGGAAACCTGCCTAGACAAAAAGAGTTGATTGAGAAAATTAAAAAAGAAGACATTTCAGAAATAATTTTGGCTTTTTCGCTCACTCCTCAAGCCGAATACAACGAGGGAATTTTGCGCCAAGCACTCTCCCCTATCATCACTCAAAAGAAAATTAAAATCTCCTCCCTCGGCCGCGGCATCTCCACCGGGCTGGAGCTGGAATACTCCGACCCCGAAACTATCCAAAACGCCCTCAAAAACCGACAATAAAAAAGCCACGATATTGTATCGCGGCATAATATCCAAAGCTTTCAAAATACTTGCTGACCCATTTCTCCGGCAAGCCTTTGTAGAAGCTTTATTTGCTCCTCGTTTAGCTTGGGTTTAATGTGATAATTAAACCTTATTTCAATTCCGGTTGAAATCCAGAAATCGAGGTGAGTTATGTTTAGCATGCAAGCCGCCTCCAGCGCAAAACATCCTTCTGAGATTTCTTTTGAGTAAGGAATAGCCCCATCTTCATCAAAAAAATAATTTTTAAACAATTCCGCATACTCGGGATTCTTGCTTGCTTCATAAAAAATTAACATTGTGTCCTTTTTGAAACGCAGAGTTTTTCCTTTCGGAAGTTCCTTTAAAACACCCACCAATAGCTCGTCTCCTATCAGGGTATACGGCTTTTTAATTTCTTTTTCTGTTGTTTCCATAACAAATAATTTTAAAGTTCAAACTACGCATAGAATAACACAGTGTCCCCTCTCCAACAAGTCCCCGTCATGGTTCAATACCTTGGAATCAGTTGTTGATGACTCACAAAACGCCTCCCATTTACGGGAGGCGTTTTTATTTATCAACAAAAATGGTCAAAGCTCGGCTTTGACCATTTTGATATTTTTTATTTTATGGAGGTAATCTTCACTTTGAAATAAGGCTGCCTGTGCCCTCGCTTTTTGAAGTAGCGGCTCTTGGCTTTGTACTTAATGACTGTGACTTTAGGCGCCCGGCCGATTTCAGTCAGCTCTGCTTCAACCTTGGCCCCGGAAATATAAGGCATCCCGATAGTCGCCTCTTTGCCATTGTCTACCAAAAGCACTTTATCAAAGGAAATCTTGTCGCCGGTCTTAAACTCACCGGTTATTTTTTCAATCTTTAAAACATCCCCGGCCGAAACCTGGTACTGCTTGCCGCCCGTTTGAATCACCGCAAATTCGTTTTTTTTGAGATTTTCTGATTCTTTTGGCATCGTAGGATAATATTAACCAAAAACAAGTTATTATGCAAGTCTAAAGTAAAAATCAACGAATAACTAATTTGTTACGAAATGCACGAACAAATTTTTCGTAATTTTCGTAATTCTTTCGTTTTTCGTTGATATGATATAATCTAAAAATGCTTAAAGTTTACAACACCCTTACTCGGAAAAAAGAAGAATTTAAGCCGATCAAACTACCTAAAGTCGGTCTCTATACCTGCGGACCGACAGTATATGACTATCCGCACATCGGCAATTACCGCGCCTATATTTTCGGCGATATTTTGAAGCGGTATCTCAAATATTCCGGCTATGCCGTTATGCACGTCATGAACTTGACCGATGTTGACGACAAAACTATCCGCGATTCGGGGAAGGCCGGCAAAACTCTTAAAGAATTTACTGAATTTTACTCAAAAGAATTTTTCAAAGATTTAGAATTGCTGAATATAGAACCGGCTGATGTCTTTCCAAAAGCAACCGAGCACATTCAAGAAATGATCGAGATAATTGAGAAGCTTCTTGAAAAAGAAATTGCTTACAAGGGCGAAGATGGAAGCATATATTTCAACATTAAAAAATTTGCCGAATATGGAAAACTGGCCCATTTGGAAAAACAAGAACTTAAAAAGGGCGGCTCGGGAAGGATAATAAAAGATGAATATGAAAAAGAAAATGCTCAAGACTTCGCCTTATGGAAGGGGTCACAGATAGACACTGATAAGGAACCGATCAACACTGATGGGTCCATGAAAATAATAAACGGTGAACCTGCTTGGCCAACACCGTGGGGATGGGGCAGGCCGGGCTGGCACATAGAATGCTCGGCCATGAGCATGAAGTATTTAACTGATGTATTCGACCCGTTCGATGGACTCAGGGTCAATGGTGCGCAAAATAGCACCATTGACATTCATACCGGCGGGGTTGATCTTATTTTTCCCCACCATCAAAATGAGATTGCTCAATCCGAAGCGGCGACCGGAGAACCTTTCGTTAAATACTGGCTCCATAATGAGTGGCTCTTGGTTGACGGCAAGAAAATGGCTAAATCAGCCGGCAATTTTTACACTTTGCGAGACATTGAAAAAAAGGGCTTCTCTCCCCTCGCCTTCCGCTATCTGACGCTTCAGAATCATTATCGGACCCCTCTTAATTTCACCTGGGAGTCTCTCGAGGCGGCTCAAAACGGTTTAAAAAAAATACAGGAGCATTATCTTGAACTGACCCCCACCCACCTCCCCCTTACTAAGGGGGAGGTGCCGAAGGCGGAGGGGGTATTAAAATACAAAAATAGATTTAAAGAGACTATGGACGACGACTTAGGAACACCGGAAGCTTTGGCAATTGTCTGGGAATTGATCAAAGATGAAAAAATTTCTGACTATGATAAAAAAGCAACCTTGCTTGATTTTGATAAAGTATTAGGGCTCGGCTTGGACAAATTAAAACCAGTTGAAATTCCGGCAGAGATTAAAAAATTAGTTGAAGAGCGAGAAAAATACAGGCAATCAGGTGACTTCAAAAAATCAGACGAATTGCGCGAAAAAATAAAATCCCTCGGCTTTTCCGTCAAAGACACCCCCGAGGGACCAAAGGTCCTGAGCCAAGTCGAAGGGCCAAAAATTTCTAAAACGTAATTTAATTTTCACTACCATACTACTAAGCATGATAGTGCTGTAAAAATTTGACTAGTGACTAGTTAATCTGTAGAATAAAGAAAAATTTTGTATAACTTTTAACAATATTGAATATGGAGAAAAAGGTCAGAAACATTCAGCAAATTGCTAGGTTGGTGATGGAAACAGCTGTTACAAAGAATTTTAATAATGAATTTTTTGTAATAAGAAAAGAATTGGGTTTTGGTAAATTTAAAGGTAAAACCCTGGAAGCATATCAGTGCGTTGTACCCAATGATCCTGATATTTATCTGAAAGGGAGAACGTCCAGAAAAAACCAAAAAAAGATAAGGGGCGCCTTAATCGCATCGGCTAAAACTGGCAAAGATTTCACCACAAATTCCAAGCCCAGACCGGACAGGAAATTAAGTTGGAGAATAGTATAAAAAAACACAAAGACCCCATATTACGGGGTCATTTTTTTTAAACCCCTTCGCCTTTGAGTTTTTCGATAAATTCGCGGGCAGTTCGAGAGAGCTTGGACGGCAATTTGATGTTAAGGTTGATGAGAATATCTCCGCGCCTGCCTTTGGCATAAGGCACACCGCGGCCTTTGACTCGGAGTACTTCTCCGAAAGAAATGCCTTCCGGAATTTTTATTTTAACCGGCTCTTCCAGAGTCGGAATAGTATATTCTGTTCCAAGCAGGGCATCAGAAAGCCTGACGTTTAAATCCATAATCAAATTATTCCCCTCGCGCCTATAGATGCGGTGCGGCTCCACATTTACTTTAATGTACAAGTCTCCCGGCGTTCCGCGACTGACCGCCTCGCCCATGCCACTCATTCTGATCATTTCTCCGTCTTTGATGCCGGCCGGAATAATCACTTTTATCTCCTGTTCTCTCTTCAAAACCCCGCCTCCTCGGCAATCAGAACATTTCTCGGCTGGGACTTCGCCGGTCGCTCCGCAAGCATCGCAGGCGCGAACCGAAGTAAAAGTTCCAAAGATGGATCTTTTTGTTTCATGGATTTTGCCAGCCCCGTTGCAACTCTCGCATTTCTTCATAGCCGAACCTCTCTGGCCGCCTGAACCCTGGCAAATTTCGCAAAGAGAAGTTTTGGTAATGAGCAGATTTCTTTCCGCGCCAAATATGGCTTCATGGAAAGCTATTTCAATCTCTGTAGAAATATCGCGGCCGCGGCGGACTTCCCGTCTGCCGCCGCCTCCGCCAAAGGCGGATCCGCCTCCGCCGGAAAAGAATTCGCCAAAAATATCGCCGAGGTCTCCCATGCCGCCAAAATTAATATTGTCAAAATCTCCGCCGAAGGCGGATCCGCCTCCGGCGGAAAAACCGCCAAAGCCCGCGCCTTGCCCTCCGCCCGTCGAATAGGTGCCGAATTGATCGTACTGGGCTCTCTTTCTATCGTCCGAAAGAATTTGATAAGCTTCGTTTATTTCTTTAAATTTGCCCTCATCTCCGCCCTTTTTATCCGGATGATATTTATGAGCCAGCTTATGGAAAGCATTTTTTATTTCTTCTTTTGAGGCGCCTTTTTCGACGCCCAGTGTATTGTAGTAATCTTTTGACATAAAGATTAAAGATTAAAGATTAAAGATTAAAGTTAAAAGTAATTTCTTAAATCTTAAATCTTTAATCTATCAACTAATTATATTACTTATTTTACCTCAGCGTCGCGAATATTGCCATCTGGATTATCCCCTTCATCTTTCTTGTCTCCTGTTTCACTTGATTTACTTTCTTCACTTGATTTACTTGACTCGCTTGCCGTGCCCGCCGAAGCCTCAGGCGAAGGCTGGGCTTTGGATATCGCCTCGCCAATCTTGCTAAGAGAAGTTGAAAGATCTTCCGTGGCCCTCTTAAGAGCCGCCAAGTCAGAGCCGTCCTTAACAGCTCGCAAAGCGGAAATCTTATCATTGACTTCTTTCTTTACATCTTCCGGAATTTTAGCCTCATTATCCTTGAGAGCCTTTTCGGCCGCATAAATTGACATCTCGGCCGTATTTTTAAAATCAGCCAATTCTTTCTTTTTTCGATCATCCTCGGCATGAGTTTCCGCGTCGGCTTGCATTTTTTTAATATCATCTTGGGAAAGGCCGGAACTGGCTTCAATTCTGATAGACTGCGTTTTGCCGGTAGTTTTGTCCTTGGCGGTGACTTTCAGGATCCCGTTGACATCAACGTCAAATACCACTTCGATTTGCGGCAGTCCGCGCACAGAGGGCGGAATGCCGTCCAGAATAAATCTGCCCAGACTTTTGTTATCACTGGCCATCGGACGCTCGCCTTGGACTATGTGTATTTCAACGGAAGTCTGATTATCGGCCGCCGTTGAAAATACTTGCGATTTTGAAGCCGGAATGGTTGTATTTTTTTCAATAAGTTTCGTAGCGACACTGCCCAGAGTTTCAATGCCGAGAGACAGCGGAATAACGTCAAGCAAGAGCACGTCCCTGACATCGCCCCCCAGAATTCCCGCCTGAATCGCCGCGCCGAGCGCCACCACTTCGTCCGGATTGATCGAAAGATTCGGCTCCTTGTTGAAATAATTCTTAACGGCCGCCACAATAGCCGGCATTCTGGTCTGGCCGCCAACCATAATAATTTCATCAATGTCAGAAATTTTAAATGGCGAAGCTTCCATAGCTCTCTTGGTAATTTCAATCGAGCGGTCAATGAAAGACCTAGTCAGTTCCTCGAGTTTGGTCCGGCTCATCTTCATGAAAAGATGTTTCGGCCCGGCGGCATCGGAAGTTATGAAAGGAATATTTATATCCGTCTCGAGAGTGGTTGAAAGTTCGTGCTTGGCCTTTTGGCCCTCTTCTTTCAAGCGTTGCAGGGCCAGGGTATCCTTGGAGACATCAATGCCGGATTGCTTCTTGAATTCTCCGGCAATCCATTTGACTATGATCTGATCAAAGTCCTCGCCGCCAAGATGATGGTCTCCGTCAGTTGATTTAACTTCAATCACATCGTTCGAGACTTCCAGTACGGAAATATCAAAAGTTCCGCCGCCAAAATCATAAACGGCAATTTTTTCATTTGCTTTTTTATTTAATCCGTAAGCCAAAGCCGCCGCCGTGGGTTCATTGATGATTCTTTTGACATCGAGACCGGCAATCGCTCCTGCATCTTTAGTGGCTTTTCTTTGAGCGTCGTTGAAATAAGCCGGCACGGTAATAACCGCTTCGGTAATTTTAATACCCAGCTTAGCTTCCGTGTCCGTTTTTATTTTCTGGAGAATCATGGCCGATATTTCCTCCGGCCGATACGACTTGTCTCCCATTTTAACCAAAACGCCATTATCCTTTCCCTTCTCGACTTTGTATGGCGCGGTCTTAGTATCAGTTTGAACAGCTGGATCATCATAGACGTGGCCCATAAAGCGCTTGATGCCATAAATAGTATTTTCTGGATTAGTTACGGCCTGCCGGCGGGCTAAAACGCCAACCAAGCGCTCGCCATTCCTGGCCACCGCCGCAACAGAAGGGGTCGTTCGAAGACCTTCTAAATTCTCAATCATTTTCGGCTGTCCGCCCTCAACAACCGCGACCGCCGAATAAGTTGTACCTAAATCAATACCAATAATTTTACTCATAGCTTCTAGCTCCTAGCGGCTAGCTTCTAGCAAAAACTAAAATGAAAGCCGTAGAAAATTTAATGTAATAGTCACATTATATACATATCCAGAATTTTGGCAAGTATATTTCCGCGATCGCGAAAAACTTGTCAAGCTCTATTTTTATGCTAAAATCATAGGAAATATGAAAAAAAGCGGCACTCGGCATAAAATTCTCCGTATTTTAGGCAAAAAAAGCACTGCCCCGATAGTTGCAGGCTGGGATGGCTTTTGGCGTATCATCCTGCTTGACCTGCCGGAAGAACGTAAAAGCGAGCGCGAAGCCCTCCGCTATCTTTTAAAAAAAGCGGGCTTCGTTGCGCTCAAGAACTCTGTCTGGGTTTCTCCCTACCCTTTCGAGCACCTTTTCATGAATATTAAAAAAGATCTCAATCTTCAAACCGAGCTCATGATCATCGTCACTCAATTCATAGACGAAGAAACAAAAAAAGAATTATTCAAAACATTCCGGATGTAAATCTTAAAAGATAACTCTATATGACTACTGAATAGTAAAGGTATCACTTTCACAGGATATAATAGGCCCCATACCACTTACCGTATCTTGTTCTTCAAAACGAATTTTGTATTGACCCGGGGACACATATGCAGGAAATTCATCACCTGATGTGCCACAACTAAAACTAAGAATTGTATCAGTAGATGTCCATGGATACGAAGATTGTCCTTGATTGGATTGAATACCTAAATAACCTGCTCGCTGGTTTGTTGTTGTATTTATAAGGCTGAAGGTATTTGAGCAGTGACTATTATATACGGGGGCATTTTTAAGCTGGATTGTATTTGTGCTGCCAAACGGCCAAGTTTCACCTGTCTGAGGAGAAATGAAGCAGGACGATAATTGTTTTGGGGTAATAAGTGAGGTTACTTGTTCATCTTGCGCGGTAGCATTTTTAGTCTCTTCTTTGTTTTCTATTTTTTTTGAACTCTTCCCCGCATAATATGCAACACTACCAACAGCTAGTATGGCAATAATTGTAATAATAATACCAACTGATGCAAAACCTTTGTTTGTTTTCATAAAAAATTGGTTATTAGTAATAAAATAAAAAAATTAATTTCTCGGTTTTAATTCTATTTCCTCTTTTTTCAGGTCAAATTTAACAATAAAATTCTCAAAAAATCCTTTTTGCCCGACAAGTCCGTAGCGCATAACATGGCCAGAAACATTTGGCATAAAACCAGCTTCTATCTCATAATCCAAGCCACCCACTTCAATAATTATTCTATGAAGATAATAAAGAGATGCCTTACCTCCAATCCCAAACACCTCGCGTGGTTTTCCTTTTTTAACGTCAATTCCTATTTCTTCACCCATCGCGGCATCAAAAAAGCAAGAATCCGCACCAGAATCAACCAACACTTCATAACCAATTTCTTGTCCTGCATTTTTTAATTTTATTGGAATAACGGGACGAAGAATACTGTTATAATTTTTGTAAGAAAACTTCATAAGGAGCCGGCAAAAGCATCGAGGGTTTCCGGCATACGAGTTAAAATTGGAGTTTGAGAACTTTTTTGTTTAGCTTTCGTAACGGCTTCCTTTACTGTCTTGCCAACCCCTAAAACGGTCAGCTCATCTTCTGCTAGAGCCACCCAAAGACCCTTGTATTTCTTATATAATTTTGACCAATCTTTTGACATATTAAAATACTACCATTATTTAGAAGACAGAGCAAACACATTAACTCTTGCGGGTCTAAGCACGGTATTTTGGGTCCGGTAGCCCTTGTTTAGAACTTTAGCAATAGTATGATCTTTTGATTTATCGTCAATAAATACTGATTCGACAGGCTGATGGAGATTCGGATCAAAGACGCTTCCCTCTTGCACTTCAATTTCCGTCACGCCGTAGTCCGAGAGAATTTTAAGCAATTGTTGGTGTATATATTCCACGCCCTTGCGCCAATCTTTATCTACTTTCTCCCAAGCCTCTTTATTGGCAAAGGCCAAGTCATAAGAATCGAGCACCGGCAGAAGATCGCTTAAAAACCCCTCGCGCGCGTAAGAAGCCGCCCGGGCCGCCCGGGCAGCTTCATCTTTTTTATAATTTATGAAATCCGCCCGTTCTTTCTGCCAACCGTCAAGATACTCTTGCTTCTCTTTTTGGCAAGTTCTTAATTTTTCTTTCAATTTTTTAAGTTTATCTTGGGCACCAGCTAAATCACCAGACTCTAAGTCCGGCTCAACTTCAAAATCTATATCGCTTTCAGTTTCATCACTTACAAGTTTGTCTTTGATTTCAGCTTCTTCTTTTTTATTATTTTCGTCAGACATAAATAAGTAAATAAAGTAAATAAAGTGAATCAAGCTATAAAAAAATAAATTTATCCTGCTTGCTTTACTTACCTCGCTTACCTCGCTTGATTTACTATTTTTAGCGTTTTGACCACTGCGGGGCTTTGCG
>Ga0209541_10006216_pt1 | contig 20480 bp, 11 predicted proteins | sample RifCSPlowO2_01_FD_184027 | JGI IMG/M metagenome (GOLD analysis project Ga0209541, IMG submission 184027) | Groundwater microbial communities from Rifle, Colorado - Rifle CSP2_plank lowO2_0.1 (SPAdes) (version 2) | ecosystem: Environmental > Aquatic > Deep subsurface > Groundwater | place... | reverse complement strand
ACCGGTATTTGGTTTGTTAGGCCAGAAGATTTTTATCGTCCTTTGACCCCTCAGGATGTTATTGATTATAATTCTGATAATTGATCAAAACCAAAAGGGCTCAGCGCTTGACTTTATTGGATGTTAGTGAGGCGATTTTACCGTTCATAGCGAGTCCGAGGGCGAGCTTGAATACGCATTTGAGTTCTTGAGATTGGGAGTGGATGTTGTCACCGTCGGGTAAGTGGGAAAATTAACATATTGACATATTCCCACTTTGTGCTATATTTGACATCAGAGCCAGTAAAGATAGGTGAATATGATGACCCAATTAAGCAAACATATTAAGCCGGACACGAAAGGTAGAATCTACTTAGGTAAGCTAACAGAAGGTGTAAGCGGTTTTGCCGTGACCGTAGATAAACACCATCGAATTATTTTAGATCCTCTCGTCGAAATTCCTGCGCGGGAGAAATGGTTGTTTGATAATAAAGAAGCATTAAACTCGGTTCAGCGTGGGCTTAAAGAAGCAAAAGGTGGTAATTTCAATGAGTTAGGGAGTTTTGCAGAATATTTAAATGATGACGAGATTGAGTAATGTTTAAGCTGCAGTTTACCGATATTGCCAGGGCTCAGCTAGAAGCATTGCGTAAAAATAAAAGCCTCAAGAAACGAGCCAAAGCGGTTCTAAAAACACTAGCCTATTTAGAGGCAGATCCTAGGCACCCGAGTTTAAACACACATAAATACACAACCATCATTGGTTCTGCAGGAGAAGAGATATTTGAGGCATATGCTGAAAATAATACGCCTGCGGCCTATCGTATTTTTTGGTATTATGGATCCAAGAAAAAACAGATCACTATCGTCGCCATTACGCCACATCCATAATAAGTAGGCGGCACTGATAAAAAAATAAATTTGCTTTATGTTTGTATAAATTTCAGATAGACTCAGTCATCAAAAACATAACAAGTTTGTCGTGGCATGAAAAATGAGCATGGAACCATTTAAGCATGACCTTGTTCGTCAACCTATTGGTATGACGATACATGCGTTATTTGAAGCACAAGTAAAAAAAACACCAAATAACATCGCTGTGATTTTTGAAGATCAGCAATTAACTTATCGAGAGTTGAATCAAAAAGCAAATCAGTTAGCGCATTATTTAAGGCGTCAAGGAATTGAGCCCGACCAGTTACTGGGCATCTGTATTGATCGCTCGCTCGAAATGATCATCGGTGTTTTGGGGATTTTAAAAGCGGGTGGCGCGTATGTGCCGATCGATCCCGCATATCCAAAAGAACGAATTGATTTTATGTTGGCAGATAGCGGATGTTCAATTCTGCTAACGACAAAAGGATTATGTGACTTTAGTGGCAACACTATTTTTTTAGACGATTGGGGTAAAATTTCAAAAGAACCGCAAACAAATCCGTTACCGCTTGCTAAGGCGCATCATTTAGCGTATGTGATTTACACCTCTGGCTCAACCGGCCAACCGAAAGGGGTGATGATCGAGCATCGTTCCCTGGTGAATACGATTCAAGCCCTCATTGTTTTGTTTGAGTTGTCTTCAACATGTAGAGTCTTATCTTTTTCGTCGTTTAGTTTTGATGGGTTTATTTCGGAAGTTTTTACTGCGTTATGTTCGGGTGCTATACTTATCTTAAGCTCCTATTATGAAATATTATCCAGTCAATTAGATATATTAAAACAACATGCAATTACAATGATAATCGCGCCTCCTTCATTTTTGTTAACATTACCTGTTGAATCATTACCGTATTTAAAAGTCATTGCGAGCATTGGAGAGATATGTTCTGAAGCATTGGTTAATCGATTGGCAATCAATCGTATTTTTATCAATGGCTATGGTCCCACTGAAACAGCGATTTGTGCGACAGTGAAGATTTGCAAACCACACACCGGCAAACCATCGATTGGCAAAGCCATTTCAAATGTGCAAACTTATGTGGTGAATGCATCGGGAAATTTAGCTCAAATCGGTGAAGCAGGGGAGCTTTATATTGGTGGCGCTGGTGTTGCGCGCGGTTATTTAAATCGTCCCGATTTAACCGCCGCCAAATTTATTCAGAATCCGTTTGGAGAAGGGAGAGTGTATAAAACTGGCGATTTAGTGCGTCAATTAGAAAATGGCGAATTGGATTATATTGGCCGCATCGATAACCAAGTCAAAGTACGCGGGTTTCGCGTTGAGCTTGAAGAAATCGAACAGGCATTAAAACAAATCGAATCGATTAAAGAGGCCGCTATCGTTTTGGTTGATGAGTGTTTGATCGCGTATGTGGTCGGCGATAGTAAAGATGCTTGGCATACGCTCAAAAAACAATTACCACCGCAGATGGTGCCTTCTTTCATCATTGAATTAAAAAATCTACCACTGACGCCGAATCATAAAATTGATCGACAGGCGTTACAAACGCGACCATTACCCCAAAAAACCGCCAAACATTTACCCAAGAACAAGCTTGAAAATCGCTTGGCCGCTATATGGGCAGAAGTATTAAAATTACCGATTCGTCAAATCGAGCGCGATGCATCCTTTTTTGAATCAGGTGGGCATTCATTATTAATACCACTTTTATTGGAGCGTATTGAATTTGATTTTCACGTCATGTTGACGCCGCGTGATATTTTTACGCATAAGAATATTCAACAACTAGCACAACATATTGAAACATTAAAGCCCGAAACAGAAAAATCATCCATGATTCCGCGTTATCCGGAAAGACAATTTTTTCCGCTTTCCTCGCATCAGGAACAAATTTGGCTGCATCAGCAGTTAGCGGGAGATAGCCCTTTATTTAATGAAACAGCGAATATTACGTTTAAAGAGGCGATCAACCCGGCAGATTTAAAAGCTGCTTTAACCGAGGTAATCAAACGACAATCCATCTTTCAGGTGCGTGTTTTGAATGGTCAGCAAACGCTGGTTGATTTATCGCCCGTCCATTTACCGTTTATTGATTTAACCACGGTAGATAACCAATTAACGTGTGCCATTCATCTTGCAACAGAAGATGCAAAAAAACCGTTTAATTTAGAAAGCGATCCATTATATCGATTTTTGTTGATCCAGCTCGGCCAAAAACACTATTGTTTGTTTATGACGTTCCATCATCTGATGATTGATGGCATCACGATGAATATTTTTTTGCAGGAATTATATTATTTTTATCAGCAGAAAAAAGGCATACCACCGCTTCCTGCGTTACCGATACGTTATGTGGATTATGCGTATTGGGAAAAATCACAAAAGCAATGGAGAAACGACATTCAATTTTGGCAGAAAAAATTAGCTGAGTTATCGCCATTAAATTTATCCTCCAAAGCATCCTATCAAGCAAATTTATTTGTCGGTAAGCGACAACCCTTAAAATTATCCAAGACACTCACCGATCGATTAATCGTCTACAGCAAACAAGAGGGCGTCACTTTATTTACGTTATTGTTCGCTGTTTTTAATGTTTTATTGTATCGGTATACGGGACAAACGGATTTAGCGGTGGGCACCGTGGTTTCGCGGCGCGATCGTCCCGAGCTCCAACACTTAGCGGGTAATTTCTTAAACGCGATGATTGTGCGTTCGGACTTATCTCAACACCCAACATTTTCAGAATTATTACATCGCATGTGGAGAGAATTACAAGAAGCTTTTTGTCATCAAGCCGCCCCTTTTCAAGAGATATTAAAATCGATCAAACGCTCGGATCCATTGCCATTTTCAGTATCTTTTGTGTTGAGCCCGGACGTCGGGTTGAAACATTGGGAGATCAATCGATTAGACGTGCATACAGGTACGACGAAATATGATTTAACATTTGACTTAGAAGAACGGAAAGAGGGTATCATCGGGCGAGTTGAATATCGTACCGATTTGTTTGACGATGATTTTATTCAACGCATGATGGGGCATTATACCGTATTGCTGACATCGATTTTGGATAATTCTCATCAATCGATCGATCACCTGGAATTATTAACACCTAAAGAAAAGCACCAATTATTGGTTGAATTTAATGATACGGCAGTGCCATATCCGAAGGATAAGACGATTCACCAACTATTTGAGGAGCAAGTTGAGAAGACGCCGAATAATGTTGCCGTAATTTTTGAGGATCAACAACTCACCTATCGAGAGCTGAATGAAAAAGCGAATCAATTAGCGCATTATTTGAGAAAACGAGGAGTGGAGCCGGATCAGTTAGTGGGTATCTGTTTGAATCGTTCATTAGAGATGATCATTGGGATTTTGGGAATTTTAAAAGCGGGCGGGGCATATGTGCCAATAGATCCCGATTATCCGAGCGCACGCATTGATTTTATTTTAGAAGATTGTCAATGTTCCATTATATTAACCACTAAACGATCATGCGCGCGCATTAAAAATGCTATTTTTTTAGAAGAATGGGAGAAACTAGAAACAGAACTCAAAACAAATCCAACAAACATCACACAACCGCATCATCTAGCGTATGTGATTTACACATCGGGGTCAACAGGAGAGCCAAAGGGGGTGATGATTGAACATAAAAGTGTTGTAAATCATATTTTTTGGTTTTCGAATGCATTTGCATTCGATTCTCATGCTGTGGTTGATTGTTCATCGTCTTTTGCGTTTGATTTTTCCGTGTTTTCAGTATTATTGCCATTAGTCGTCGGTGCGTGTATGGTACTTTGTGACAAAATTAAAAAGAATAATCCTATGGATTATCTTGATCATTTAAGAGTAAACAAAGTTTCTCATATTAAATTAACACCCAGTTATTTTCGTACGTTATTATCGGTTCAAAAAGAAGCACTTCAATTATCGCATTTGCGGTATATTGTTTTTGGCGGCGAACCTTTAACGACTGATGATGTCACTCCGTGGTTAAATGTTAATCCAGCTTGTTGTGTGGTAAACGAATATGGTCCGACTGAGGCAACAGTTGCCGTGACCAGTATTGTACTGAATCCATCTAATACAAAACGGTACGGTGATCGTGTGCCCATTGGATCACCTGGAAATAACGTATCTTTCTATGTTTTAGATGGACAAGGCGGCTTGTCGCCTAGGGGTGTAATGGGTGAATTGTACCTTGGTGAAGTCAGCTTAGCGCGCGGTTATTTAAATCGTCCCGAGTTAACCGCCGAAAAGTTTATTCAAAACCCTTTTGGCGAAGGACGCCTTTACAAAACCGGTGATTTAGTTCGTTGGTTACCCGATGGTAATTTAGAATTTATGGGACGCATGGATGATCAAGTCAAAATTCGAGGTAACCGCGTGGAGTGTGGCGAAATCGAAGTCCGCTTATTGCAACAAGCCCAAGTTCAATCTGCCATTGTCATTGCGCGCACGGTCGCACAAAATGGCTTATGTTTAATTGCATATCTGATCGCTAAAAAAGGCAACACAATCGATATCGTAGAATTACGTCAATGGATTCAAAATCGGTTGCCCAGTTATATGGTACCAAGTTATTTTGTGATATTAGATCGTTTCCCTTTGCTGGTAAATGGCAAAATAGACAAAAAAGCATTACCTGATCCACAAGGGATCTGCACAGAAGAACCGTATGAATTACCGCGCACGGACACAGAAATCAATTTAGCTGCCTTATGGACAATTATTCTGGGCGTCCCTGAAGCTCATATCGGTCGAACAAGCAATTTTTTTCATTTAGGCGGACATTCTTTGTCAGCATTGCAGCTCATATCACAGATCAAAACAAAATGGGCGATTGAGTTAAATTTGAGAGAGATGTATGATGCATCCACATTGGCGGATTTGGCCACTCGAATTATTCAAAAAAAAACCGCCATTTTCAATCTTTTAAAAGCGGAAACGTCAATATAAACATTGTATATTCGCCTTCAACAGAATCGCAGGTAATCTCTCCTTTAAACGAGTGCATGATGCGCATGACCAATGGCAGCCCAACACCTGTACCATTATCACGTGTTGTAAAATAGCCCTCAAAAATACGCGCCATATTTTCTTTGGGAATGCCAGTGCCTGTATCTTTGAAATACAAGATATTTTTATCTTTTTGATTTTCAAGCCAAATGGTGATTTCGCCTTTTTGTCCTTTATGAATAAAAAATATGGCGTTTTTAAGGAGATTAAAAATAATATGTATCGTCAACGTGGGGTCGCCCCAAAATTGAAAATCATTTTCCGGTTTAAAATGTACGAGCGCTTGATCATCAGGATTTTGGAATGAAAAGGTCTTGAGCGCTTCCGAAATAGAATTGACCATGGATAAGTTTGTAAATTTTTTATCATCAATGTTGGCGTTTTGTGCGGTCACCAGCATCATGGTAATAATGGACAATGAATATTCACCTTCATGTACAATATGTTCGGCGGTCTCTTTTAAAATCTCGAGATGATCGTTGCGGATGAGGGGCACATCTAAATTGGCGTTTTTTGCCAGGGTATATCCTTCCACAAGCCGCGGCATAAACTTCACAATACCGCTTCCTGCCCCCACGATAGCAGAAAGCGGTGTTCGTAATTCATGTGCGATGCCCCCCGCAAATATTCTCATGGTGCGGATCTGCTCTTCTTGTTCTTTTTCTTTGACCGCGGCCTCCATCACTTGTTTTTCCAGTTCTTTTCGTTGTGTAATATCGAGGGACACACCCAGTAGTCCTATGATTTTTCCCTGATTATCATGGAGAGGTTCTTTTTTCGATAAAAATATTGCCTTTTTATTACCTTTTAAAATAGCTATTTCTTCAGTTGTTTCTGCAATATCCGTACGCATAATTCTTGAGTCGGTTTCTCTAATTTTATCGGCCATTTTTTTTGAAGAAAAATCATAATTGGTTTTTCCTTTTAAATCGCCAGGAGAACTGAAACCTAAAATTTTCGCCATGTTGTTATTACACCCTAAATATCTCCCTTCTTTATCTTTCCAGTACACATGACCCGGGGTATTAGCTAGAATGTTTTCATAATAGTCTTGTTGGCGGATTCGCTCTTCTTGTTCTTTTTCTTTAACAATGATGTCTTGTGCTTGTTCCTCTAGCTCCTTTTGTTGGGTGGTGTCGAAGGAGATACCCAGTAGTCCTATGATTTTTCCCTGATTATCATAGAAAGGCTCTTTTTTCGATAAAAATATTGCTTTTTTATTATCTAAAGTAACTATTTCCTCTATTATTTCTGGAATACCCGTGCGCATGATTCTTAAATCGGTTTCGCGAACTTTATCGGCATCTTCTTTCGGAATAAAATCATAATCGGTTTTTCCTTTTAAATCGTTAGGAGAGCTAAAATTTACGGTTTTTGCCATATTTATATTACCTCCCAAATACTGCCCCTCCAGATCTTTCCAATAAACATGGCCAGGCATCTTCGCAATAATATTTTCATAATAGTGTTGTTGTCTGTTAAGTTCTTCTTTTTCTTTAACCGCGGCGTCTATGATTTGTTTTTCCAATTCTCTTTGCTGGGTAATATCAACCGAAATACCCATAACACCAATAATCTCACCTTGTGAATTTTTTAGAGGTACTTTATGACCCAATAAATATTGTTCTTGTCCTAATGCATTCGGCGGGATAGGATAGGCCATATTATTTTTTGGTTTTTTAGTTTTTATCACGTCAGCATCTTCTTCTTGAAAGCGACGGCCAAGTTCAATCGGCCAACCTAATTTTTTAGCAATATCAATATCGGTCATCCCAACAACAGCCTCACGAGAAGCAAATCCTGCGTTCCTAGCCATATTGTCATTACACCCCAAATACCGACCTTCTGCATCTTTCCAGTAAACATGTTCGGGTGCGTTTGCAATAATGTTTTCATAAAAATTTTGTATTATGTTTAAATAATCCATTGGCGTCAGATCTCGTTTAACAGACATGCCCGTTATTTTTTCAATCTTGTCCGCCATTAATTTTAGCTGTTGTGATGTGGTGTCTTGATTCATGATGTTCTCCCTGTTTAAACGTATTGAAAGAGTCTAATGGATATGGATTCTATGTCAATCTTTCCTTGTTTTTTCTAAATATTTTAAGCCAGAGCTTTGGCGACAGGAGCCGTGGTTTGATCGTTCCCATAATATTGTTTTTGATTTTTCCAAATATTTCCGCAAAATACGCGAATGATAAATAATATTGATCGGTCAAAAAAAGCACAGTTAGTTTTATGTGGCTTGATATTCATGTTGCTGCCTGCATTAACGCTGGCGCTGACTTTCCCTTTGCCTCAAAAAGGGGATGACATTGTCGGTCAAACTCAAACTATAATCATTCAAAATGGCCAAGAAGTAAGCGATATTGATGAAAAATATGAGGTGGGTTATTTTGAACTGCAGGAGGCCAATCCTGGTGTTGATTTAAACCATTTATGGCCGGCTACTAAATTGATTATTCCTAATCGCTATATTCTTCCCAACGCGCCGCGCAAGGGCATTGTGATCAATCTATCTGAATTGCGATTATATTACTATCCGCAGAATCAACCGGTTGTGATGACCTATCCAGTCGGTATTGGAAAAGAAGGCGAGGATACGCCGCTTATGAGTACCAAAATCGTTGAAAAAATTAAAGATCCCGCATGGCATCCAACAGACAGTACAAGAGCCGAAGCGGCAGAAAAAGGTATCGTTATTCCAAAAATCGTTGCGTCTGGCCCTGATAATCCCTTAGGTCCATTTGCGATGCGCTTAGGAAATCCCAATTATCTTATTCATGGAAACAACGATCCCAGCGGGGTAGGGTTTCGCATCAGCGGCGGCTGTATTCATATGTTTAATCAGGATATAGAAAAATTATTTAATTTGGTCACCATTGGTACCCCTGTTGATATTGTTGCACAACCCTTTAAAACCGGTTGGTCTGGTCATAAATTTTATTTAGAAGCCCATGTGCCTGTTCAATTGAAAGGCTTGCAAGCAGCAACCCATACTTTTTCGCCCGCAATAACCGTTATTAGACAAGCGGTTGATGCAACGCATAATATTGAAATTGATTGGGATAAAGCGCTATCTGTTGCGGATGCGCAACACGGCATTCCAACCGTCATTGGCGTGCTCAATACTTCGGTTGTCCCGAAAATAATGCTCACACAAAAATCTAGTCATAAAATTGGTAACACACATGTTAAATCTACTCGTCGACATATCCGAACAAAAATTGTACGTAAAAAATAAAATTCTTAAAACATATTTTATTTCCACCGGCAAAGCCGGTGTTGGACAAGAAAACGGAAGTTATAAAACACCCCTAGGGCGCCATGAGATTTGTGAAAAAATTGGTGAGGGGTGCCCCATCAACACAATTTTTGTAGGCCGCAAACCCACCGGCGATATTTATTCCGAAGAATTTGCTTTAAAAAACAATAATAACGATTTCATTTTAACGAGAATTTTATTGTTATCTGGGCTAGAGCCAGGTAAAAATCTGGGAGGATCGGTCGATACTAAAAGTCGTTATATTTATATCCATGGATGCCCGGATCATAATCCGATGGGCATTCCGTTATCGCATGGATGTATTCGCATGCGGAATGTTGATATTATCGAATTATTTGAGCGAGTTGACGTTGGAACGTTGGTGGATATCTACTGATACTCAGCTCAGAGGTAAGCAGGTATTCACTATTAGAACGGCAGACATTAGAAAATACGATGAATTATCTAGAATCAGATGAACGTTTTGCGTCCTCTGAGCTGAGACCAGCTTGTTCGCATGAGTTAAGATAAACAGGTATTCATCATTAGAATGGCATGAATTGAGAAAGAAAACAGATTTTTTAGAATCAGATGAACGCTTTGCGTCCTCTGAGCTGAGACCGACCAGTACCCCTGAGCTAAAACCGAAAAAGGATTTAATATGCAACACCCCATCGGGCCACTCATGATCGATCTTGACGGCTTAACGCTTGCTCAAGATGAAATCGAACTCTTACAACAGCCTATCGTCGGTGGCGTTATTTTGTTTACACGTAACGGCGAGACGCCTGAGCAAATTTCACAACTCACTCAATCCATTCGACAAGTGAAACCCAATCTATTGATAGCTGTCGATCAAGAGGGCGGGCGCGTACAGCGCTTACAATCCGGGTTTACACGATTACCGCCTGTTCGAGATATTGGGAAAATTTACGATCAAGATAAAACAAAAGCTTGCGAACTTGCACATCTGTGTGGCTGGGTGATGGCAATCGAGATTTTAGCTGTCGGCATAGATTTTAGTTTTGCCCCTGTTTTGGATATTGACCATGGTGTTAGCCAGGTGATTGGCAATCGCGCCTTTTATAGCGATCCTGATATTGTAGCGACATTGGCAGAGCATTGGATCGATGGCATACGAGAAGTAGGGATGCATGCTGTCGGCAAGCATTTTCCTGGACATGGCGCCGTTTCGCTCGATTCACATACCGATTTACCGCGTGATTTGCGAACGTTAAATGAAATCAAACAGGCCGATATGAGACCTTTTGTACGTTTAATCCAAGCAGGCATTTCGGGTTTGATGCCCGCGCATATTGTCTTTGCCGAGGTTGATAATTTGCCGGTTGGTTTTTCACGCCGATGGCTACAAGATATTTTGCGTAAAAATATGCAGTTTAATGGCGCTATTTTTAGTGATGATTTGACAATGGAAGGAGCCAGTATAATCGGTGATATACTGACACGATCAGAAGTTGCTTTAGCAGCTGGTTGCGATATGATTTTGATATGTAACAATAAAAAAGGGGTAAAAAAGGTTGTTAAACATTTAAACTTGCGTAAAATACCTATAAATATTAGATTAGCCAATATGAAACAAGGAGTTAACAAGCTAACTTGGAGTGATTTGCAAGGAGATAAGCGGTGGAATAAGGCAACGGAAAGTTTGAAACGAATATTTATATGAACATAGCAACCTGGTTTAGCAACATTACGACGAATTATTCATGGATCATGCAGGTGATTGTTGTGCTTGCGGTGACTACGTTGATCTATTTCGTTGAAACCATTGTTTATCGCAGTATTGTCAAGCATTTCGAAAAAACCAAGCGCATATGGGACGATTTACTTTTACATACTTTACATCCTCCGTTTATTTTTTTGGTCTGGTTGATCGGTTTAACCGAAGTAGCGAACATCATCAAAATTGCCTCGCCCGCATTTAAAATACTCAACTTGACCAGCATGATTCGTCAAATTGGTATCATTATTTTTGTCGTTTGGGTCATTATGCGATTTATTAAACAAATCGGTGAACGTCTGGTACATCCGGCGTATTGTAAGCGTCCATTGGATAAAACAACGGTCGATTTGATTACTAAATTGCTTGTATTGAGTGTGGCGATTGTGGCATTGCTTGGGGTGCTTCAACAATTTAATGTTCGCATTTCAGCAATTTTAGCGTTATTTGGTGGTGGCGCGATCGTGTTGGGCTTTGGCGCTCAAAGTTTATTGACCAACTTTTTTGGCGCTTTAATGGTTTATATGGATCGTCCTTTTTCGGTGGGCGATTGGATTTCTTCACCTGACAAAGACATCGAAGGCACCGTTGAACAAATTGGTTGGCGATCGACACGCATTCGTACATTTGACAAGCGACCGTTATATGTGCCCAATGCCATTTTTTCGACGGTCGCGATTCAAAATCCATCGCGTATGACAAATCGGCGCATTAAAACAACCGTTGGCGTGCGATTTCAAGATGCGCCAAAAATTGCGGCCATTGTCGCCGATATTGACGCGATGTTGCATAACCATCCAGATATTGATACACGCCAAACTTGCTTTGTTCGGCTCAATGAGTTTGGCGAAAATTCGTTGAATATATTGGTCTATACCTTCACCAAAACAACGGAGTGGGTGAAGTTTCAAGCCGTTCAAGAAGATGTTTTCTTAAAAATTATAGATATTATCTATAACAAACACAGCGCCGCTATGGCATTCCCAACACGCACATTGGAATTGCCAGCAACTTTAATTAACAAAATGAAAGGATAATTATGATTGATTTTGCAGATGTTGATGCACTCTTTAAAAAAGCCCATCTCTTGCATGGCCAAGCAGAAATTAATGCAGTCATGGATAAAATGGCTGTGGAAATTAAAACAAAACTAGGTGATACGAAACCGATCATGCTTTGTATTTTGAATGGCGCACTCATTTTTATGGGGCATCTTTTAACACGGTTGAATTTTCCCTTACAAATCGATTATGTTCATGTCAGTCGTTATCGGGGAGAAATACAAGGACGTAATTTAGATTGGATTGCAGAGCCCAATGGTATGCTAGAAGGGCGAACGGTTGTGCTGGTCGAAGATATTTTGGATTCCGGGTTAACCTTATCTGCCGTTAAAGATTACTGCACAAAACGTCGCGTCAAAAACGTCTATACGGCCGTATTAATCGATAAAAATCATCCGCGCGATCCAGGTGGTTTAGCCAAAGCTGATTTCACCGGTCTTTATGTAGAAGATAAGTTTTTAATTGGCTATGGACTCGATTACAAAGGATTCTGCCGCAACCTGCCGGGCATCTATGCGGTAGAGACATGATGGCCCTGCTGAATCACAGATTGTAGTGTCGACAAGACAATAGGCTTTGTAATCACTTCATTTGCGCCGGCTTGCAAACAAGAATCGGCATCTTCTTTGAATGCATGTGCGGTTAAAGCGATAATAGGAAGATTTTTGCCTTTTTTGGTTGTACGAATATGTTTGATGACATCAATTCCACTAATATCAGGCAGTCCAAGATCAGATAGCACAATATCAAAATTCGATTTTTCAAATAATGTGATGGCTTGTTTGCCTGTGCTAGCGATTTCAAACGTACAGCCAAGCTGCGATAAAAAAGTTGTGAGCACTTTTTGGTTTAATAGATCATCTTCAATAATTAATAAATGCTTTTTCTTAACCTTTGTATTATTTAACTTCACTAAAGGAGGCGTTTTTTTAGTCTCTTCTGTATTGAAGGTGTGATTTGATTCATCCAGGGGAAAAGTAAACCAAACCGTTGTTCCTTTATTCTCCGTGCTATTGATGCCAATATCTCCCTTCATTAATTCAACCAAGTTTTTGCAAATAGACAGTCCCAACCCTGAACCCATATGTTTTCGCGTATAACTGGAATCTAGTTGCGTAAATCGATCGAAGGCGTGCGGTAAAAATTCAGCGGAAATACCAATGCCTGTATCGCTGACAGACACTTTGATTTGCCGAGTAGAATCCATTTTTTCAACGGACACGGTAATTTCACCTGTGTCGGTAAACTTAATCGCGTTGCTTAAAAGGTTAATTAATATTTGCCGAAGCGCATTCGCATCCGATAGCATTGTTTTTGGCACGTGATGATCATAATGAATATTTAACTGAATTGACTGATTTTCGAGTTGATGGCTAATATTTGTAACAGTTGAAGATATCAGGTGATGAAAATCAAGGAGTTCATAATGCAATTGTATCTTATTTGCCTCGATCTTAGCGAACACCAGAATATCATTAATTAATTTTGTGAGATGTTGGCTAGAATCAAGAATAGTGTTTATTGCGCTTTGTTGATCCTTCGTAAGATTTTGCTCTGCCAAAATTTGCGCCATTACAAAAATAGCATTTAATGGTGTCCGAAATTCATGACTAATAGTCGCCAGAAAATTTGATTTTGCTTGATTGGCTATTTCGGCTTTTTCTTTTGCATTCTGTAACGCCGCTTGCGTTTGCTTTAGAGAAGTAATGTTGATCGAATTACCAATAATACCAATTAGTTCTCCGCTATTATCATAAAAAGGGGCTTTGATAACCTGATAAATCCTCTCGACATGGTCTGATAGGCGAATCGTTTCTTCTGCTACTATCGTTTGATGAGTATCAATGACCTGTAGATCATTTTGCCGAAGTTGATCAGCGTAATGACGATCAAACAAATCATGATCCGCTTGTCCAATGACAATTTTGCGAGAGGCGAGAGCGGAATCGGTCAATAAATAATCGCTGCAGGCTAAATAACGCCCATTAATATCTTTTAGATAAATACATCCGGGAAGATATTTAATAAAATTATATAGTGTTGAATCGATTTCAGAAGATACAGTGCCATCGAATGATTCTTGTTTTGTATCGAATTTCATATGCTCCTCATAAAGTACCATACCTAAACGGCGGTTTTTTTACTTGGCGATCGATGCGATCAATAAGTAACCACAAAAAACTCCGCTTTTATCGATTTTTTCTGTCAGCGATCGACCAAAAAAACTCAAGCATTTTACTGACCCTATGATATAATAAAATCGTTGAAGATGTAACTAATAAAATTTCGTTACTCAACTCAGTAAGCGAACAATTCGTTCTCAATTTCAAAGTGACGGATCACAAAAATCGGGGTTATGACATGCCGTCTTTTACTTGTTACATAGTGGGTAATGATAGCTTGGCTATACGTTGTGGTGAAGCCCTTCAACGTGCTGAGCATCTAATCCAAGCGGTTGTGACCACCAATCCTGATGTAGAATTATGGGCGCGCAGTTCCAAAATTCCATGCTTCTTATCGGTACATGCATTGCATGCTAGTACCCCGAAGCAGGTAGATTATATTTTTAGCCTTTCCAATCCTTTTTTTCTTCCTGATTCAATTCTAAGCTTGGCCACAAAACTTTGTATTAACTGCCATAATGCTCGTTTGCCTCAATCGCCAGGTGTTCACTCTACCCATTGGGCTATTTTTGCAGATGAAAAAGAATACGGTATTACATTTCATGTAATACCGCCAGGAGAAAAAAGGGTAGATGTTGGTGATATTATTTTAGAACGACCCGTACAGATTGATGCGGTGCATGATACCGCGGAATCTCTTAGCGTTAAATGTCAAAGAGCCGCTCTTGATGGATTTACAGAGTTATTAGAAAAAATTACATGTGATGAATTGAAACCAAGACTTCAAGGAGCTGACGTTATTGCGACTGCGCCCGCACGTACCTATAAATTGCAACGACGTATGAAAGATCATGGACTTATCAGCTGGGAAGATAGAGCTGAACATATTGAACGCCTTTATCGATCCTTGACGGCACAACAAAATTATTTGGGATCGATTAAATTTAGTATACAGAACGATATTTTTATTCCAGGTTTGGTCAAAATAGAAGATGAGCGTTCACATACTCCTGGTGAAATAGTGCGTATCACGGATACTGAAATCGTGATGGCGACACAAACAAAGCACATTGTGTTATCAAACATAAGGGATGCTGATGGACAAGAAATTTCAATCGCTCAGTTGGTTTCTCGTTATGGACTTACCGCTAAAACGCTATTAACCGGATTGCTTGTTCCAAAACAATTAATCGCTCGACCGTTTAATGACTTATTTTGGGAGCGCATTTTGCGTCGCATCACCGCTACTGAACTACCGTTTTATGCGGCGCGAGAAGCATCAGCAATACCGGAAGAAACGGTAGACGGCCTGACAAAAACTGTTTCTTCAACTTTGCGCCAAAGTCTTGCACAAAAGTTCAAAGGATATTCAAACGAACACATATTGTTGACTGCTGTCTTGATCTATTTTTATCGTATTTTTGACAATGAAAGCAGCGTTGTTAATCTGAGTTCGTTTGAGGGACAAAAAAACGTGAAGGGACTTGAGTCTTTTTGTGCTCAGTATACTCCATTTCCAATCGGTCAATTGAAACCAGATATCTTGTTCGCCCAAGCACTAACATATGTTGCCGAGCAGTTGAAGGATTTGGAAAAACATGGTGCGTTTGAACGAGACATATTTTTGCGTTTAAAAATCCCCCATTGTCCTTTACCCGTTGCGGTTGCGCTCTGTGAAAATGGCGATACAACAGACGTTGTAAAGGGTTGTCCAAAAGGTACTAAAATATTAGTTGTCGTTTCAAAAACAGGACAAATCACTTGTATTGCAGCTCCTAGCTTGACGCATGTTTCTCTGCATGTGGTCGCTCATCTTATGGCATTATTAGAATCCATTGACCAGCATCCTGCTGATCAATGCATCATCACACAATTAAATTTTTTAACGCCTGAAGACTTTATACTAGCAGAAAAAATATTTCAGGGAACACCTCTTCAACGAATGGACGATTTTATTTTTCCTGATCAATTAGTCGCCTATCATGCTGGAGAGCAGCCTACGCAGGGGAGCCTCGCTGTTTTTACTAGGTTGGCACGTGGACATTGCAAGAAAATGACCGCGGTTATTTCCAAAGGTGATCACGCATTAGTTTATTTTGAATTGGCGAAAAAAGCTCAATATATGGCGGGATATTTGCAGAGTCATTATCAAATAAAAAAAGGAGATCGAGTTGCCATTTGTTTGGATCAATCATTGTTATCCATTACTACGTTGATTGCACTGATGAAGGTGGGTGCCGTTATTGTTCCTATTGATCCTGCTCAAGGTAGGGACTTTGTGAATCATTTGCTCCAGGATATTGATCCTGCGTTGTTAATTACGCGTACGGAAATTTCTTATCGATTTACCGGGCAGGGCGGTGAGTCCGCATGGTCTTCTTGTAAAAAATTATCGCTGGATCATAAGAATTTATCCAAAATATTTACCTCTGCACATGCCAAACAAGTTACCGTCGCTGAGCGTCAACCGAACGATTTATTATTTATTGTTTATACCTCTGGCACAACGGGTCGACCCAAGGGGGTATGTATTACCTATGAACAATGGTTTATTTCTATGAAGAATCGCATGGAAATTTATGGTAATAACTCAGTTACTATTCCATTGCTTTCCTCTATCGCCTTTGACGTTGGGTTGACTGCTATTTGTTGGGCGCTGATGACAGGCGGCAGTCTCATTTTATTTAAGCCAGATGCGTTACAATATCCTGAAGAGGCTGTTGCACGCTTAAATGCTCATGATGTTACAACTCTCATTGCGGTTCCGTCCACGTGTAAAATTCTAATAGACACTGCACGGCGTCATGAGTATGTGCTTCCTTTTATTAAAACAGTAATTATAGGGGGAGATAACTATGAGCCTTCCTTCATAAAACTTTTGCAAAATGGAAATCCGCTAACAGGAACACCATCCATATATGAGGAATTTGGACGTACTGAATGTGCTGTATGGGAAATGTATAGAGAATTCAAAAGAGAATCCCTCCCTGTGGTGTGGAAACCCCTCCCTGGCGTTACCTTGCATTTATTAGATTCTCATGGTCAGCCAGTGCCCCTGGGATTACCAGGCATCCTACATGTACAAGGAGCCGTAGTGGGAAAATATTGGAAGTGTCCCGAATTAGATGCGCGATTTGTTGATGTACGAGAGGTACGATCTTTTAATACAGGAGACAGTTTTGTTTACACAGAGACGAATGGATTAGTCTTTCTTGGTCGACAAAGTGATTCCCAAGTTAAGCTATTAGGTCGACGATTTACGTTAAATGAAGTGGAAGCAGTATTAGCCCAACAACCCAGTGTTAAAGAATGTGTTGTTACTTTACAGGAGACGGGGGCGCAAAAATATTTAATTGCTTATGTTGTCACACATTCCCAGCATCTATTTGATGTGCGCGCACTTACTGATTTCCTCAAGGAACGCTTGGCCACATACAAAATACCTAAGGTATTTTTACAATTACCTTTATTACCGTTAACCTTCAATGGAAAAATTCAACGCGAAGGGTTGCCTGTTCCGAAAAGAAAACCCCGAATGGCAACAGCTGAATTTGTTCCACCCGAAACAGTCACGCAAAAAATTTTAGTCGGCATATGGATGGATATTTTAAAAACAGATCCTACTCTGGGTATTGGGATAGATGATGATTTTGCAGAATTGGGCGGAGATTCTCTGTCATTGACCGAATTAACGGGGCAAATTTTAAATCATAGCTGTTTTGAAAAATGCAAGTCTATTCAGCTCGCTGCTTTCCTAAGGAATCCAACTATTCGAACGTTAGCCGGTTTGCTAGATCAACTGGCTGCGTCTGTTGAAATATCGAGTCACGTTTTTGTTCCGCCACAATTAGCGCATGATTTAGTCTTGCCTAAAGATATTAAACCTGCAAGTCTGGAATCCCCAGATTCAAGAAAGTCTCCCATTATATTTTTAACGGGCATAACAGGGTTTGTTGGCATACATGTATTGAAAGAATTCTTATCTCAGCCCTCAACAAAAGTGATTTGTTTAATTCGCGCATCAACAGTAGAATCAGCACGCTTAAGATTAATGACGACATTGTCTAATCATTACATAGAATTACCCGATCTAGATCGTGTTGAAATCATTGTAGGATATTTAGATCAAGAAAGATTTGGTTTGCCAAAAGAAGAATTTGATGCATTAGCCTATAGAATAACGCATATTTGCCATGTTGGCGCTCTCGTTAATCATTTAAAAGCCTATAATGCGTTGCGTTTTGCTAATGTAAAAAGTATGGAGTGGATAGTTCGTTTGGCTGCACGTGTGAACATTCCTATTGTGTATATTTCTACACTGACAGCTACTGGCACAGAAATATGCGAAGAAACAATCGTTCCCGCAGAACAAAGAGAAAAAGAATTTTCCCATATGAACGGTTATCTGCTTTCAAAAGCTGCAGGCGAAGAATTGGGTAGACAGGCTCAGGAGCAAGGAATAGATTTTAGAATCGTTAGATTACCGCTTATTCTAGGTGCTTTGGCCGAACCCGAAAGGAATCATTTTTTGTTATTATTGAAACAATGTGTATTCCTTAAATTCGCTCCGCAGTGGGATATTCCGATCGACGTTATGCCGATTGAAATTTGTGCGCCACTTATTGCAAAGATTATATTAACGCCAGAGGCAAAAAACACTGTTTTTAATTTCTATTTGGGCGAACAATTTCGATACAGATGGGCTGATTGGATTAATACGTTAAATGAGCATGATTGTAGCATAGAGTTATGCCCGACTGAACAGTGGAGCAAGAAGTTGCAAGAAACTCAACAACCAGGGAAAGGAATGTTTCCTTTATTTGCACTTTATAGCAATCCACGCGCTACATTGCCTGTTATGCCAACAAGCATAAAAACAGAGAACCTATTAAAAATGCTTGCGGATATACCAATACCTGTCGCAAAAGAGTATGCAGAGCAGGTCATCTCTCATATGATAAGAGGAGGACATTTGTCGATGGTGCCTACTGAACTATTCGATGTTATAAGTGACGAAGAAGAACGATCATCAGGATCCTCTCCAAGATCCAGACATTCTTCTCGCGCGAGTGAAGGAGGGGTAGCCGGTTTTATTATCTGAACATGTCAGATAATAAACTGAATGAAAATTGCTGATCGTAAATCTTTAATCATAATGGGTGATATTATGCCTCTTCCTCGAGAAAAAATTGATGAGTTATTTCAAGCTGCCACGACAGGAGATGTTGCTATTCCGGCAACCGATATACAATGTTTATTGGCGTTAGAGAAAGCATGGAGTTTGACTCAGCCGTTTGCGGGCAAAACAATTCTGTTTAACCAGCATCTCACTAAAATCACATTAATAGAAATTTGGGTGCTCTTAAGAGCGGGCGCAGATGTTCATGTGACCGCGACTGAAGATTTAAAGATTCATGCAAATACATTGGGTCCTATTTGCGCTTCCGGCTTACCTTATTATGAAAAAGGCACCATTCCTGAGGGGATAAAATTTGATGCAGTTGTTGATTGTGGCGGCACATTGTATGCGCGTAATTTGGGTCCAAACATTGAACTAACACATACGCCTCAATCTTTTTATTCAGATGGAACTTATCCATGCATCAGTGTGGATGGCAATGCGCAAGGCGAGGGGACAAAAACCAAAAAAATTGAAACCATGTGCGGCACGGGAGATGCGTTTATTCGAAGACTATATCAAGAACTACAAGCGCAGTTGTTGTTGGCATTTCGTCCTGTCGCTGCAACATTAACATTAAGACTACCTGCATTTATCGGTGCGTCCATGTCGCCGAGTGCAATGATCCGCGATAACCAATATATTGTTTTTGGTTACGGAAAAGTTGGAGAAGGGATTGTGGCCGCCTTAATGTCGGCGGGCGCATCAGCAAAAAATATTAGTATTGTCGATGTTGATGAAAGCCGTCAATTTAATGCTCCGCCGGAAACGCATTTTTTCCATTTAGAGCAGAATAAAGGAGATTCTTCATATAATGACAAGCGAGAAAGAATTAAGACACAGGCTGAATCTGCATTTTGTGTTGTCATGGCAACTGGCATTGAAAATGCGTTATCCAATCATTTTGACCAACAAGATTTAGCTAAAGTAAAAATCATAGCAAATATGGGTACCCCTGATGAAATTGGCTTTCGTTTTAAAGAAGGCGAGCAATTGCCGTTTGGAAAGGGTACTGCGAATTTTTCAGAATTAGACTTCCCGACGACACCCATTTATCTGGATGCGATTTTTACCCTATTATTAAGGGCTGTTCATGAAGCTATATTTAATATAGCACAATATAAGCCGGGGTTTAATGTGGTGGATCAGAAAATTGATCGCCAAGTATTAGGAGAATGGACGAGAATTAATGGGGGCAAAAAATGGTCA